>Ga0207997_1000554_pt1 | contig 19070 bp, 21 predicted proteins | sample AntAceMetag02UKN_FD_184777 | JGI IMG/M metagenome (GOLD analysis project Ga0207997, IMG submission 184777) | Saline lake microbial communities from Ace Lake, Antarctica - Antarctic Ace Lake Metagenome 02UKN (SPAdes) (version 2) | ecosystem: Environmental > Aquatic > Non-marine Saline and... | reverse complement strand
ACCCACAAAGTTTGCGACAGCACCAGTACCGACTCCAGCAGCTTCTTGCTGAACGATTTCATCGGTATAGTGATAATCACATGAGGGACCACGTCTCGCATCATACATACGAGTACCACGAGCAATATTGCCCTTGGTACTGCCGTACAAAGCATCCAAATAGCATCAGTTACACAGGGCTCTTTATCCCTGATCTCCGAGTTTCCTCGGAGTGTCGGACTATATCTTCACCCTAAGTATTCCTCAGGGGTCGGGCACTCGTGGACTTGTATCGAAAATCCGTCTTATACTTCATAGACGGAAGAATATAAGGATCAACTAAAGAAGCCAACTTCTTGGCATCGCCAGTGTTAGCTCGCAACCGATACTTGCCCTTATTCTTCACAGGAATAAACCTAATACCCCATCTCTCCAAGAAATAAGAAACAATTACCTCATTTTCTTGAAGGCTTAAGTATGTATTCAAATGAAGTTCTCTGGCATGTATTTTACCATCTCTCAATTTCATGGACAATGAACCATCGTCCATATACCACAAAGCAACACCAAGTGGAGTAAGATAGTCTAATACTCTGCGAGTAAACACCTTAACACGATCAAAGTACAACCACTTCTTCAAAGTGCGAAAATAAGGATGGCCTTTGGAAAACCTAACACCGGGATAGCCACTATTATCAAAATCATGTACTTTAGGTGACATACATCCAAGGGCCTTTCCTACCAAAGAAGCCTTGTACTCTGCGTATTCACGTTGCTTGGAAGAATGATTAACAACAAAACTAACAGCCCCATTTCGTGTAGTAGTACACAAATGACCATCTCCAAGCACTAACCCTATTAGAAGTCCTTTTTTATCCTTATTCATTGTTCCACCTTCTGGTGAACTTTTACATAAGATACAAATCTAGTCTCTGAAGCTTCCGGCCAATTACTCATAATTAAGCCAGCTTGCCTGCTGATTAGCATGCGATTGAATTTGACTCTATTTCTATGATCCAACATCAATCGTTTAGCCTTCCAGTCAATTCACCCGTTTTCAATCATCTCAGTTACCTGAGAGGGTGTCCTACGCCGCCTTTTTGAACACCAATCCAGTAGGTGCATCTAACGCATGCACCGTAACTAGCTCAGCAGCAACCAAGTTTGCCATTACCGCTCTAATTAGCGGAAAAACAAACTTCTCGAAAGATCCAACCTGAAGTGTTCTGGTTGCCTCTTCCATAGCCGCATGCGTTTTTGCGGCATTTTCAAACAACTGGGATATAACACGCCTCCGGTTTATATCCTCAATACCTTCGAGAAAGTTAACTGTTTTCTTGGACTCATAGCCGCGAATTTGCTTCCCCGGCATATTAGCCCACTGTTCAGTTAGAAGGTCGCCTTTAGCGGCCATAGAGTCTAACATTTGCTGTGCTTCAGCCATCTGAATATCTCCAAAAACTCAATACTAGCTTAACAAAAAACTTGTATAAGCTAAGAGCAACCACAATTGACAAGAAGATACTCTCTATTGAATAAGCATCGAAAGCTCACTCTTGTCTGCGTTACTCACAAACCACTTTTCTACATGCCTCTACTGTTGAGTCGGCCAATGAGTGTGGTAGGTTCGCTAACCTTCTTACCTTCAGTCTCATTACCATCTTCAACAATCGGAGGCGCTATAGTTCTTGATCGACCATCATTCTCCTTAGAATCAACGATCTTCGATAGAGCCTCGGCCTTACTCGCAACATCTTCAGCAGTCTTGCATTCTTGCAAGATCTCTCGCACTGGCTCAAGTGCAGTATTCTCACGAATCTTTTCATCCACAGCCTTACCAACAGCCTGCTTTTTGATTCGCTCGACCAGACCGCCAATCAACTTCTTGGCTGCCTCATACCGCTTTTGAAGCGCATCGAATTCAGCTATTGAATCCTGTGCCTTCTTGACGGTCTGCTCACAGAGTTTCTTCAAACTCTCATACTTCTCCTTCGGAATAGCATCCTTGAGACCATCAAGCTGCTTCTTCTGGTCAACATTCTTTTCAGCCAATGTCGTAATGACCTTGCCAGCAGTTTCGTTGACCTGTTCTTTTTCTTTCTCTTTGCCCATCGAATTACTCCTTCTTTCGATAGCGTCCAAATCTTCTGTTACACCAGCCTGCTGACTCTGTGTAGCTTGGGCTACTTGCTGTCGGCCCGGCACATTAGATATTGTTAACTGAGATACGTCGTAAGCCTTTATCGGAGTTCCATCTTCGGCCCTCACCCAATACTGAGAAGAACCCCCACCCGCCTGGTAGGAAGTGATCGCACCAGCCCTACCATCAGGAAGAGTAACCCTAGCACCAACCATCGCAGAAGGATCTGCAACACCAAAAGCCTCGATTACTTCCTTATCCTCTTCAGGCTCGTCTTCTTTCTTCTTCGGGGGGAAAGGTGATTTGGATTTCTTGGTTCCACCACCCAGCATCTGAGCTAAAACATCGCTTAATGCCAACACCTCTCCACGAATCTTGGAGAACTCGGGATCGTCAGCAGCACCAATATCATCCAACAGATGCAACGACTGACTAAACAATTCAGCTATGTTCGCAACATCTTTCTTACCTGCTACTGCTACCTCTTTCATTTTGGCTACCAACACATCTGCTCTAGCCGCAACATCAGGTGGCTGCTTAATCTTCGGCATCTTATTCACAGGCTCAATCGGAGGAGCACCTGGGTCCGGAGGAGGTATATCACCACCAGGAATAGCGGGCACGTCTCCAGGAGGTGGAGGTGCCCCAGCTTCGCCAAGGGCACGATGACGAGCTTCTTTCACAGAGGGATTCTCAACATAATCCCAAACTCCCAATTCGTAATCATCCTGTACAATAGCACTATCATCCTGTTTGACAGTATTACCTCTACCCCTTGACGATGTCCCTACAGGCACACCAACATCAAACAATTCCTTCAACACATTCCCATGAGGAGTATCTAAAATCAAATTCTCGACAATGACATAATCACCCTCATCAACTTCGTACTCATTACCGTTAGGAAGATGCTCGATCCATGCCTTTTCAACCAGGTGAGAAACAGCATGAAGTCTAGTGCTACCACCTTCAGGATGTTCTAGCTCCCCAAGAGCCATCCTATTTTTCATCCTATTAGTAAAATCAGAATCCTCAGCCAGATTCTTTTCCCATACTGATCTGGGGTAAACTCGGCCATTCGCATTCTTAGTACCAATACGCTGACTTGGCCCTATGACCCGCATTCGACCGTCGCTCCGCTCAGTACTCTCACAAAGCGAAACAACCTTGTGCTTTGCCACTAAGGCAGCATTTCTCTCTAACAACTCTGGCAAATTGTTCATCAGATCGCTCCGTCAAAACACCTTGTTTCGCTAACATAAACAAATCTTCTTCGGATACACCAACATATGTTCCATCAGGAACAGACAAAACAACAGCCCTAAAATTCCACAGATAATCAAGCAATGCATTTACATCTACAAAGTCAACACCCAACAACATCAAATATCTTTCTGTGTTGTCTCGTGTCAACATATATGTATCATACCATGGCATAAAAACAGTGACCATGGCAGAATGAACTTCTCTATGCAATAACAAGTACTTCAAATTTCTAACAACTGGCGGAAACACTACTATTCCTCATGCTCAGCTAAAAATTGGATGTACCGATCCATTGCACCTGGAAACAACTTACGCAACTGATCCCAACTGTGTCGCTCAGTCATTCTTGACATCTTAAGCAAAAAGCTACGCTGAATCCTAGCATTACCATTCTCACAATAGACAATGGAAGATTTGCCTCCCATTTCTACCTTGGCCAATTCAGCAATAGCGATAGCCTGCAGACTCTTCTCGGCATCATTGAATCCAGTATCATCCTCTTCCACATCTGAGTGTTCGCAGATGAGATCAAGAGACATACCAGCAATCGCCAAATCCACACCCTCAAGACCAAGCCGCTTCTTGGTAATCCCAGTTACAGCAGCCCACTTATTGCTAGGCTTATTCTTCTGCTTTGATACAGACGCCTTAGCCTCGTCCCAATAGCGTTCGGCAGTCTCCATAGACTTACTTGCCTTCTTTGCCAGTGACTTCAAAACGTTTGATGGCATTATTTTATCTCCAACACCTAGTGTTTAACTGACGATTAACTACCTACCTCAACACATGGAACCTTCGTAGGTGGCCACTGTACAAGATGTACAAACAAACCATCAGGCAATTCTGGATCAACACTTATTCTCACATACTGCTGACAACTCACGAACAACAACGTAGTATAACTGTTCGGAACAAGTGTTATGTTCAGATTTCCAGATGTTGAATGTGTGGAAAACAGAATAGGTGTCCATGTTGTGCCATTCGGACTATCATCCAGCGAAATTGTTGCAGCAAAAACAGAGGACTCGTTGATGATGAACAGACCAGCCCCTGTAAAGTGGATAGGATAATCCTCCCAAACAAAGGAATCGTATACCCTCTGATATTCTCTTTCCAATGCACTCTTGTTCATCGGTTAATCCTTAACAGAAATATGTCTCAATCGCCTTATCGATACTGTCTTCCTTATCATCAGGCGCTGACTTGCCAACAGGTAGCTCAGGCTTAGGTAGCTCAACACCAGCACCTAGCCCACCAACATCAACTCCAGGAGGAGTAGACACTGGAGGAACAGGTAACGGAGGAGTAGGAGACAAGGAAGGTGGTATATTCAAATCGAAATCATCTTTGACATCCAACTTAATTTCACCTTCACCATTAGACATAAGAGTCTTCTTCAGCTTACTGAGATCGATCTCCACCTCATCACCAATGATCTCTATAACACCATCGTTCTGCAGTTCGGAAATCATGTCCCCTGCATCACCACCGTAACCAATATCATTCACCATAGACTGTATCTTGTTTGTGAAAGCACTAAGCAATCCCTTCCAAGATGTCTTCTCTTTGTCCTCTACCTCATCCAAGAATCGCTCGATAGCCTCTCCACAATCCTTGCCATCACCAACCTCACGCAACAGATCCCCAACCCTGTCAGTACTCTCAGGAGCAGGGATACTAGCACCACCAGCGAAATTAGATGGGGGAACAGAAGGGGTTGGAGTCGGAACCGATGGGGTTGGAGTAGGTAAACCAGGAAGCCCACTCGGCTCTTCCCTGCCCCCAACAGGCTCCTGTATCGCCGCTGATATAGAAAATCGAGTAGAGCAAATAGGACAAGTGAGACTAGCTGCCTCCTCAACTGAATCATACTTACTTTTCTGCCTGCAAGTTGGACAGTTTAATTCAAACACTTTTTCTTCTGTTTCAATCATCATGCTATCCTCTGATTGACATCGATATCTCCACCCAAACTAATGTTCGCGTCAAGATCACCAGTAAACTCTGGATCGTCCTCTACTCTTGGGTTCAACACTGAGACTACCCACTTTGCACCCTCCTCCTTAGCAGGATAAACCTGCACATCCATAGCGCTGAGTTTTACTTCCTCAACGAAGTCTTTCAGCTTATCATCAGGAATATGTGGAGAAAAGAACAACCAAATGTTCTGTGAATTTCCAGCAATCTGGGTTCCTACCAGATAATCAAGTAGCTGCATTGATGCAACAGACTGCAACAACTTGTCTAACTCAACTGATTTTTCCTCAGGATCATTTGCACCACAAAACAAGTCTTGTTCCAAAACAACATCGAGATCAAGATCACCAGATATGAGTGAATCAACTACAGAATCTTCTGTGACAAAAGAAGTACCACAATGTGGACAATTCTTTGGGTATCTTCCCCTATAAATAGGAATGGTTAATCCACAATTCTCGCAGCTTCGTTTCGGTCGCCTGCCAAGAACCGTAGACATTCCCTTAGTTATTGTGTACATGTAGACCGCTCCCGTTGAATTTCCTACTCCATATTATGGGAGTATTTGAAAATTCAACGGATACCCAAAACAGACTTACATGCACTGATATTTAACACACTGATGGTTTGAATGCTTACTGCCACATAATCAAACACAGCAACAGCAATCACTGGAGGACATGGAGTACACCTGCTGTCATTCTCTATGACAAACAACTTTACGATAGGAGAATGTATGGAGACAACAGCATCAATGCTACATTCACATTCTTCCAAATAGCCCTGCACACCATCTATTCTATTGTCTCGACCTGTGAACCCAAGCATACGAACGTATGCATTTAGATTTGACTCACATATTGATGGAAGATAAGAAGACACATCCCACTGCTCACCTTTGACTAACAGATGAGCAGTAGACAACGTGCCGTCTGGAGATAAGACTATGGATAACTCGTCACCGTTTGGCCTAGAATACATTAAGACTCTTGCTCAAAGGGAAGCCAACCAGTTTTCTTACCACACCATTTTCCATGTTCCCTTAACGTGTGGTACGATGACCAACCCTCAATACCAGTCTTCTGGTCTCTCCAAATAATACCAGGATAGCAGTGAGATCCACCTACACCATGTCTCTTAGCAACTGCAGACACCTCACCTATCAGCAGTAAATCACGTTCTCTGATATCCTCAACACGTTTAGTTTCCATCGACCAAACTCCAGATAGACTTCAACACAGAACACAGTATACCACAAACCAACACGTCTGTCAACCCCACAGAATCTCACCAAAGCTAACCTCAGCAGCGCCACGGCCATGGAAACAGTCAGGAGGTGTCTGAGCAGGCCCAAACGCTCCTGAGCCCTTAGAACAGCCTATCAATGAAATTCCAATGCTGCTTGACCACGAATCTCGCGGAAATAATTCCGAATCTGAATATCCACTCTAGCCCCATCCTGGCCGGGCCTGATCTTCGTCGGATGATACACGTAAATATTCTTCTTCTCCATACCTCTAGGGTCTTCCGTTGCTTTCCAACGACAGCAGATGCTCTGACTCATATCCCCAATATCTAACCCACAAATCCGAGTGAACAAAGGTAACAGATGATCATCTGCTATACTAGTAAACTTCCCTGGTTCCCGCATACGCCCGCTGAAGTATCCTCGCGTTCGTAATCGATCAATCAGCATACGAGTCAACAGCATGCAACCACCCTGCACACCCTCACCTGGAACATACTTAACGGGCACTGATCCCACATTCTCTTCTATCTCGTGCTTCTCTCGCTCAAACTTAACTCTCCAATGCTCGTTATTAATCTGTCTGTGTCCATACAGACCAAAGTCAGGGTCCACCAGATATGAAAGCAATTGCTGATCCCCACGTTCACGGATGAACAACGTATCGTAATCAATGCTCACAAAATGACTGAACTCAAACTTGGTCTCGAAATACTCAATTGATTCTATCAGCAAACTGTACAGACCTACGCCCCATCCCCACTTTCTGTCTGAACAGTAAACATGATCAGGGGACAAAACTTTCTTTAGCCCATCAGCAATTCGTTTCACGCCATCCACAGCGCAAACAACCAACGTGTTGGTAGCGTCACATGACCACATCGCCGCATCCACAGCATCTAGGATCAACGCAGGACTAGCATGACACCTTACACACACAACCAAATCATATTTCATAACCATTCACCTTAACCTCATCATGAACAATTTTAGTGCCACGGGCAACACCCCAATCACCTTTCAAGTTAACTGCTGTAATCCCATTAAAATCATTTGTTTCTCTCTTGCCTCTGTTTACATTGGCCCCGCCATGAAGTCTGCCACATCTCTGAGCCTGACCCCTCTCCTCATTGGAATGAGACAGATGTAACCAAGCTGGGCTCTCAACTTTTATTATCCTATGCCCACACCGTCCTATCCTATGGCAAAAATCAATGTCCTCTTCCCCGTACCCAGAAAAACTTTCATCATACCCCCGTATCTGATACACAATTTTCATAGGAACCAGCATAATTCCAGAACCACACCAAGGCCTTACTTTCCCACTGTTACTCTCAGTCCCTAAACACCACATACAAGACTGTAACTTCAATGCCTTCTCATACAACTTCTCAAGATAATCTGGCTTAACGACAAGATCACAATCAAACGTCAAGAACCACTCACCTAACGCCCATTTGAACCCAACATTATTGGCTATTCCTCTGTTGAACCTCTGTATTTTATACTGCAAAAACCTAACCTGTTTCAACGAATTAGACCCAGGCAACAGACTCTTCAATTCCTTTTTCACATTCTGCTCTGTAGAACCACAGTCAACAACGATATATTCATAATCAAAAGAGGTTTTTTGGTCCATAATCGACCTAGCAGATTTCAAGAATTGCTTCTTGTCCCGAACAGTAGTGACAACAGAAATCATCACATTCTCAACCATCTACAACATACTCCGTATATGATTAGCAGCCACATCCAAGGACAAATTCTTTAAATAGTAATCACGAATAGCAGCAGACATCTCAGGGCACCACGCCTCTGCTCTAGCCTTCACAAAAAATGAGAATGAATTATCATCAGTGATTATACCTGTAGTTATGTTGAGGTATTTCGATACATCGCAGCGTAATCCTAACCTAGCCACAACTTGACACCCACATGCCAGAGCCTCTGCCAACACCCTTGGACCAGAATCCTTAGCCACACACGCTACCACAGCTAACCTAGACTGTGCGTAATACTTCGGAAGCTTCTTCCTAGGAATCCAGCCTGTAAACGTGACATTCGGATATTTCTTTCTTAGCTTCTTGGAAACTACGCCAACAACAAGCACCTTCAATCCGTGGTACATATTATCCAAAACAAACCTGTGCCCCTTCATGTCCCCTTTGCTCTCATTCCCAACAAAGATAACATCATAAATCTTCTCCTGACCCCCCATAGGCTTGAAAATGTTATCAGCCGCAGGCTTCACAAGAAGCTCTACTCTTGTGCCAGGAAACCGATCTTGCACACCCTTCCTCTGCTCAGGAGTATCCACTAGAATAAGACCATACTTCTTGAACTGCGTCTGTGGGAAGTACCGCTTACCGGCCCCGTAGTAAATCTTAAATGCTTTCTCGTATCTGTTCAGAACAACATCATATTCAGGAAAACCACCCCGTGCAAAAATAACATCAGGTGCCACCTGCATCGTTGCTGATTTGAATTTTGGAAACCAATGCTCAGAAAAGCCTCTCTTATACCCAACATGTCTATTTCCTCCCCAATACCATATCTGACCAGTGCCTCCAGCAGACAACTTGTATGCAAGCTGGGTATACATATCGTCACACTCAGACAGCTTATTAAACATGATCTGTTTAGGATCACGATCAGTTGGAACTTTTCCTCTAAGAAATAACAGTCTCATTACAAACAACCCTCATTCAATTGTTCCATGTACCAATCTACAGTCTTCCCTAGACCCAAATCAAAAGATGTTTTTGCATTGAACCCAAACAACCCACTCGCACGCTTAGTGCTCAAACACCTCCTTGGTTGTCCATTAGGCTTACTAGTATCCCACTCAATCTTCCCACGAAACCCAACGCAATCTGCAATCTTCCTAGCCAAATCTAGGACAGAAATCTCATTTCCATTACCAAGATTAACCGGATAGCCATCATCATACTTCTCAACAGCCAACACAATCCCCTCAGCAGCATCATCCACATACAAAAATTCTCTGGTGGAAGTACCATCTCCCCAACAAGTTATTGTTTCCTCTCCAGAATACTTGGCCTCCACACACTTACGAATCAAAGCAGGAATAACGTGTGATGAATTGGAGTCAAAATTATCATTAGGCCCATACAAATTAACAGGCAGAAGATAGATCGCATTTAATCCATACTGCTGCCTATATGCTTGACACATTACCAACAGAGACTTCTTTGCAATGCCATACGGTGCATTTGTCTCCTCTGGATAACCATTCCACAAATCATTCTCATCAAACGGAACAGGAGTATATTTTGGATAAGCACAAATCGTACCAACCTGAACCACCTTCTTCACATCATGTTTACGAGATTCTTCAATAACATGCAATCCCATAATCATATTTGAATAGAAGAATCGACCTGGATTCGCTTGATTTGCCCCAATTCCACCAACCTCAGCAGCAAGATGAATCACTACATCCGGATGCATTTTCTCAAAGATATCGGATACTGCTAACCCAGAAGTTAAATCACACTCAGCATGGGTTGGTACAATTACATTCTCCTCTGAAACCCCACATTCCAACAATCGCCCACACACATACGACCCCAAAAATCCATGTCCGCCAGTAACTAAAAACCTATCAGTCAGAAACTCTACTTTTCTCATAGTTCACCATATAGGGAAACGGAAGAGGAACCAAAAAAGACCCACCAGATTTTAGATAATCACTTTCACGCTCAATGAAACCATCAACAAAATGCCAAGGTAACACCAGAAAACAATCTGGATTCTGCTTCCTAGCATCCTCCTCTGACATAATTGATATCCCAGTATTGGAATAATACCTTCCCCACTTTCTACTATCCCTATCAGAACACCCAGAAATCAAACTAGACAAATTGGCCAACAATACAATAGTTAATCCCTTTGTTGATGCCCCATAAATAAAAACACGCTTTCCTTCCCTTACCAACCCATCTACAATACGATGCAACTCACAACAAACACGAGTCACATCATCTTTGAATTTTACCAATGCTTCAAACGAATCCACACAAAAATCAGCTTCGCACTTACGAAATAGATTGATCCTACCCTCTGCTTCAGTAGTTCTAACAACCGACCCAATATGAGAAACATACAACTGCATACTTCCTCCATTGGAATCTGTATCATACAAATCAACAATCTCCAATTGATTTGTTTTCAATAGCCTTTCAATCACAGCTAAACTATAGTATTCCAAATGCTCATGACACATTGTATCAAACGAAGACATCTTAAGCATATGAACCAACGATGACTGCTCAGTTACCCACACCCCCCCAACAGCTAATGACTCGGCTATCTGCCTAACAAAATCATTAGGATTCTCCAAGTCATAAAACATTGCTATACTTGAAATAACCTTAGCCTTTTTCTCAGACTCCCCAAAGAATATCTCTGAAGAAAAGAAATCAGGAACAACATTAGCCCCAACATCATCCGCCAACCCAACAACATTCTCCGCAGGATCAAAACCATACAACTGTGACCAACCCAAACTCTTGTAGTACCTCAACAACGTCCCATCATTACAGCCAATATCCAAAACAGGACCATCTGATACGCCCCCAACCAACTGAGTTACCCTGTTTGCTATTTCTAACAAATGAGATTTCATAGATTCATTAATTCCAGACCTGTAGAAATACTCCTTGTATAAAAGATCTGAATCAACTGACTCCCACAACTGCACCAACCCACACACACCATCAGATTTACTTGAATCACACTTCGCCAAACAAAGTGGATACGAAAACACAGAGTCGGCCTTATTATTTGGAAAAACAACCGCTGCAAGAGAACCTAAATCAAACACGGAAACAAGATTAGATCCACAGATACGACAAACATTTGATTTAGCAATCAAGATAAGCTCCTGTATACGTTATTGAATAATTTATCCAATTGTCCACTTTCTTTCATCACCTTAGCAACATTATGCACATTAGTCGAAATGGGAACTGCTCTAACCTGATCAAACCCAGCAAGAAGTTCAACATGACGAACATCAACAGCACACTTCGAAGGATAGTATATTGTTATCGCAGTTTGTATTTTTGTTGATAAAAAATTACGAACATCCAATAGCAATTCATCACCAATCCCTTCAACATTTTTACTAAACCAAGCAAATAATGAAGGCCCCCAACGCTTATCCCTAAGACGTAATAGCACATCTGGATTCATTGATATCTGAGGAGAAAACGCATAAACCTCTTTTGAAGAAAGAATCAAACCAACAAGTATGGCCCCAAATCCACCTGATGATGCACCAAAAGTAACCACAGATTGTATACCCATATCCACAACCCATTGCCGAATTTGTTCTAGTAATCCCCAAAATCCACCATCGATTCCAGGAACCCCATCTAAATACCAATAGCCCTTATCCATCAAAAAAATCTTATTAACATCAAACGAAGCAACACTTTTATTAAACTCAAACCGTTTTCTCTTTGTCCAATGCCCTCTGCCGCTTAGCAATATAAACAGCACATTACTAGATGGATTAACTTGTAACTTATATCCCAGTTTTATTTTCTTGCCCATCTTCCCCTTCTCAACAATCAATCTGATTCATAAGTATATTCCTTCAAACTATTTCAACATCTCTACAGTAGCTTCATTAGTTAAGAATGCACGAGCAACAGATGCTCCACATCTATTAGTAAGCACCTTAAATACAACCTTCCTAAGTTTCTTCGGCAATGCTTCTTCCCACCCAACAGGAGGAACAACACCTTTACAGGGGTTGAATCCTCCATATCCTAGAGTAAACGCACCACATTTAGAACAAAAGTAATGGTCAGCCATTTGGAATTTTCCCTTCCTAACGGCTTGGACTTGAGAAGCACGAGCAGTGTTCGTTTTCTTTTTAGTGAACTGGAGTCCGCAATGAACACATCCCAAATTCTCAAACACGTCAGAAAAAGATGTGAACACAAACTCAGGCAATTTGCACCACTTAAATACCCTAGACAACTCCATTACAGGATTCTTAACCAAATCCTCAAACAACAACAAACAAGACGGAGAAGTTCTAGCAAACTTAAGCAAAGCCTCAAATCTAAGGACACTCTTCCTGGCCTTTTCAGGAGTTTGTATTCCACCCTTCCAATTATACTTAAGACCAAACCTATGTCTAGAAGCAGTTACCGCAAACGGATTCCTAATAAGAATCACATTGTAAACTGACTCAGGAACAATGTCTGTTCTAAGCGTCACATACATCTTCTCATAAACCTTATCAAGGGTAAGATGCGTAATGCTTTCCATATCTTTAGCGTGCCCACCCTCAAAATAAATTGACTTTCTATTCTTCTTCAGCACTTTCCAAAGCGGCTTACACTTTATCAGATGCTCTCTCTTGACTCGATGCCGATCCCACTCCCGACGTGCAGCAGAATAAACATTCGGATGACAATGCATCATACCAGCAAGAACGTTTGACCCACCCCTTGACAGACAACCTAGTCCTATTACAGAAGATATCATTTGAGCAGTCCTTTCTCTTTCAACAGCACACCACCATCAAACATTCCTCCATGTAGCGCCATTTTGCGTCCAATGATGCTGGCATTCTAGAGTCGGATCGTAGAATATGCTTTCGCCTTGTTTGATTGCCTCGGAAACCCAATACCTGTCTTCTTTGCCACACAAAGTTTCATCAAATGGATTCATCAACACAAAATCACGATTATAGGCAGCAAAGGCATTGTGCAAGAAATATCTGTTCTCTTTGTCTGACCACATATTCACATGTGACTCATTTGGAAAATTCTCCCAAACATACCTAGTCGATATTTTCTTTCCCTTGTAAATAGGTACTTGCTTCCCAAAAACAGCAACATACTTCTTCAACAAATTAATCAAGGACATCTCGTCAAACTTAGAAATCACACAGTGAGCAGATAACACAAGCACATTCTTCTGTTTACATTGTCCTATTGCAGTATTCAAAGCCTTACCCGGATAGTAATCATCAACAGATATTGTTCTTACATCACAGAAAGACTCAAACAACTTTACCACATTCATAGACCCATCTTTAGACCCATTATCAACTACAACAATTTCTGGATCAGATATTGAATCAAGAACAGATTGTATTGCATGACCAACCCACTGCTCTTCATTCCTACAACGAATAACCACAGACGTATTAGTTACTCTGTTCTGTCGATATGTTGCCTCACTCAAATAATATGACTCCGTAGGATACGGAGTTTTTACGCTTAGTTGTTCTCTTATTCTAGTAGTTCCCAAGCGCCTATACGATGTATCAGAAATATAGTATGGCTCTAGTGGATAAGGTCTTATCTTGTTTGTTTCATACAACTTCTTCACATATTCTGTTCTAGGATCATCCTCACCATATAGCTGTCTAGCAAGATGCAGAAAACCCTTGATGTAGAATATTCCACTTGGTTCCTTGAATTCAAACTCTCTAGCAGCATCCAGCATTCGATAGAAATCGCTTCCAGGTTGACCCAAGTAAACTTGTCTATCCGCTACTGTAGGATTCAATTTCTCACAAAGTTCAATGTTACTATTCCTATCCTCTTCAGTCTCATTCGGTAATCCGTTTATCCATGTGGTATAAGTACTAATGCCATTCGCATGAATGATTGGGAACTTCTTCAAAAAGTCTTCCCGTGTCTCCCCCTTCTTCACATACTTCAGTATCTTACTACTCCCACTCTCCACACCTATGTACAATCCCATGCACCCAGACTTGGCCATTTTCTCTATGAGATCGGAAGAAAGATTTTTAACCCTACTCTCACACGCCCATCTAATGTCTGCATTTTCAGAGATAAGCAAGTCACAAAATTCTTCTACTCTCTTCGCTTGAACTGTGAAATTATCTTCCCTGAAGTAAATCCCCTTAGCACCATACCTACTCTTCAACTCAAAAATGTACTTAACCAAGTTTGTTGGTGTTATTCCTCTAAACTTAGTATTAGCAACACCACAAAACATACAAGAAAAAGGACAACCGCGAGTAGAATTGATGGCTAGAACAGGATCAACCTCTCCACCAAAAAGCTCCAGGTTCCAATTATACGGTTTACCAATGTAGTGTTTATAATCAGGAAAAGGAAGTAGGTTTATATCATCAACTATAGTACCATGAACAATACCCTTTAACTTTACTCTACTAGAAACAATATCCAATAAAGCAATTTCTCCCTCCCCACAAACAACGTAATCAAAGAATCTAATAAGACTATTAGGCATTTCCGTAGCATGAGGACCGCCAACTATAAGAGGAAGATCAGGATATCTTTCCCTGATTTTTTTCGATAGCTCTATTCCAACATAGAACGATACTGTACCAAGATACATGCCCAAATAATCAGGTTTGTACTTCTCTATCTCATCGAAAATGTCAACGACGTAATCCGCATTATCCCTAACAGCACAGATAGCCATTCCACTGGGCTTTTCTCCGGTGTGTCCTCCTCCGAAATGATACAGGTCCACAATCTTGGACTCAATATCAAATTGAGCAAGATAAGCACTTAGATAAGCAAGCCCCATCGGAGGTCTGCCATCACCCATATGCATGGCTGTTTCATTTGAATTGGGACGGGGGGCTGAAAAAAGTAGTACTCTCACACCAAATCTCCCATTGTTAAATCACTCATCTGAATAAGAGAATCCTCTCTTATGTCCACTGTAGCTTTTTTCCCAACAACATCGTTTATTCTACTAGGACAAATACCAGTACCGGGCCTCTTCAGAGTTATCATTTCATTTGTTATTATTTCACCACACCCAATATCACATGCTGCCACAACACTTTTCCTGCCACCCTCCTTCGCTCTGATCTCGCATTCAGCCGTTCCCATCTCCCCATTACCAATAACCCTTTCACAAAGCCTAATATTGGCAACCATTCTTTTCAAATCATTCGGTTCCACAGAAAAGAAGTGCCCAGACCCAGTCATCTTCCTGGACATTGTATAATGCTTTTCAATGATTCTTGCACCTAAAGATACAGCAACACTGGGTATGATCATATTTTCATCTGGCTCAGTGTGATCAGACATCCCAATCATTATGTTAGGATACCGATTCTTTAACGTCTGAATCCTGCTAAGATTTGCATTCTCATCAGCAGTTGGATAGCTCAACGTACATGCCATGAGAGCAAGGTTGTAATTCTTCTCCGAAATTACAACATCAATTGCTGCATCAATCTCAGCATAAGTAGCAGCCCCAGTAGAAAGGATGATCGGCTTACCCAAAGAAGCAATGTACCGTATTAGACAAAGATTCACTATTTCAAAAGACGGAATCTTGAAGATCTTCATACCTAACTTATTAAGAAGACTCGCATCCTCTATACTAAAAGGAGTTGAAAATGGTATGATACTCTTACTCTCAGAATAATCAAACAAAACCTTGTAGTCATCCTCATTGAATCTATCAAGTCTTTTGTAGTAATCCACCTGCTTCATAGTCTCCGTTCCCCAAAAAGCGGGTGCTTGTTTTGTGACTGTCCTATCCCCTTTATACGTCTGAAATTTAATAGCATCAGCCCCAGCAGATGCCGCACAATCTATCATAGCCTTTGCTAAAACAACGCTGCACATATGATTACAAGCTGCCTCAGCAATAACAAATGTAGCATCGTCACCAAGCTGTAAAGGATCTGAATTGATGAGCATCCTAGAGGAAGCCTTGCTCAAATCCTCCTTAGTATGAATATTCACGCAATCATCAAGAAGAGACCCCATATGAGTAACCGTTCTAGGCATACGAATAATCCTAACAGCCCCATTTTTCCTGCCATCTTTGCTGACCGTAAAGAACTCATCTAGACCATTACTAATAACATACGCAATGGCAACATCGAGAGGCAAACTATGATCAGGATTATCTGGCTGTATGCCAACAACTAACCCATACTGCCCCATCTCTTCACATACATGAGAATACACTACAGACACATCTTCCTCAGAAAGATGCTTATCCTGTAAATAGCACTTGCATAGATTGATAGACTCAATGAACTGTTTTATGTCCTCAGAATCTGTAGAAACCACAATATCCGTAACCAAACTTGAAGCTCTGGCATACTCAACCGCAATTTCAATAAGCGTTTTCCCACCTACCCTCTGCATGTTCTTTTGGGAAAGTCTTTTTGATTCTACCTTTGCAGGAATTACAACTAGGATCTTCATCTTACACCTTACACAGCCTAAGAAATCCCACAGTATACTTAACATTGCGGGCTTTCTTCGGTCCCCAATTATCTGAAGTTATCACAGGCTCACAAACACTCCAATCAATCTCACCACAAACAAGACCATGTTCTTTGGCCGCAACAACAAACTTTTCAACATCTTCCCTACTGAGTATATTCCATGGCATTTTATATGGCCTGTATTTTGTGTGTATCTTATCCTTCCAATAATCAAACGACACATACAACACACCACCATTAGACAACAGCCTCTTCGCTTCCTTCAAAAAAGGAACAAAGGGAACGCCATGCTCAATTACTGAAATACATGTCGCAACTTGAAAACCCCCACCCTTAAGTCCTGTGTTTACAACACTTCCTTTAACAAACTCACCAACATTCCAGACCTTTGGCCTTCTTACATCAACACCAACCAATCGCCCAGTTGTCAACTGCTTGCAATTGCTTAGTATATATGAACCCACACACCCTAAATCCACAACATTGTATTCACCATAACTAATATCTGAAAGCACATGAAAGAGATCCCAGTTCTTACACTCCAATGAATGCGACACATAACCATGCTCGCCAAGCCATTTAGTAGCTTCTTTTATTTCAGACACATTCTTAAGAAACCTACAAGTTGATTCCATATTCCTACTTCCCCTCCTGTTTCCAATATTCAATCATCTCATCTACCATATGATCAAACGAAATCTCTTTTTCCCAACCCAACTCCGCTTTTATCAATGAAGAATCACCACGCAATCTCCAAACCTCACCACTGCGACAAAACTTAGGATCCAACTGAACATACTCACTAACATCTAAACCTAATTTCCCAAATACAACGTTGACCAAATCCCCCACTGATCTAGTCTCCCCTGTAGCCACCACATAACCCCTGGGCTCGCTTTGCTGCAACATCATCCACATAGCCCTGACATAATCTTTTGCGTGCCCCCAATCACGACAAGCATCCAAATTACCAAGGACCAGTTTTTGCTTATTCCCAAGAGCAATATCAACAGCCCCCTTCACCACCTTATTCGTAACAAACGTCAATCCCCTCCTTGGGCTTTCATGATTAAACAATATCCCGGAACAAACAAACAACCCAAAAGAAGAATGATAAGCAGAACACAAATAATGAGCACATGCTTTTGCACATGCATATAACGAAGTTGGAGAAAACGAAGTAGTCTCCCTTTGATACCCATCATCATCAGAATTATTACCAAACATCTCAGAACTTGCAGCATTGTACACTTTGCAAGAAGGACAAAACAACTTGACCGATTCTAATACATTAAGTGTACCCTGAACAATTGTAGACACCGTATAGCCCGGCATCTCCTCCCCATGCTTAATGTGTGATTGTGCTGCTAGATGGTATATCTCATCTGGTTGTACTTCCGACACTATTCTATTGATAGAACCACAATCAGTCACATCAGCGTAATACAAAGTTATCCTAGACCTGATATGTTCTAGCCTAACAGTTTGGCTCCTCGCATCGGAGTGTCGCCTAACTAACCCACAAACATCATATCCCTTCTTCAACAACAACTCAGCGAGATAACTTCCATCCTGACCACTAATTCCTGTAATCAATGCCTTCATCTCAACATACCTCTTAAAAACCTAGATATCTGCTTCTTGTTACGAACATGCTTTACATCATCCCCAGAATATGGCCACAAACAATAACTATCCGTCCAACCAAGAAGTGCCCGTGGCTTACCCTTATTTTGTTTTGTATATGTACAAGTATTCACTCCAGATCCCCTAGTCAAAAATCCAAGGCACTTCTCACTCACCTTTGATAATTGCCTCAAATTTAAACGACTCACATCAAAGCAGTTATCAGCAACAACACCGGGAGCATCAGAAAAGTAGAAATTAAGCTCAGGAAAAGACTCCACAATCCACTTAACAGGAACCTTGATATCACTCTGCTTTGAACGTACTGGACCATTCTCAACAAAAACAGAATCTGGCCTAACGTCGTAATCAAACACATCTGGAAAATCAACAACTGGATCTTGTGGACCTATCTTCATAGAAGAAGGAAGCGATCTCAATTTGATTTGTTTGTTCCATGTAAGTTGCAAGTTATGCCACGAAAGCCCCCATCGCTTTAGAACTCCTCTAAAAGTACCAAACCACATTGACATAGAAATATAGCCAACAGGGGTGCCTTTATGATTACAACTCATTGATATGTGCTTACA
>Ga0207997_1000551_pt1 | contig 19117 bp, 31 predicted proteins | sample AntAceMetag02UKN_FD_184777 | JGI IMG/M metagenome (GOLD analysis project Ga0207997, IMG submission 184777) | Saline lake microbial communities from Ace Lake, Antarctica - Antarctic Ace Lake Metagenome 02UKN (SPAdes) (version 2) | ecosystem: Environmental > Aquatic > Non-marine Saline and... | reverse complement strand
GGTAGCAGAATGAAACCAATTATTAAGAAAAGATTAGAAAAGATTAGAAGACAAGCTAAGAAAGATGCTAGAACATTTCCAATTTCCATAGACAAAAGTTTGACTAACAGAAGAAAGGATAAACTAATTGATGATTCTTGGTTGATTAAGGAAAATGGGAAATATACTCTAAGCGGTGCTTCAAGAGTTTTATTATTTATTATTGCGACCAAAGGAAGATTAGCACATTCAAAAGAATTAGTAAAAAATTTAAACAAACATGAATGGGAAAGATATACGGGGAATGTGTGGGAAACTTTCTTCTTTTATGAAAGAGAGAAGATGTTAGGAGTTAAGACAGAATTGATAATTGAGAATGGAAAAGATGTTAATAATTATGAGATAAGGGTTATTGAGCAGTTCGCCTTACATGAATCTAAAGACGACAACAATGTCGGAGGAGAAGAATGAAACCATTTGTAGAAATAGACGGAAAGGATAAATATCAAGATTTTTGGCATCAATTGAAAGATGTTACAAACGAAAGTTTTCATTCTGATTTAGGAATATTATTAAAGATGCAAGAAGAACTAGAAAAGAAACTACAGGATATTCAAAAAGAAAAAGAAAGAATATTTGAACTTATACAGATATTAAATTCAGACGACACAAACAATGTCAAAGAGGTATCTGAATAATGGTATTAAAAATAGAGGTTTCAAGAGGAGATATTAAAAGGCATGATTATATTACTGATGAACTATTATCTTCTATGGAAACAAAGGAAGAAATTAGAAAATATTTTGGTCTTATGGTAGAACAATTATTGGAAATTGTAGATAGGAGTCCTTGTTAAGATGGAAACATACGCAGAAAAGGTCTGGTCTACATGGGAAACTAAGGAGGAATTACTTATGGCTATAGAAAGAAATAATAAAATTGGAGAAATGGCTACAATGAATGGTAATGATGATATTTTTGATAGATGTCTGGAAAGAAATCAAATTATGCAGCAATGCAAGAGAGAGTTCGCATTACATGAAAATGACGGAGTGAAGAAACAATGATATTCAAAGAGGCTAAAGAAATTAATAGGCAAGAAGCACTACAGGAAGCAGCCAACCAATCTATCTTTCCTATAATTAATATTGAAAAAGGAGAACTGGCAGATGGAAAATCCTAGCCCTTTTGATGTTCCCTTAAATGGCGAGTTTGTCCCAGGCAAGAAGCCACTTTATAGAAAACTTCCTAATGTTGATGAACAGGCAAAAGAAACACACAAACAACCAGTAATGCCAACGCAGAAGGTAGTCAACAAAAAGTTCTATTCATTTCTTCGATTATTCTTTATTGCTTCCGTAGTTTTGATTATAATTGGAGGTTTTATGTTTCTAAATCTTGTAAAAGATGGAAAGTTTCAAAGCAGTATCAATCAAGAAGTAAACGTCGACCCTAACGTAACTTCAAACACATTCAATAATTTCACATTCGAGCCTAAGACTGAAAACGAAAATAATTTTACAATAGTCAACGAAATAAACTGTCCAGATGTTATCTGTAACTGCGGAGATTCTGAATAAGATGAATGGCGATAAAATTGTTAATTGGTCTCTTGGAATAGTTGCTGCCATTGCGATACTCGCTCTTTTGGTTAAGAGGTATATTTTTTAAAATGGATGAAAATAATTTACCAAATTATAGTATAGCAATATATGTAAGAACAAGTGATAATAAAAAGAAATCTGATGGAGAGAAAAGACAAGATATTGAACGACAAATAACATTTATCAGTGATTATCTTAACAGGAGAGAGATATTTGAATTTGAAATATTTTCTGATAATGGTGTTATTGCATATAATGAGGATTGGAATAGTAGAAAAGAGTTCTTAAAGTTGTATAAATATTGTTGCGGACATCATATAAAAGAAATTTATATTGAAGATATGACTAGATTTTCTAGAAATCTTGGACTTGGGATTCAATGGCTAGAAAAGTTTAGAAATCTTGGAGTAAAAATAATAAGTTTAAAGGATGGAGAAATAGAAATAACATCTGAAAAATCTTGGATGCAATCATCAATCTTTTTATTATTTGCAGAATGGGAGTGTAGGATAAGGTCAAATAAAATAAAAGAAGGCATGGAAAAAGATAGACTTGAAGGGAAAAATATTGGTAGACCATCATCTAAATTTGCAGAGGATACCAAATGAAATGTGAGGAGTGCGGCAACGACGTGAAAGAAACTTTTGTTGATAAGGAGAAATATTTATGCAAGGAATGTTATCTTGAAGTAAATCCTAATTCTGAATATGGGAATTAAGATTAAAATATTTACAACGATTGCTATCATTCTTGGTTTATTGTTTTTTCCTAGCCCACAACAGAATTTTATATTTTATGCTCCGTTGCTATTAGCCTCAATAATTATACTTGTTATTACCTGGAGGAATAATGGAAGTTAAAAAAATAATCGGAATATTACCGTCAATAATAATTATACTATTAATTGGAATTACCTACATTATCCACGAACCCTTCAAGTCATTAGTATTTTTTATTAGTATTATAACTACTATTCTTTTAATTAAATGGTATGGGTATTTTAATAATGGAAGTTAAAAATAAACAAGTAGTCACCGACGTTATAATCAGCAAATCTGAAACAAAGTTTGAAGGCAAAACAACAGCTAAAGATATGCGTGGTTGGATTAAGGGAAGAATTTCTAAGTATGGTCGTGAGAAGAATGTTGAATATCGATTTTTATTTGAAGGTTTGCTTAATGCTTATAATCATTTTCATCCAGAGATTAATTTAGAAGTCGAGGCTGACGCATGGAAAGGAAAGAGCAGTTTTAAGATAATCGACATGATAGACCACATCATAGTAGTAAAATATCAGAAACCAGATAAAAACGAAGAGGCTAAGGAAGTTCAAACAATAATCTATAAAAATGAAATGAAAACCCTCGTAGAGGCTATCTTATACTTAAACAAAGGAGAGCCTATAAAATCCCCAGTTCTTGCATTAACTTTCTCTGACAGAGCTGAATTAGGTCATAGCGGATGGCGTAGAGGGGACAACCCATTTTTCTCTGACAGAATGTGGCATAATAAGTATACTTTAATGGTTTCAGTTTTAGATAAACTTGGCATGGTTAAATATTCTGGCGGAACAACAACTGTCTTAAATTGTAAGGTAGATTTACAAGAGGCTATAGAAAACTTTTTAGAAAACTATTAAAAATGGCTAAAAACACACAACAAAAATTCGATAAAAGAGTATCTAAATTTGATTCTCACTTTGACGAACCTCCTAGAAACATAAATGTTTATTGCCCTCATCCAAAATGTGAGAAAAGAAGACCTTTGGTTTATGTCTTTAGCGTTTATACAGAAAAGGGATTAACTCCATTATACAAATGCAAGGAATGTTTAAGTTTTTATAATGGTGATAAAATATGCGAACTTATAGAAAGTAAAGAAAACAAAGGATTGTTAAGTAAGTTAGTAAAAATGGTTTCCAATAGGCTATAAACTAATATCTGTCAATTAAATCTCTTAGATTTAATATTTTATCTTGCATTTTTTTAGGAACATATCTAAATTGTTTAGAGTTGATAATTTCATCTAATCTCTTATTTGAAAGTAAACTTATCTCTTCTGTTTGTAGTTGCAGCAGTTGTCTATCCATAAAATCGGTAACCATTTAGTATATTTAAGTTTTATCTATGAAAAAAATCTATACGATAATTTTATAAATAACAAATTCCTTTCTTATTTACTTCCAAAATTCATTTAGTTTAATATTGCTCTTTGAAATATGCCTGGGAGGTCGCTAACCTGTGCGTAATCCAGGACGGCAATTAGTTATGCCGAGTTAACTAACGGTTAATAGTAAACCACAAACTACGAGGCTATGGGCGATGTTATGGGAGGAAGCAAATTACTCTAACCCGACATTGCCCTTTTTATTTTTTAGGAAAGTTTATAACAACTACTCACTTTTTTATTTTATGGAAAAGAAAGAGGATTCTTACTATTATAAAAATCGTGATAAAAAAATAGCATATCAAAAAAAATATGATAAGAAAAATAAAGATAAAAAAAGAGCATACGATGTTAAGAGAAGAAAATTAAAAGACTATAATAAAAAGAAATATTTTCAACATTATAGTCAGAAACATCATTTTCCAATCTTGATAAAAAAATACAATGGATGTCAGTTTTGTAAGTCTAATAAAAAATTAGAAATCCATCATAAAAAGTATACTAAAAATATTAAAGATTGTGTGCTTCTCTGTCAAAAATGTCATAAAAAACTTCATTCATTAGGTTTATTAAGTAATTAATTCTTATTATAATATTCACCTCTTTTTCTTAGAGGCGGAACATTGCATATTATTTTAATCGCAATGGATAAAAAGAGGTAGAGTAGGTTGAGTAGGCTAGTCTGAAGTCATTGAAGTAACTTCTTTTTATTCCGCCTCTAAGTTTATAGTAACATTTAAATAGTTAAATAGTTAAATAACTATATGAAGTTTAAATCCCCCTTACAATGGTTGAATCAACAGCCTCGAACAAAGAATCCACAAAGAGCAAGATTCCAAGTTTCTAGTGTTTCAAGAGCTGGAGATTATTTGGCTGACGAATTAAGAAAATTGGGTGCTAAGGAGTGTATTATTTCTACAAATCTACAAACAAAACTAAGCGGTGGATTCTATGCAAACCAAAGAACTGATGACGCTGGAGTTGTAATTTATTTCAAATTAAAAGATTCTGATAAGGCTATGGCTTGTGACAGATGGGATAAACCAGAACATAATTTATGGGCTTTGTATCTATCGATTAAGGCAATTAGAGGTTTAGAAAGATGGGGAGGAAGCGAGTTTTTAGATGGTTTATTTACTGGATTTAAGGCATTACCAGCACCTGGGGATTCAGTAGAAATGAGTGAAAGATATTTTAGCGACGTAACAAATATTGAACATTTAGAACTAAAATTTAGAAAACTGGCAAAACAACTTCATCCAGATAATCCAGAAACTGGTGACGCAGAAAGATTTCAAGAGATGATGATACAATATAGACAACTGAAACAGAATTTACAATGAAAGTTTCAGATAACTTATATATTTTTATTATTTCTTTAATTGCTGTAACTCCATTCTTTTTAGCTGAACACTTCATCAAAGATTTTATTTTGATTCCTATAATCGAAACTATTTCAATATTTTTTATTTTTATTTTTCTAATCAAGACTTGTGAATGCAAATCTCAACATACGCCATTTATTTTTTCTTTTTGGTATTTGTTGTTTAAGGCTGCAATTATGTCAATATATTTAGGGACTGAAAACCCCCTGGTTATTTACAATTTTATACTAGGATTTTTTTGGGTTAATATTACAATAAAGGGGATTAAAAATAAGGATATGATGTATTGGCTTCTATGGCTAATCGTAGGAATTTGCGTTAACATAATCTTTAAACTAATGGCATAAAAATGAAAGGGGTGATTTATTGTGATGGTGGAAGTAATCAGTTCGGCTCAATTTATTGTGTAATTTCTAAACATAATAATCTTAACTGGGCTAAGGTTCGTAGATTCAAGACTAAATATAATGTTATGCAAATCGAATATCTTGCGTTGATTTCAGCATTAGAAAAATGTTCTAAGGATAGTCCACTTATTTATACAGATAATCTTCGTGTATCAAAAGAAGTTAACTCGAAGAATCTTTCAAAATTCGGCTCTAAAAATAGAGAGTTATGGAAACGTGCAAGAAAGATAATGATAAAAAAACAATATGCTCGAATAGAATGGATTTCTAGAAATGAAAACTTAGCAGGGATTTATCTAGAAGAAGTCTTATGGAAAAAGAAAGAAGAGAAATTTGGAATCCCAAGGTCTCAAATGAAAAAAGTATATAAGATTCTAAACGAGCGGAAGGTTAAGAATCAACGGGGCGGCAACCTTGATAATCACCATTAATTGGCTCATTACAAAATCAAACGCTAGATGTGCAGCTACCATAACAAAGATTGAAATTGGAATTACTTTATAATCTGATAATTCATCCTCGAAACCTTTCATCAATATACCAATCGCAATTCCCAATAATGTGAAAACTGTAAACATAAACATTGCTGATAAATATAATGACGGCTCTCTAAGTCCCCCGTATGAAAACCAATGATGGGAAATTAAGGCAATTCTACCTATCAAGTATCCTAATAAAGACGCTGGGATTCCAGACATCCCCTTAATGTGCAACCAATTAGCCACATTCTTACCCATAATGATTGCTGCGATTTCTTCAAATAATGCTACGAATAAATATAAAACAAAGCTAGTCGATGTTGTGAACGTCGATAAAGCCCCGACTGTGGCTAAAGATGTGACCGCCCAAGGATAAGTAGCAATCTTAAAAATAGAGCCTTTCGCCATTGCCAGGGTAACGAGACCCCATCCAGCTAACCATCCTATTGGGATTGAAATTGCAGCTACAATCTTGCTTCTAAGTGTTGGGACTGCCGCACCGATTACGCTAATAATTACTGGGAAAGAATCATTTACTAAAAATGTAAGGGCATAAAGAAGCGGAATTGAATAAAAAACTACTGGATTTGTCGAATAATTCCCAGAAAAATCAAACAAAAGGATTCCTAATGTGATTAACGTAAAAACAAAAACTGGGATTGCAGAAACTGGGACGAAAGGAAAAAGTTTCTCTCTCTCCTCACTTGGTATATCTGGTTCATCCATTTTTCTGCCTCACTAAAATTATTACAAGAATGATTACTAAAGAAATTATTATTGTTCCTGGAACTAAATAAATCTTAAAATTTGAATCTTCTATTTGAATATCTTCGATGTCTATTTCTAAATTTTTAACATCCTGGGCTATCGTAGGCAATAAATTATAATGAGATTCGATTGTGTCGATTTTACTCTCAATGTTTTCTAGCCTGTCTTCATAGTCATTAATATCTACTGTGCATGATTCAGCCTGGACAAAGTTTATCAAGACCAGGGATAAAACAATCATCAAAAATACACTCTTTTTCATAAAACAGATTAGTTATTTAACTATTTAAAATTACCTATTCCCAATCCCAGAACTTATTAGCAATCCAGCCCCATACCCAGAAATAGCAAACTAGACTTAGAACTTGAATCAACCGACCAACTATAAGCATATTAGCCTCATTAATTAAAACGTATGCAATCCCAAAAGGAATTGACATAACAATAATAGTAAGAAGAGAAACAACAAATGCTTTTAATGTAATCAGAACATTCTCTACTTCGTATATTTTATTGTTTCCCATATTAATTAACTCACCCAAATATTCCACTCAATACTTAACTGGTCTCCAGATTCAAGGCTTACTTCTGTGAAAGCATTACCAGCGAAGTTTGTTCCAAGGGTATTTTGAAGTCTTGTTCCAGCTGTTTTAACAGAAGCAGAAGCTGTAAAAGTATTTGAGATTGTCCAATTACCAGTTCCAATAGAAGCGTAAGTCCCTGTAGTTTCAGATAATCCACTATCAGTAATAGTCAAAAATGTTTCACCAGCGTCAGCCTGTGGAGTTCCGCAATTAGAGGATGTAGCAGAATTACATAAAGAAATTTGGTCTACTTCATCAGTAGTTGGATTATCCCCTAATTGTAATTCGATTAAATCTTTACCAGTATCATATAATAAATTATGAGAACAATCCGTAGGCTCGACAGTTCCGTCAGCTCGTGTTACAGTCTTACAAACATCAGAGTGATAAGTTATAGAAATTCCGTCGTCAGCTACGTTAGCAGCTGGAATCATAGAGAATGCGAATACTCCTACAATAGCTAATAAAAATACTGGAATCAAAAGCAATTTCTTTTTTGTCATTATCATGTTTTTTTTAAGGGAGTTTAGTATTTAAATGTGTCGATTAATTAATTAAGTCTATACATTACGTTTCCGTTATCTAATTCTACCTCTTCACCGTCGTAGCTTGATAAAAAGTGTGGAACACCGTCAGTTTGAATTGCATTTTCTGCGGCTGCCGTTGTGTCAAATCCAGCTATTCTCATAGCTTCTTTTACAGCGTCTTCATCGCCATAAATTTCTCTTAAATATTCCATTGGGTCTCTTAGCTGTTCATCAGTCCTATCCCTCGCTGCGTCTTCGATTGCTGAATCAATTTTCCCTTCATCCTCAATATCATCCTTATCTAAAAAATCTCCCTCAACTAATTCATCAATTTGCCTAGTCTCATATTCATCACCATCTTCATCTGCAATCTCCGTAAAATAACTATGATTCATATTGTAAACATCGTCGTCGAGGTCTCTATATAATCTTTCAGTATCAATAAAACCTTCTAACCAATCTTGAGAAAATAATTCTGGCTCTGAATCTAAATCTTCTTCAACTTTCCTAGTCGCATAATTTTCTGCGTCGTCATAGGATGAAAAGACTAAAAATTCTTGCCCATTTTTAAATTCAAAACTCATAACATCAAATCCTTCATCTCTTTCTTCTTTAATCTTTAATCTTAGAACCAACTTCTTTCTCAACTAACTTCTTATCGATTTCACTTGCCACGTTTACACCTCTTAACTAAGCCTGTTATTTTTTTACAATTATGAGACTTCTTTCCGTCTCGAGAACAAATTTTATCAGCCTGGTTTTTAGTAGGGCAAGTCACAGGCATTTTCTTAGTTGATTTTTTCTTTGCCATTTTAATGTTCCTCCATGTAAGATTTAGCGATAGTCATAGCTTTATTCTTAGAAACATCATTGGCTAACTGAACTTGGTTTGGATTTGAAATGTCTTTATAACCTACATAATATTTTTTCTCACTAGCATTTTTATGGACAAACACTCTGGACGTATTATCTTTTTTCATCCACCTATGTCTATCTTCTAACTTAGTTCCTTCAAAACCAGTTTTCCCCTTTTCCCATCCTTTCCTATTACAAGATTTCAACTTAACACCCGTTAGACCCTTACATTTTCCAGTTCCTATTTTTCTTGTTGCCATTTTATTGATGATTCCTCATATATTTTTTAGCAAATGTTTGGGCTTCTTTTGGAGTATCAAATTTTTCATTAATAGAAGTTTTTTTAAATTCTGAACCATCTATCTCAACCTTGTCTATCCCAATATTTACCGTTTTATCGTCGAAGATATATAGTGTTCCTGCTCTTCTTTTATTCACATAATTAGTATCACTCTTTTTCTCCCAGCCCTTTTTTACACCAGGAGCATTCCTTTTCTTGCAGGATTTTAAACTATCGCCTGTTAGACCTTTACATTTTCCAGTTCCTATTTTTCTTGTTGCCATATTAATTATCTAACCCCATTCCTTTTTGTTGAGCATTAAGTCCGACTAATAAGCCTTCTTTTTTTCTTTTTTCTATAAATCTTCTAGCATCTAATTCATCATCAAAAATTCTTTTTTGCAATCTACCTGTGCTATCTCCCTTCATCCACCAACCTTTCCATTCGGTGTTTAAATCGCTAGATTCATTTCTATACCCTGTTCTTTCTCCCTGTTTTGCTTTTCTTACAACAAAACTTTTAGCAGCTTGTTCAGATTTAAAATAATTCCTTTTTGTTTCTAAACCCTTTCCTGTATCTGCATACCAACGACTTTTATTAGTTTTAGAATTTCTTTTCATACAAGCCTTTAGACTGTCTCCTCTTAGACCCTTACACTTTCCAGTTCCGATTTTTCTTGTTGCCATATTAATTTAAATCCTCAAACTTTAGATTAGCTTCGTTCATAATTATTTCCCTATAATCAACATTACTTAAAGAAGAACCCATAAATTGCTGCTGATTAGAATCTAAATCTTCGTAACCCATCCATTCATAAGCCCAATCTTTCATCCAATCCATAGTATCAGAAAGAGATTCTTCTTTATTTTTTAATAATTCTACGTGTTCTCTAAATTCTTCAGAAAGACCCTCGTCGTTATCGATTAGAAGTGACATACCCCATGTATCATAATTAGCCCATCCATTGTATCTTTCATCTGCCATATTAATAAGATTGAATAATGAAACTTTCACTATCATCGATTTTAATTAAACTTGTCTTCTCTTCTATCTCTTCTAAAACTGCTTCGTTGTAATCTTCTTCTTCAAAGTCTCCGTCGTCGGTATAATCTTCTTTATCAACATCTGTGTCGAAATCTTTTACATATTCTTCAACGTTTTTGTATTCTGTATATTCAGAAGCAATAGCCACTAAATCAAAATCCATTTCCTCTCCAGTATCTTCTTCAAAATTTTCTAAGTAATCGAATAAAGCTCCTAGTCCTTCATAGCTAAAATTATTTTTATATTGTGAAGACCGAAAAGTGTCTTCAAACATCCATTTAGTAACATCTTGTTTCATATTAAATTACACTCCCCTCTTCGTCGAAGTCATAATCATTTGCCTCTATATCGTCTAAGATAGTATCTCTAGAAGAATTACCTTCAATTTCTGCATATCCATCTTTCTCTAATTGCTTACAAATATCGTCTTTCCACTCTTCTCCTAATTCTTCTAGCTCTACTACTAACTTACTTAATTTTGCCGTTTCTTTATCATAATTATCATCTTCATCATCTGAATAATAAATACTAACTTCAAACGATACTGTTTTTTCGTGTGAATAATGAGAACTACTTCTCTGAACACTAATATTTAAATCATCTACATATTCAGAGGTAGCTAGTTCGGCGAATTTATCACCAAATTGATTTCTTAGGAATTTCTCATTATCTGAAGCAGTTCCAGTAAAGCTAAATCCATCTCCTTGAGAATATCCTAAAGAATAATTAACTTCTACATCTTCAAATCCTTTTTCTTCAATATAATTTTTTGCATATTCACTAAAAAATTCCATATCCATATATTCACTCGCCTGTTCTTGCATTCTTTCAATAACCGTTTCTTTTGCGTCCTTACTAAGTTCCTCAAATTTATACACATCAATTTCTCTTTTACTTACCATATTAATTATTATCTCCTGGTATTTTTAAAGTTATTGTTCTTCTAAATGTCTCGCATTTACCGTTTTGAATATCAGTTCTACATTCCGATGTTACAGCCTCGGCAATACAAGTCGTATCAGCTGGGACGCCCTCGAAGGTGTGTTTGCTTAATAACTCTACTCCGTAAGTATTTGAATCAACAGACCATTCTTGAATCTCTTCGTAACCAGCACCGCAAATTAATGTGATAACTCCAGACATTTCAGTTTGAGCCGAACCAGCATAAAGTTTTCCAATACTAAGAGATGGAAGAATTGAAGCTAAAACAGTATCAGACTTAACTCCTCGGTCTACTAATTGAGTTAACCTAGGTGGATAAGAATTTACTCCTTCAATATCAAGTCGAACAGTATAAGTTTGAAGTTCTAAATTAGAAGCGATAACAGAAGCTAATAAGAGGACGGCTACGATAGAGCCTGTGATAATAAGTGCAATGCTACTCTTTTTCATAATTTTACTAAGATATTAGGATATTTAAACCTTTCTCATTCTTCATCATCTTCTTCTTCACTAAAACATTCTTCGTCGTTACAACAAGTCTCGCAATTTCCCATTAGTAAGAACCTTTGAATCTCTTTGAATAAAGAAACTCAAAATAGTTTAGAATCACTAACAGAAAAAACGCTAGGGAACCGTTGCCAGAGAAAATGTAGAATCCAAACGATGAAGCTAGGATAATCAACTCTTTAAGCCAGTTTTTCATACTCGAAGTAAGTATCCTTTTCTTTATAAACTTTTTCATCAGACAAGAGCCACCACGTGACACCGCATGACACCGTAAAAATCAAATGAATCCAAAAGAAAGAGAACCCCTTTATTTCTACTGGAACTTTAATCAACCAAAGAAGAAAGAGATTGTTGTTGCCGTTTGAGATATGATAGACCCCATAGAATCTTTCTCGAACTACTGAAACTGAAACTGAATCAGAAACTCCAAGCTTAATAGTTTCGCCGCTTGAAACTGAATCTTCTCCGAGGACTGAAGTATTTGAAGAGCCTATCCCAGCTGCAATAAAATTAATTACAAGAATGTAGACTACTACAAGTCCAATCATCAACGCCAGTTTTTTGCCAGTTTTCATTTTTATTTGCTTTTCTTACCGAGATACAATATTGATATTAAAACCAACATTATAAAGATTATTGCTGATAAGAATAAAATTATTCTTCCAGTTGTTACGTATAATTGCCCGTCCTCTTCTACTCCTAAGAATCCAAACAAGTAATAAGCCAAGCTTCCCTTTTCTAAATAATATCTATTTCCGAACTCTAAAATTTTATACCAAAGAGAAGGGTTTTCAGATTCTGTCTCGTCCTCGATATACCAAAGATAAACTGTTTTTCTTTCTCCAACTCCGAAAGAGCCTAGTTTAAGATTTGTGTCGCAAGTGAATGCTATCGGCAAATCGCATAAACCATTTGACCTACAAGCAAGAACATCAATAATTTGATTACATGGGATTTCTCCTTCTCTTAATCGAACATCATCCATAGTAAAGTGTGCTGAAGAAAGTAATTCATATTTTCTAAAGTTTGTAAGGATACCGTCGATACTTCTCCTTCCATCTTCTTCTTTTTCAATATTTGCAGTAGGAACGTAGTAAGTCAAAGTTATTAATTTTGTTTCTCCAGCTTCAATATTTTCCAATTCAAGCTTATAATCTCCTTTAATTAATGAATCTGTGTCGATGGTTACATTTTCGTAATTTCCGTCATTCTCATCTGGACAGCCTCTTTCATATTCTCCTTCGCAAACTCTCAATTCTTCTGCATAATCTATCGTTATTCTATGTTCTAAATCTGAAACGTCCTTTTCAGCTTGGTTCTTAATCCTTAGAACTTTTGTAACTTCAGACATCTCGCCTACCTTAAAATAATCTGGGAAGAATGTCGACGTAAAAACTGTAATCGAATCAGTCTTGTAGGTTAAAACAAAGGTCTTAGTTTCTCCTGGTGATAAGTAGACTGAAGTCAAATGCTCTGTATCGTCGCTGTCGATAATTGTAACATACGGTTGTAGAACTCCGTAAGGGTCGTATTGAAGATTCTTACCAATGTTATCCAATTCAATATCACGAACTCCAGTTGGAAATTCATATTTTAATGTCTTTTCAGTAGCGAATGAATTTGGATTATACATCGTAACTGTTGTTCTCCAATTAATAGTATCAAATGGCTTAATTGGTGCATTTAGAATTTCTTCTGTCTCTGTCGTTTGAATAGGGAAACCAGAATCAGAAACAAGTTGATAAGTTCCTGGAGTATTATTATTCATCGTAGCAATAAACCATTCAACGAAGTCGTCTCTTCCATCGCCGTCCAAATCGTCGAAGTTTACATCAACTCTATCTGTAATCTCTTCGGTGCAATCAGTATATGTGTCATTTGTGCATTTGTAAAATCTGTTTGAAACCACCCCCTCGTCTGTAAAATTGAAAAAGGCGTAGGTTGTCTTAACATCCCGAGTAGAGTTTGTTGAAACTGTAAGATTGTAATATGTTTTAATCTGACCTGTTGTTGTCGTATAATTTGTTTGAGATAAATCAATCTCTGAATTTTTATATTCAATAACAAAAACTGAATTTCCAGAAGGTAGATTATGTGTCCAATTAACATTTCCGTTTGACTGTGTGAATGTGTGTGGGACTAAATCTCCTGTATCATTTTGCACCCATACTGTCGAGGCTATTGCGTTTGGGTCGGTAGTTATGTTTATTCCAATATTGGTATAATTTTCTATTGAAGGATTAACTAAGGTAATAGTATTTCTCCATGTAGTGTTTTCTCCGACCCTTTTATTATAAGCTAACCAAGTAGCTTCTTCCGAGGCTGTCGCAGCAGTATTGTAAGTAAAGTTTATTACAGAAGTGTCTAAAGCACCAAGTGTTTTATTATTTATAACCGTCCAATTATTAGAAGAGTTAGATACCCATGAAGTCCCAGTATAATTAACACCGTCGATGAAAACATTTATTCCATTAGCAGAAGATGGAAGCTCATAAGTTTTTGTTACGTTAGTCCAATTACGAGGGTAATTATCTACAGTCCAGGTATCCTTATAGCTCCAATAAACAGTTTCTCCTCCTAATGCTGGTGTTTGTATCTTTTCTTCAACGCTAGTTATTTTTGTCCAAGGGTCTAATTCTGTTTTCGTGGAAAATATATTAAAGAACATCTGTAAGAATTGAGTTACTGAACGACTTATAGAGGCTGTTCTATCAACTAATAAATCTAAGGATAAGGTTTGCTGACTTTCACGAGAAATTGTTTGGGTTCTTGAAACTGAATCGGAAACGGTTAACCCAATATTTAGATTATTGAAAGCAGCCTTGAAGCTGTTTATGTTTTCAGTTATGCCAAAGAATGAAGTTAGATATTTTGATATTTCTTGGGTTCTTGTTGTTAATTCAGTTATTGAAAATTGGTTAATTACATCACGAGAAATTGTTTGAGTTCTTGAGACTATATCATTAACGTTAAGTGCATTTGAAATATCTACGAAGAATCCACTATATTCTTTTAAATTAATATTTGTAGTTATACTCTGTGTAACCGATTCTGAATAAAATTGATTAAGTAAATATCCGTTATCTCCAATACTAAAAGAGTCTATAATATTCCTAAATAAAATAGAAGTCCTTGTCGCCGTCGGTGTTATTCTAAAATGGTCTGAAAATATTCTAAATGAATTTAATACACGTGTAGACGTTTCCGAAAAAGTTAATTGTTGAATTATGTTTACGATTTGTTTTTGTATTCCTTTAGCTGAAGAGAAAATAGAAATTTGATTTGTAAAGTCTCTATAAAAATAAGATGTTCTAGTTGCTAATTCTGAAATTACTGGTGTCTCTATAAAATATTTAAACGAATATGATGTTTTGTTTAATATTGCACTAAGAGAAAGTTCTTGAATTAAATTAATAAATGTACCCTCTGTAGAACTTGAATTACTTTCTACTTGTAATTCTTCTGTTTGGTTTCTGTAAAAATAAGCAGTTCTGTCGACGGAAAAATCAAGTCTAAAGAAAGCTAATAAATTTCTAAAAGATTCTGCCGCTCTGGTTGAGATTTCTGAAAAAGAGAGTTCTTGAATAACTGTCTTAGATATTGATTTTACTCTATCTACTGAAATAGAAAATATTATATTTTTTGAGGCTTCTCTGAAAAAATATGCAGTTCTCGTCGATAATTCATTTATTGAAAATGAATCTGAAAATTCTTTTACAAAATTAGTATCTCCGTCAACTAAAAGATTAGCATTTATTTGCTGAATTAAATTTTTAGAAACTTCTCTTTGTTGACCTAACTCGTCGGTAATTGATAAATCCGCTGTAGGAACTCTAAAAACCTCTCTTAATCTTGAAACAAACATATCAATATTAAAAAATTCACTTAACCTTCTAATCATATCCCTAAGAAGATTAGAGTTTTCGGTTGTTGAGATTCCTTCTGTTAAGTCTCGGCTCATATCTGAACTTCTTGATGTAGAGGTTGATGTGTCTATAGATTCTGTGATTAATCCTTCAGCAAAGTCTACAGAAAAAGAAACACTTTCGGTATTATTAACATTCGTGTTTAAATCTTCACACCAGAATTTCATAACATACAAATCTTCGGGGAGACTTGGTTCGTTTCCAGTATGAGTTAATTTATCTGAAGAAGAAAGTGTTGTGTTTGTCACGAAATCATCGAAAGAGTATTTACAAGAACTATTCTCATCAGTAGTGATACTAACTGGAACATCTCTCCCTTGATAAACTATGGGCTGCGGATTAGTTATAGTCACCGCTGGAATAAATGTATCGTTTGTGATTGTTAAAACATTACTCGACGCTGCCTGTTCTATTCCTTCAATAAAAACAACTATTGTATTATTATTTGAGTAATAAATAAATTCTCCTTTATCATAATTTTTTGTATAAGTTGAAGTGTCAGAAACATAAGATAGATTTTGGGGATAAACCCCTGTCACATCAAAAGTCATCGTTGCATTAAAATCATAATCAATTAAACTAATTATTTTCTTTGAAGTAGCTGTTGAAAGGCTAGTTGAAACGTATGGGAAGTCTGAAGATTGGGTTGGTTTACTCCAATTGATTGCTTCTTCGTATAAGGTATTATACCCTGCAAAATGTTCAGTTAATAAATTCCATTCGTAACTACTATTTAGGCAATAAAGTTTTATATGATAAGTTCCTGTATATTTAAGTTCTGCCATAAAGTTTATAGAATTATCATTATCATAACAACTTTCTAATGATAATTCATCTATTGTAGTATCTGCCGTATTTGTAATATGACCGCTCTTTACCGTCCAAACTGATGATTCTAATATAGCACCATTAGGTATTGTATAATTAGCAAACCAATTACAAATAGCAATACCTCCATAACTACAACAACCTCTAGTCCCCCAATCCCCATCTATTGTGGAGGGGAAATCAAGAGGGGAACTCCACCAAGTGCCATTTTTATCATAAGAACCCGTATCTAATCCTCCACACAATGTAGATACATTTGCTGTTTCTTGATAACATTCGCTATCATCTATTATAGAATAAGAAAAATTTCTCACATTACCCTCGCTAGATGGATTTGTATAGGATAGATTAAATATTTCAATTTTATTACTTGAAACATTTATGGCTTCGAAGCAAGTCTCAAAATCTGTAAAAAATATTGAATTAGAAGTTGTTGAATGGTATAATGTTTGATTAGAACAAACCGCAGAGCCAAATTGAATTAGGGCGATGACTAAAAGAAAGCCAATTACCGAAATTTGAGTTTTTTTTTTAAATTCATTTTAAGTATTATACGTCAGTAAAAGAATCTGAATAAATTATAGTTACATCGAGATTATCAACATAAGCTGTAGTAACGGAAATGGCTTTCAATCTAAATGTAAATGTTGTTGATGTATCTGGTAAGACTAATGGGGTAAATCCAGATGAAGCTCTTTGAAGATAATCACTATCTTCTTCTCCCAATAACCAATCCTCTACACTATCCCAAGATACCTCTTCTTTAATACTTCTCCAATCATATCCATAACGACTGGCTGTTGAAACTAGGTATTTTGTTCCTAAACTACTCCCAGTTACTTTTAAAGATAAAGCAGACATATCTCCTGTGCTACCGACATCTGTTTTTAAATCAGCTGTGACATAAACACCTAGTATTATTGCATTAGCTGATGTAGTCAATGTAAAACTTCCACTTGTAACATCTACATAGTTTGCACTCGTTGTAGAAAATTCTGTTGTTAATGTAAAATGTTTTCTAATTAATCCACCAGCGTTGTCATCCACATAAGCCTTAGTCGCTGCGTCCTGGTCGTTTACAGGGTCTGAAACATTATTAATCGCCTGGTCGTCCATATCTATCCCAGTATCAGTAACATAGACATAAGCAGAGGCTAGAGCAACAAAACAAATAATTCCGACAAAAGTCCAAATCAAGTATCTAAAATTTTTATTAGCTGGGTGGACTAAATCATTACTCTTTTTCATATCTTATTCAGTATATTAAAGCTTATAAATTTAACTAAGTGACATACTCCATGAATAAATTCGAGGGCTTCTACGGGAAAATAATTTAACATATAATCTCCCGATAGTTTTCTGTTTCTCCGACAATAGCCTTTTCTTGAGTAAACTCAAAAACTGGTCTTATGCTATCTCCACAGACGTAAATTTCCGACTGTCCATCGGTATTTGATTTAATTTTCTCAACCAATTTCTTGATTGTTAGTTTTTTAATATTAATAGAGGCATTTAAATCTCGGTCTATCTTTAATCCACATCCACTACATTTGAAAGTCCTTTTATTTAGTGGCATATCTTGTTTATTACCACAATTTGAACAAGTCTTAGAAGTTGGTTCAAATCTTCCAATTTTAATTATTTCTCCATCAAAAATAGTTTTATAATATTTTAAATAGGAAGTAAATTGTCCCCAACCAGCGTCAGAAATACTCTTTGCTAAACAATGATTTCTTACCATTCCTTTAATATTTAAATCTTCAATTCCAATATATTTTATTTCCATCGCTAACTTTCTTGCTAACTTTTTATGGAAATCTTCTCTTTGTCTTCTAACTTTTACATATTGTTTTGATAATTTTATTCTTGATTTAATTTTATTCTTGCTCTTTTTTTTCTTTTTACTATGTTTTTTATTTAGTCTTCTAAGTTTCTTTTCTGATTTTCTTAAAAAATTTGGGCTTTCTACTTCTTTTCCATTTGAACAAACTAGAAATTTTTTAATTCCTACGTCTATTCCCTCAACTTTAGATTTAAATTCTGTTTTAACCTCTTCAACTGGAACTTCATCACAAGAAAAAATAGAATACCATTCATTGTTTTCTTTTTTTATCGTTAATGTTTTAATTTTACCTTCTATTTTTCTATGTTCAACAATACTAATATTTCCAATTCTTGGTAGTTTAATTTTATTATCTTTAATTTTTGCTTTAAATTGTGGAAAAGTTATTGAGTTATAGAATACTCTTTTATGAAATTTTGGAAATCCTGGTGTTTCTCCATTTTTACATCTTCTAAAAAAATTCTTAAATGCGTCTGAAAGTCTTTTTGATATATTTTGTTTAACTTGGGAATGAAGTTGTTTTGTTTCAAAGTCTTTAATAATTTTATTCATATCAAAATAGGATAAACTTTTTTCTTCACTTAAAAATATTTGCTTATGAATATCTAACATTTGATTATACAGAAAACAGGCTTGGTCTAATGCTTTTTCTAATCTTTGTTCTTGTTTTTTTATTGGATAAAGTCTATATTTATAAGATTTTCTCGCCATTTTTTATTCTCCTAAGAAGATGGTCTATCCCTCTTGACCTACTTTTAAATTTTAAATCTTGAAGCCACTCATACACTTCTTCACTTATTCTAATTGGTTTTGTTGTCATATAGATATTGTAGTAGATGTAGTATTTAAATATATCTATTAACTTTTCTTTTTTCCTCGGAGAATCAATCCAGAAATCAATATGAAAAGGAATGCAAAAATTCCAACTCCGATTAAGAAAGATTGAGACTTGTAAAACGGAACATGACCGCAGTCTTTGTTATATTCTACTT
>Ga0207997_1000550_pt1 | contig 19125 bp, 44 predicted proteins | sample AntAceMetag02UKN_FD_184777 | JGI IMG/M metagenome (GOLD analysis project Ga0207997, IMG submission 184777) | Saline lake microbial communities from Ace Lake, Antarctica - Antarctic Ace Lake Metagenome 02UKN (SPAdes) (version 2) | ecosystem: Environmental > Aquatic > Non-marine Saline and... | reverse complement strand
CTACAAGGTAAAATATCACAACTGAATGCTTCATGTCCCAATTCTCTAAACTCTTTACATACTGCTTGGCTTTCTTCACACGCTAATAAGATTCTCATTTGTTCACCTTTCCTGACTTGTAGGTAGAGTTCTTCAATCTTCTAATAGCAAGAGTTAAATCTAAGAGTTCTTCTCTTCTTAATCTCTTTACTCTTATTCCAGTTCCAAGATGAGTTTCTGTATCTAATCCAAGCATTGTATTTATTTCGTCTTGCAATTTGAAAACTCTAGGTAGTCTACTATCCATTCTATTCTCTTTCCATATTTCTATCCATTCTTTTAGTTGTTGTTCTGTTATCATTTTGTAATTTCTCCTGACATTTGTGACTCTTCCATTGCTTCTATTCTTCCAGCTAGGAAAAGTATATGTTTACTTATCTTCTGGATATGATCATAAATCTTATCTATCTTCTCATAAATATTTATTATCTCTTCTTTACTCATTTTAGTATCTTAGCGAATACGCTTAAATATCCTCCCAGCTATTTTTACCATTACAAGTTTATTCTCTTTAGGTAAATCTTCAAACTCAACCTTACAAGACTTTTGAGTAGTCCATCCAACCTTCTTAGATATTTCTTCATAATTATCGTGAAGCCACTTAGCTAGTTCTTCTTTCTTCATGTTTTGTATTCGTTTTTCCATTTTAACTTGAGATATTTAAGTTCTCCCTTATTTCATTTGTTAGATTATTTGCTATTTCTTTTAGTATATCATTATCTAAATTTATAATTATTGTATTATTATTTATTATGGTATGTTCATAATTATTTGTAGTGTTTACTGGAATCTCAAAATTATTATTAACATTTACATCTGCTCCAGAATCTTTATTCTTGTAAACTTGAACGAATCCAATAGAAGCTACAACAAAGATTGTTAAAATTAATAATCCGATTATTCTAAAAATTATTTTATTTGTTCTATCTATTTTCCTTTCCTTTCTTTCATATTCTCTTAATTCTTCAATATATTCAGAATCCTTATTTTTAAGAATTTTTGGTTTATTCTCTACAGGATATTTAATTTTTGGTGCATCAGAAATTTTATCTTCTTTAACAGATTCTTTTTTATCTGTTGGATTTAATTCCTTTGGAGTTTCAAGTACTATTTCTTTTGGTACTTTTACTTTTTCCATTCTTCTCCTCTTTTCTTCTTATATTTGTTACTGTAAAAATTAGAACATCTCCTATTTTTAGATCTTTGCCTCTTCCTACTTCTTTTAATTCTCCTTGTAGAAATCTTATCCCAGAACTATTACCCCATGCCTTTAACTCTTTTTCCATGAGTGTATAATTATACAATACTATTTAAATCTTTTTGTTTTAAACCCTGGAGAAACCCCAAACCAATGCTGGGGAATCTGTTTCCTGGGCTAAAAGAGATAAGCATAAAAAAAATAAAAAAAATAAAAAAATAAATTTAGCCTACTTATTCTGAGTAAATTACGAAATCGTAATCAACATTAGCAATAGTTTGGTCTGCTCCTAGAGTATCTTGCCAAGTATTTTCTGTTAAGAAAGTACCTGTTTGTGTATCAAGAATTACTGGATTAAGAGTATAGATAGTAGTTAGAACTTCTGTTCCTTCACCACCTGTACCTGAACCAATAGTTTGACCACTTTCTGGAGAGAAAGTTACATCATATGTTTCACTTCCACCATCAACAAGAGCTGATACTAGGAATGCTTTTGCTGAAGCAGATACTGAAGATGGACTATACCATGCAGGAACTCCTACAGTAGTAGCATCACTCATATCAATTCCACTCACAGCAACTTCTGTCTTGTTAGAATATTCTACAACAACTAACATATCACCAGTTGTTTTATCTGGTGTTCCAGAAATTTTAATCTGAGCAGTAATCTGGTTAGCACTTGAAGATATATTCACAGCACCATCACCAGTTCCATCAGTTAAGGCATTATAACTATCATCATAAACTGTATATGTCGGTATTTGATAAGGTGCGAAAGCAAATGTTAAATCATTACCATCACACTTAACAGAATCAATACCTCCCCTTGCATTCAAATAGTTTGAAGCTGTTGCTAGAACATCTAAAGAACTACCTGCTATCAAAGAACTTGGCATTGAACCAACATAAGCACCATTATAGATTGTATAGTTAGCAGATAATGTTGGGCTTGTTCCTGGAACTAATGTATTTGTTCCTAGTAAATTAACACTAGGGGCAATACTACATCCAACTGCACCAGGAATTCCATTATTATTATCACTACCACCAATATCTTGGAAAACTCCGAAAGCAAAACCTAAAATTACTAAAAGAGCAATAATTCCAAGTCCTACGAACACACCTGTCATTACTCCACCTTTACCATTTTTGTTTTTCACTTTTATTTATCCTCCCTTTTAGTTATATATTTAAATCTACATTTCATAAAATAAGGAGTGTTTTAATCTTTTTAAATGGAGTGTATAGGAAAACGAAGGTCTTAAATACTTAAAATCACTTTATATTTAATGAGAGATGAGGTAGAATATCTTCTTAGATTAAGGGATAGTCAATTTGTTAAAAGAACATTTAAGAAGAATGTTTGGGCTACTAAAACTGATTTTGAAAAGATTTGTGGTCTCAAAAGTAGAAATAACGAGTTTAGGAAGTGGATTAACTATTTGATTGAACAGGGATCTATAGAGAAAATTTCTGAAGATTATAGGGGAGATTTGTTTGTAGTTAATTCTTCTAAAATTAGAGATAGATTAATGACACTTCCATTATATAGGTTATTTGGAAAATACTATGAAGATTTCTTACCTTAAACCATTCCAAATAAGAATTTAAACAAATCTACAAATCCATGGAAAGGTAAAACTAGTTTTATTACTTGTTTGGCTTGTCCAAAGAAATTAAGGGAACTATCCAAATGGTATATCATATTTCCAGATGCCATATTGACCACCATGATTATTAAGTTAGTTACAAATATAAATATTAAGAAAGTTAATAATGCTTTTAAGGTTGCTCCCAGTTTTTTTGAGTTATCTCCTCTTAGATAGAAATATCTAAAAACCACAAATGGTAAAGTGATCAATGAAATTAATCCTAAAAGTGTCCAACTTAGTCTACCTAGTTTAATATTATATTTTATTTTCTGGAAAAATCCTTCTGTTGGTTTTTCCATTCCTATTATTTTTTCTGGATCTGTTCTTAATATTTGCACATCATCATATAGAACTGAATCTGCATTTATTACACTAACTCCAATACTAACTGGAATATAAGACCAATTACTTGTATCTTTTGATATTTGTATAGCTGTTAAAAAAACAGGAATTAATGAGAATATTATTAAAATTAAATACTTATTTTTCCAGATCCATTTTCCTAGATTAAACCCTGCTGTTGATGAGGTTTTCAAAAATCCTGCTGTATTCATAGTTATTTCAAGTCATTTGATTATTTAATTGTTTGTAAGAGCTATTTCTATCTCCTGGCTTCTATTTTTTCCTTCCAACTTTTTTATTGTTGCATAGCTAAGTGAAATCATTACTTTCTTTTTTTCTTCTGGAAAGTGTCCGTTTTCATCATAGAACTCCAATGCTTTTACACATCTTTCAATCATTTCATTTGTTATTTTCTTGAACATCTTCTTAATTTCCTTTCTATTTTATTTAAATCTCCTTCTCCTGTTTTAGCTAAATTAACTATTGTGTTTCTTAACATCATTTCGTTTACTTTTATTCCTTCTTCTTGGAATTCTGTTAATACTATTGTAATTGCAGTTCTTTTATTTCCATCTGTGAAGTTATGGTCTGAAGTCATTGATCTTACTAAATAAGATAATTTCTTATAAAATCTTTTTTCTTCATTTGCTTTTTCAATTGCATAATCTAATGAATCTCCAATTATTGGGGTTCCTCCATAAACTGAATTAGTTCTTACAATTTGTTTTCTAGTTATTTTATCCATATTATATATACTTTATTGATACTTATAAATCTTTCTAAAATAAAAAGACTTAAATACTTATCTCTATACTAATAATTATGAGAATACTTGAGAAGAAGATTAAAGAGAATATAATTAAAATAATAATTGGAACATCTGAAACTGGAATGAAAGGAATCAAAGCACCGACTAAAACAATTAGTGTGTTAGATACTAGTGTTAATGAAATTCATAAAAAGATAAAAGAGATGATTGAAAATGCAAATTGATGTTATTCAAAAGAAATTCCAAGATAGTGATATTTTTAATGATGATGAAAAGAAGGGATTAAAGATCAAGAGAAATAAATCTGGAACAGATTCAGTAATCTTTGCTAGGTTGTTCTTACTTTCTTATGACACTTTTTATAATAATTTGTATCAAATTGAAGATAAAGAGTTCATTGAATTTTTAGATGGTTTTAAAGATAGAGCAAATAAATTAAGATTACTAATTGAAGATTATGACAGGATAGAAGTTAATACTTATTTTTCTGAAATGAAAGTAAGATGTAATATTATTCGTAAAGACATGGGAGAACTAATGGGTTACTTCTTTAGAATCTTTGTGGATGAGGAGAATTTATTCGGATGAGATTAATGAAACAGCTTATTGAAAAGCAAATGGAATTATATGAAGAATTTAAACTAAAGAGATACCATAAGAAATCTATTTGGAAATTCTATTCTGCATTGAATCTTTCTTTGTCTTTTATGAAGAAGAATTTGTCTGAAGATGACATAAGAAAAAGAAATCTCCTATTTAGAAAGATCCTTTTATCAAAGAATATTAGTAAAAATAAATTTAGACATATTGAGAATATGATTAACTCAGATAAACATTATATTATTGAATGCCTTGAAATTTTAGATAATGTTCAAAATGAAAAATATCAAATGGGAGACATATATGTTCCAGGGATGATTGGTGTCTCCTCATATGAATTTCAAGTTTAAAATGGATATTAAAAGTTTAAGCCCATCAATAACACAATTAATTGAAAGAAAACTAGGAGCATATGCAACATCTACTTTAGGTAATGATGTTTATTATTTATTGGAAGCAATGAATATTCTAATTTCTGCTGTTGGAAAAAATCAGGTTAAGAAACATTGGGAATTAGAAAGAAAGGATTTTGATGGATTTCTTAAAAAGATGGAGATTCTTAATCTATTAACAACAGAAGTCAAAATACACTACGATCCAATTCTGGATAAAAAGTTTGATAAGAAACCAGTAAATGAGGTTCAAAGTATGTTAAAGAGTTATTTTATTAAATCTGCTAGTAAGATTGCAGTAATGCAAAGAGACATTTATGATATATTTATTTTTCTTGTTGAAATTACTACAATAAAGAATAAGACAATACCTTCAGATGCTTTCAAAATACTTGAAAATTCAGGAACTGGTAAATTTGATATGACCAGGAGACCAATGCCAAATAGGGAGATGATTAGGGAATGAGAATAACATCAACACATCAACACTTGTATATTGGTCTTGAAGATGAATATGGGAAGGTAATAAATGAACAAATTTTGGTTGTTGGTGCAAGTGGTACAGGAAAAACCCTTTTTTCTGAAGGTATTGCAGAGGAATTTCATAAACTTGGTTATTTGGTTTTAGTTTTATCTGATCCAAAATCTGAAAATGAATGGGCTTATCAAATGTTTGAACCAGAAGAAAGATACCATTTAGATCATTTAAGAAAGATAGGAAAAGAACCAAGTACTAAGAAATTAAAATTATATCATCCTTACACCCAAAATTTACCAAAGAATCTCCCAGATATTAATCTATTCACTTTATCTCTAAAAAACTTAGGTAGAACTGAATGGGGATTAATTGCAGAAACAGATTATGATAAAGAAGTTGTTAGATTACTTATTCAGGCATCTGAGAATATTTCAAAAGAAGATGGTATTTATGGTTTCATGCACCATGTTCAAGATATGGTAAAAGGTAAAGAAACAGATGGAAATAAGAGAGCAGATCCAAAGAACTTCTTTTTACAAGCATCTGGTGGAACTATGAAAAGTGTTTCAGAAATTTCTACTTATATGCAACCATTTAAAAAAGACTTATTTTTAGCAAAAGATAATTGTTCTTTAAATCTAAATTGGAAAGAAATACTTTCAGACCAAGAACATTATCATGTATTTTTATCTCAATTTATACGAGATGAAAAACTTAAAGACTTTCTAATTTTGTCTTTACTTGAAGGATTACTAAGAAATAAAGATTATGCTAAGAAACCAATCTTGGTTGTTATTTCAGAAATTAGGAAAATTGCACCATTTAAACCAGAAGGACACAAATTATATTTATCAAACTCAATAAAAAATGCTTTAAGTTTAATGAGAAGTTCTGGTAGAGGTATGAGTTCACTTTTAGATAGTCAAGTTTATACAGACATATCTGCTGATATTAGAAATTCTTCAACAAAAACTTTTTTAGGTCAATTAGGTGGAGGGGATGATCTAGATAAAACTTGCAAGTTTTATTCATATAAGAGAGAGATAAAGGAAAAATTAAAGAATATGCCTTATAGAAATTGTTTCTTATTAGTTGGAAAAGAAGATGAGGATGTTTTTACAGGTTTTATGTCAGATTCTATGCATTGTGAACCAGACTATAATTTTATTGAGATGTATAGAAAGAAAGGTTTTTCTCTTAAAAATTACTCTGAAATCCATAAGATTATGAAAAAAATGTTAAAAGATGAAGAGGATAGATTTAGAGATCGGATTAAGAAAAGAGAGAAAGCAGAAAAGGAAAGGAAGGAGAAAGAGAAATCTGAAAAGGAATCTAGGAAAGAAGAGAATCAAAATGTTGAAAAGAAAATTGAAAAAGCTGAAAAGAAGATGGAAGTCTCTGATTTGATGAAAGGTAAGATGATTCATCAAATTAAAAAGGAAAATCCTAAATTAGGTCAAAGAAGGATTTGTGAAAGGTTAGGAATTCCTGAAGGTTCAAAAGGTTGCTTAGCTAAGTGGGAAAAAGATTATTTAGATAATCTAGAAACAATAGTTCCTGGTATTGATAATATTAATTCAAATGAAGATGATGGATATTCAGAGGAGTAAAAAAAGTTCACCCATAGCTATCTGGATACTGGATATACTAAAAAAACATAAATTATATATAGTAGCAATAATTTGTAATAACACGGCTTATGTATAATAGATATTCCTAAATAGCCCTCCACAGGATATGGATACTTAACAACCCTGAAAAAAAATAAAAGAAAATGAAAACAACAATAACGAGGTTTTAAGGTGCTAAAGACACAAAATATAGGGGAAATGGAGGTTCGTAAGGGTGTCCTTATGATAATGGATAAGGGTTGTTCTATAAAAAAGTTGCCTCCCTATATATTATTCAAACTCAATACCGACGATAAAACATATTTTTTTAATATTCATAGTGAGGATACTAGGGAACACAAAAGTGGATATAATCTATAAAAATGGTAAAAAGATTTAGAGGAGCAGATAAGAAAAAGAGAAGAATTAGATCTGATAAAGGTAAACAAAGAAAGGTTTATAGAAACAAACCTGTTAAAGTTAAAAGAAAGAAGTCTGGTAAATTTAGACCTTACATCCCTTCATTTGAAAAGAAAGAAAATATGAAGATCTGGTTTTGGGAAAAACTTCCAATGTCATCTGAAGGTTATTATAGGTTCAATAAAAAGATAAGGGGAAAAATGAGAAAGGTTATATTTAAGTTTAGGCATAGGATTGATGTTCCAATTAATATGATAAGTACTAAACAAAACCTTTTGGCTTTTTGTGAAGATCAACTCTGGGCAGGAGAATTTCATGTTATGGGTTTTTCTCGTGGAAGAAATACTTATCATGTTAAACCAGTTACTCTTTGTGTTGTTTATATTTCTGATACTCCAAAAGGTTTAAGAGCTAGATTAATTGAAAATAGGAGACTAGGAAGATATTCTTTTTGGAAAGGTTAGATGGGATATAAAGAAACAAAAGAGTGGAGATTAAAAAATCCAGAGAAATTTAAATTACAACAAAAAAGGTATCAAAGTTCTGAAAGAGCAAGACAATATCAAATAAAATATCATCAGGAACATAAAGCAGAGATTTATAAAAAAGTTAAAAAATGGAGAATATCAAATCCTGAAAAATATAAAAAACAATGGAAAAAACTTTCTAAAAGTGATAAAATTATTGAATGGAGAAAAAAATATTATAAGAAAAATATCCATAAATGGATAATAAGAAGTCAATTTGTTCAAAATAATAAAAATATCAAAATAAAATGTCATCTAAGAACAAGATTAAATTATTGTTTTAAAAGATATATTAAAACTAAAAAGATTTATTCATCTAAAAAATATGGAATTAATTTTTTATTAATAGTTCAACACCTAAAACCATTTCCAGAAGATTTGTCTAAATATCACATAGATCACATCAGACCTTTATGTTCTTTTACTTTTATTAAAGAAGATGGTTCAACTGATTTAGGAGAAATACAAAAAGCATTTGCACCAGAAAATCATCAATGGTTATTAGCTGAAGAAAATATGAGCAAAGGTGGAAGATGGAAAAAATAACAGTTTTCGGCTATTCTAGAAAAAGTCCTGATGATGTAGAAGATACTAAAAGGTCTATTGGAAATCAAGATGAATTAATTAAAATAATCTGTAAGGGTAAAAATTGGAATTTAAAGGATATTCTTTCTGATGAGAACCTTAGTGGTAGTGATAGGGAAAGACCTGGAATTATAAAACAGATAAAAAAAGCAAAAGAACATAAAGTGTCTAATCCACATGAAGAAGTTTATATAGTAGTTAAAGATTCTAAAAGACTTGCTAGAGATAGAAGTTGGTTAATAGATAGGATAAAGGATTTAAATGCTTATGGAGTTAAAGTTTTCTCTATTGTAGATAACAATTTTCTAGATCCATCCAATCTAGGATATAGAATTATGGCAGATGTTGATGAACAAGCTATTTATGATGGACAAAAAAATGCTAAATTAACTCAACAATTAAAAATGTCTAAAAATCTTCCTTGTATTCCTGCTCCTTTTGGATATAAATATAATAAACAAAAAAGTTGGCTTATAGTAAAAAAAGAGTCTCAAATAGTCTTAGGGGTTATACAGAACCACCTAAATTCAGTAGATTATAGGGCTATAATGAGAGATTTTGGTCTTAGTAGGGGTAAGTATTATAGAATAATAAAAAATGCCCAAAAAGGTCTTTATTGTGGTTATTGTGTATTTTATAATAAAATAAGAGATTCTAATAAAAAAATAATTAGAACTGAGGAAATTAAATATAAGATAAATTGTGAAAAAATTATATCAGAAGAACTTTATATTCAAGTAGGGAGAAAAGCAAAACAAAAATAAATTTTTTGATTCATCATTTCCAATGAGGTAATAATGTTTATGCTTTCTTATTACGGAGGAATTCCTTACTTGATATTTTTTTTAGAATTTTATTTCCATAGGAAATTAAGGGGTTAAAATTAATCCCAATATGTTTCATCACTTATTTCAACTACTTGACCTACTCTATATCCCATATATGGTCTATCAACAGCTTTTTTCATTTCTTCAGCAGACATTCTATTGAAGCCTCTATTTGATTTTAACATAGCTACTGGGGAGATAAATTTTCCATCTCCATTTTGTATCATAACACGACCCTTCTCTAATCCAAATCCTGGAATCTTCTTCCTTGGCATCTTTTTTATTATTATTCCTGTTCTTCCCATTTTATTTCCCTCTCCTAAAAATTACTTTGGCATCAGGATTAGATTCTTCAATTTCTTTTTTTATTTCAGGAATGAATTTTTCTGCTTCTTTTTTAGATGAAAATGAACTTCCTCCACTATCTCCTTCAATACTTTCTGCCCATTTTGGATAACCTGGAACTTGTGAAATTATTTGGTATCTGCCTTTCATCATCGCATCATTCTCAATAGTTAGTTTTATTATCTTTACCATTTTAATCCATACTCCTAAATTTTGCTTCTGAAACTTTTTTTATAAATTTCCAACCAGAACCATTTTCTTTTTTAAATATAATTGGAGATTTTCTACTCCATACTTCTCCTTTCCATTCATGTTTATATAAATATCTTACCATTTTATTTCCAACCCCACCAACGAGAACCAAAAAATCCGAAGAATAAGAAACCTACAATAAAAGTAAATATTGAGAACAATCCTCCAATAAGGAATAATTGTTTTTTAATAAGAATCGTTGCTATAATCCATAAGGGTAATGCACATAATTGAGAAACTATTCCTGTTGCTAGTCCTTTAAGACTTACCAATAGACTTTTTTTTGAGAATAGCTTTGTTTTCATAAAATATTAATCATATTAAACTATTTAAATATTTCCTTTTTTGAATTTTTATTCAATTTTCTCTTTAAATGGAAAAGTATTTAAATATTAGTTAATTGTATTTTATATGCAAACGATAATAGAAAATGGGATGGTTACTGAAGTTCATATAAATCAAAGAGAATTTAATGCATTTGAAATTATCTCTCAACATAAGGATTTAGGACTTCCACCTAGAGATTTGATGAAAGCCTTAAATAGACATAAATTAACTCCTAGTGAAATCAGAAATGGAACTAAGGCTTATAATTTTAGTAGAAAAGGTGCAGAGGTTCTTTTAGGTTCAGGACATATTCATAGAGAACCAGGATGGTATGATGATAAAGCTGATGAACCTTTCTTTAGACCAGGATTTTATAGATAAATTATTCATAATAATCAAAGGCATAATAATCTAAAATACCTTTTATCATATTTTCTTCTAAATTGAATTTTTCTGATGCTTCCTTTACTTCTCTTATGCTTAATTTTATTCCTAATTCTTCTTTTTCATGTAAGAAATCCCAGACTATATCTTCTATTTTTTTCTGTACTATTAATTCATGATCTCCAAACATTTCTATTACTTCCATTTTATTTCTCCTTTTTTTTAATTATTAATTCTTTTCCATTTACTTTACTTTCTAATTCTTCTCCATCTTTCCATTTTAAATCTTTTAGTATTGTCGTCGGTATAACAATCCAATTCTTTTTATATTCCTTCTCTTTATAAATTCTACTGATTTGTGATTGTAATTTCATTGATTATTTTAGGTATCTATCCTTTATATACTTTTAGGTATCAAACATATAAGTTTAGATACCGAAAGACTTATATACTTTAGACACCTAATAATATTGGAGGAGAAAGAAGATGCAAAAAGAAAAAACAAGGTGCGTGGAATGTGGTCGGTTTTCAGATTGTTATAAATCAGTTTGTTCTTATTGTAGTAGATTAAATTATGGTTATAGTCAAGGGGCAATAACTCTAGAAACTTATAATAAATATATGGATGCTTGGAAAACTAAAAGTCAATTAAATGAAAATGGAGGTTCAAAATGACACAACAAATAATGGAAACACAAGAAGAGACAATTCATTTAAGCTGTTCTGAAACTGCAAAATTGGTTAGAAATGCCTTAAAGGAAAAATTTCCAAGCCAAAAGTTTTCAGTTAGAAGTTCAACTTATTCTATGGGTGCTTCAATTGATGTATCTTGGGAAGATGGAGTTGCTTCAGATGAGGTTAATAAGGTAATTAAACAGTTTGAAGGTGCTGGATTTGATGGAATGATAGATTACAAATATTATGTAAATCATTGGTTACTTCCAAATGGAAGAGTTAAACTTGCTAAAAAAGAAAGTACAACTCATTCTGAAAGATATGAACTTGCAAAACCACATCCAGATGCAAAGAAAGTTAGTTTTGGTTCAGACTATGTTTTTGGAAAGAGAACTATAAGTTCAGAAATGTTTGAAAAGATAGCAAAACAGATTGCTAAATTAAGAAAAGTTGAATTTGTGAGTATGAGTTCATATCCAGAACTTTTTGGTGAAGCTATAGACAATTGGTATCACATTGTTCATTGCTTAACTCACTCTGTTGATTTGACAAACTTTAAAAAAGTTGTAGATAGTGGAGTCACTTGTGGGAGTTTTGAGGACTTTTTTGTCCTCACTTCTTCAGATAAATTCTATTTAAAATGTTCTAAATGTAATAGACTACTTCCTGCAAATAAAATCTTTAGTTATGTAGACGGAAATAATATTGCAATAACTAAAAATTCTCCAGAACTTTGTAAACCCTGTTATATTGAAAACTATGGAGGTTTTAACTAAGATGAAATTAAAAAGAACAAAATATATTATCCATGGAAGTAATGGAAATAATGGAGTAATCAAAAGGACTCTATTTGTAGATGAAAAAGGTGAATTATTTGCTAAATACTTTGGAAAGTGGTGGAGTTATACAAAAGGACAAATAGAACATTATGGTATTAAAAACAAAGAAACAGGAGAATATAAACCGGTTCAATTTGGAAATCTTGGGGAGGATTTAACAAAATGAAAAAAGAATATCTAGAAGTTTATGATTTGGTAAAGAGTTTTAATTTTAGTTCTGATTATGTTAAATTTAAATATGGTACTTATTCTTTGACTTTATTCTCTCCAGATTATAGTATTTTCAATGGATTCAAATATTGTGTTACTGATATTAGTTTAGATGGTTTAAAAAATCAAATTAAAGAACTTTTAACAAAGGAAGGTAAAACAAAATGAAACTATTATTAAAAGATAAAAGAGAATTTGAAGGAAGATTCATGAGAATTGAACTTGCAAAATTTAATAGAAAAACTCAACTTGTTTTAACTTTAGATATTGGAGATACTTATTTGAATGTTCCAATTAATGAAATTGAAAGTTTAATTGATTATCAATACTTTAAGGAGGCTAATAATTAGAATGAAAAATGAATTGTACCAGGAATTAAGAGATTATGTAAAAGAAAATAGTGGATTTGGAAGTGCATTACTTGAAACCAATCTTTATAAAAAATATTTAAAGGCAAAGGAAGGGTTAAGAATATTTGATGGTAAGAAAGTTAAATTAAAATATACTTGTAGACAAGATTTTATGGGTTCTGCCGGAATTAAATTTGGAAAATTAATATTTCATAAAGATGAAAAAGGTAATGAGGAAATAAGATTCTTTGAAGGACAAAAAAGAAGTAAATATTATACTTTAGATTTGGGTTTATATGAAGGTTTTTATGCTGTATTTATTATTGATGAAATTGAGGAAGCTGATAAAAAAGAATTTTCAAATTATATGAAAGAACAGAGAGAAATCAAATTTAAAAGGAGATATGGGTTTTAGATACCGAAAGACTTATATACTTTAGACACCTAATAATATTGGAGGAGAAAGAAGATGCAAACAACAAAACAAGAACTAATTGAAAGATACAAGGAAAAACAAGAAAATAGGTTTGAAAGATTTTCTTATCTTGCTGAAAAGAATCTAAAAGAAAGTATTTCATCTCAAAATAGAAGTCATCAAATGCTTGAAATGATTCCTTTTGGACAACCTATTTTGGTTGGACACCACTCTGAAAGAACTCATAGAAGTCTTGTTAAGAGAAGTGGTAATTTAATGGATAAGTCTATTGAATTATCAGATAAAGCAGAGTATTATTCTGATAAAGCAAAAGCTACACAAAATAATAATACTATTAGTTCAGATAATCCGGAAGCTGTGGATTTATTAAGATTAAAATTAGAAAAACTTCAAGGTCAAAGAGAAGAAATTAAAGAAGAAAATAAGAGATTGAGAAAAGAAAAGAAAGATACTAATCCTGCTTACATCCTCGCAAATCTCTCCGGAAATATTGCAACTGTTAAAAAAAGAATTGCACATTTAGAGAGAATGGAAAATATTGAAGAATCAGAAGAAGAAATCAATGGGGTTAAACTTAAAGTTAATAAAGAAGATAACAGAGTTCAATTATTCTTCAATGGAAAACCAGAAGAAGAAATTAGAAGTAATTTAAAAAGAAATGGTTTTAGATGGTCTCCTTATAATGGATGTTGGCAAAGACAACTTAATCCTTGGGCAATAAGGTTAAGTAGAGATATTCTTAAAGAATTAAAAGGAGAAAAAGAAGAATGAAAGATGTAGAAGTTCTAAAGAGAATGAAAAAAGCTGTTTTCAAAACAACTGGAAAAGAATTAAATGATGATGAAGTTTTTGATTTATATAAAGAATTGCAAAATTTAGGAGGTAAATTTGAATGAAATTAACAAAAACAAGAAAAGAATTAAGGAAAGAATTGGATTATTGTTTTCAAGACCTTGCTAATGTTTCAGGGGAATTAAGAAATCCTATTGAAAAAAAGATATATGAAATTAACCAAGAAATTTTAAAACTTATACAAATAGAAGGAGGAAAAGAATAGGATGACAGATTTATATGCAAGAGATTTGAAAAAAGAACACCAAAATGATGCTTTCATGGGTGCAGGTTTTGAAGAACTCTTAAAAAAGGCAAAAGAAAAAGGTTGTGATTTAATCATAGGAAAATTTTCTAAAAATTCTGATTGGAAATTAGGATAATGGAAGAATTAGTAGGGTACAGACAACTTAAAGCTATAATTGGAGAAATTATGGAATTACAAGACTATCCTAAATGGGGTTTTACTAACGGAGTTCTTAATTGTAAAGAAGTTTTAGGTGAATATCAACTTTGGTTTAGTTGGGGTAAATTAAGAATAGTTCCAGATAAAGACAGATACAAAGATGGTCTTACTGCCGGAGATTGTGCAGTTTTAGGTGATTGGAATACTGAAAATAATGGAACAATGACTTTAATCCCAATAAAAGAATAAAATGGAAATAACAAAGAATGAATTTGAAAGATACGAAGAAATTCGTGTTGAAGGAACTACAAATATGTGTTTAGTAGGAAATGTAGTTGCTCTTTCAGGACTTTCTAGAGAACAAGTATTATTTATTATGAAGAATTACGAAGAGTTAAGAAATAAATTTTCTTAACTTTTTTTTTAATCTATAGATTCATATCTTCTAAATAAATCAACTAATAAGTCATTATCTACTGGAGATACATTTTTATAATTATTACCTTTAATTGATTTTAAAAGACTTTTATGATAATCATCTACTCTATCAGATTTTAATAATACTTCTACTCTTCTTTTTTGAACAATATTTATTCTTTGCATTGTTTTTCTATATGCCATTTTTTTCCTCCTTTACTTTTTTATGTTTCTTAGTATCATATCCCTTTAAATCTGATTTATCCACACCTAGCTTTCTCCACTCTTCTTCTGTTTCTACAATAACTTTTGCATCTTCTCTTCTGTCTTGTTTTAGACTTAAATCGCTTTCAATTAATTTTGGGGCTTCTCCTCTTGGAACATTTGTATCCATAATTTTATATTTATCTGCTTTATGTCTTAATTTTAAAACACTCTTATTTGTTGGTTCTGCATTTTTTTTAATTAATTCTAGAGGAACATATCTTCCTTCTTCTTTAAATCTTGAAGTTGCTCTTTGTATTGATTTTTCTCCTGGAAGATTAGTTCCATATAAGATTACTTCATAACCTTTTTTCTTGAATTCGTCCATGCTTTCCTTTGATGCTTCTGTTCTTCTTAATGTTGCATCTATAATTATCTGTTTCTTTTGATTTCTATATTTTGTTGTTGCTTGTTTTAAAATATCATTACTTTCCTTATGAACATAATTTGCATTATGCCCAGTATATTCTGGAAGCCATGTTTTAAAATCATCTGAATTTAGATATACAAATTTAGGATATGCTTTATAATCTGGTTTTCCTTTTTCTCTTTCAATTAATTTTGCTATAGCACTTGATTTTCCACTTGCAGTTAATCCCCCAATAAAAATAACTTTTGGCTTTTCTCCTTTTTTTGCAATAGCTTTTGGATTATCTACTTTTTCAACAAGTTTATTATGTAATTCTTTTCTTTCAGAAGTATATTTATTTATTTCTTCATGGTAGTGTTTATCTTTTGAACTTCCCTTTATTTTCTTGTGCTTATCAATTTCTTTTTTATCTTCCTTGTTTTCTTTAATAATTTTATTTCCTTCTTTTACTGCTTTAGTCATTGCTTTTTCATCTTGTTTATATAATGTTTTTATTGGATCTGTTCCAGGTTTATAATTAGATTTGCTTTTTCCAGAAGCTCCAGAACCTCCATTATTTGCAAAGAACCATTTTCTTTGTGCTTCTGATTTAAATGCCATGATTATTGTAGGTATCTATTATATATAAAAGTTTCTACTTCCATCCCCACCAACGAGAACCGAAAAATCCAAAGAATAAGAAAGACACTATAAAAGTAAAGATTCCAAATAATCCTCCAATCATAAATAATTCTTTCTTTAAAAGAACCATTGTAACTAACCATAAAGGTAATGCACAAAGATAAGCTACTACACTTGTTGCTAATCCTTTAAGACTTACTAATAGACTTCTTTTTGAGAATAGTTTTGTTTTCATTTTTAGTGAGACCTCATGTAGCTTTTTGCATAAGCAAGTGCTTGTAATTTAGTTTTGAATCCTGATTTCAATCTTTTAACATCTCTTAAACCATTTCCACCTATAACTAACCATTTAGTAGATACATTATGTTTAACTTCAATGAAATATCCATTCTTTTCCCAAGAATCAATTCCTGGTTCTTTTCTCCAATCTTTAGTAGCCATACATAATTAAGAAATTAAATCTTTAAATATCTTTCGTTTTTTGAATTTTTATTCAATTTTTAGATTCATCTTTTCTTTCTTCTATTCCCTGGATTTGTCTCTCTTTTTTGGATAGATCTTTTAATCTTTTTTGGTCTGCTTCAGATATTTCTCCGAAAGCATATTCCTTGAATGCTTCTAGTAAAGCATCACGATTATTCTTAAATCCCATTCCCATTAATTGTTTAGTTAATGCTTTCTGTCCTTCTTCTTCTAATTTTTTTCCTTTTTCTGTTCCTCTCATTCTTTCTGGTAAATCTAAATTATCAAAAGGTAATATTTCAACTAATTGTCTCTTTGGATATGCTTCTCCTTCAGAGTGTCTCCTTATATAATCTTTATGAACAATTAGTTCTCTAAAATCTGGTCTCTTTATATCTTCTCCTTGTTCTACATCATCTGGGTAAATTTTCAATAAGATTGTTCCATTAGGTTTTGGTGTTTGTAATCCAACTACTCCTCTAGAATATCCTACTATTGATTTTCTTATTTCTGAATTTATCTCAATGAAAGGCATATTTGGTCTTGCTACTACTTTCTTTTCTTTACTATTTAAATAAGAATTATAAACTAGGAAAATTACAAATCCTATAACTCCAAATACACTAACTAAAATAGGAACTACTACACTCATAATGCACTCTCCTCTTCAGCTTTTTTAACTTCTTCTTCTTTTTTTATTTCTGCCGTTGAAGTTGTCTTTGTTACATATCTAGTGGTTGGTCTCCCAAATTGATCTGTTCCAGGAATTTGTTCTGTTACTACTGGTCTAGGTTGGCTTTTTGCTATTTGAATTATTTTGTTGTTTAGATCTTCTTGACTTGGATTAACTAGCATATCAAATTCAGACTTATCTTCTTTATTAATTATGAAATATCTATCCTCACTTAATTCTGTTCCTTTTGCTTCTATAACTAAAATTGGTGTTTTTTCTGCTCCTGATTCTCCTACTTTTATTGTGTAATGTTGTTTTATTAAAAGATTGTCTGGATTGTCTGGGTGATGTAGAGAATATTCTTTTGCTAATTTAACTGCATCCTCCAGTTCTATGTTTTCTGTTTTTGGTTCTTTCTTTCCTAAACTCACTAATTCTATAATTCCATAAATAATCCATCCTAAAGAAAAGAATATTATAAATCCAAAGAAGAACCACCAATTTAATTTTAATGCTAATACTAAAATGACCATTACTGTTAAGATAAAAAGAGTTATTCCAAGGAATATCAAAGACCAATGTTTCTTTTTTAATTTCATTTTCTATATTCAAACCTCCCCTCTACCCAGGATTCTCTATTTGATACTTTTTTGTTTTTTACAACTAATATTCCAGCTAAAGAGAAAAGTAGTGCGAAAAATCCTATAATCCAATAAGTTACACTTGATGTTTGTCTTTTCTTTTCTGTTTCTTTTGATTGAATATAAGCATCAACCAATGTTTTATTTAGTCCTGGAAAATATGTGTTTAAGAAATCATCTATTGAATTTATTGAATTTGCTCCTCTTGTTGATTCTGTCTCTAGAGATGCAAGTGTTCTTTTTATGTCTGTTAAATCACCCACAGTTCCATTAAAAACAATTGATTGATTTAAAGAAGAACCAATTCCTGAATCTATACTACATTGAGGTAATTCTGGAGAACATTGTGCTGAACATGGATGTCCTGGACACCAAACATTCTCTAACCATAAAGCATAATCAAAGTCATTTTCTAAATTTCCTGTTAATTCTTTGAAAGGCACAAACAGATTTATTGTTTTTGTTTGGTTTCCGATATTTAATCCATCTAAAGTTATTTCTATTTGATAGGTTTGGTTTGATTGATTTGTATTAGTAATTATTGGATAAGATTTGAAGGTTACATATACTTGTGAACCCACAGCTAAATTAAAATTATCTTTATCAAATGTTATCCAGCTTGAATTTGAGGTTAATTTTAGTCCTCTTGCTTCCTGGTCTCCTGTAGTTACTAATTTTATTAGTCCTTCTGTTTCTTTTAGTACTGAAGAAGTTATTTCTGAATCTATTAATTCAAATTCTAATGTTGTTGGATTTGGGTAAAAATTTAAATCTAGATTCCAGATAAAATCCAAATCTGAATTATGTACTTTTTCTTGTGCCGTCCTAGAGATAATACTTATATAACCATGAAAGTCAATATATTCTGACCATCCATAATCTTCATATTCTACTTCTCCAACTCCTTGGAAGGTGTATATAAAACTTGAATTTGGTTGAATATTTTGGTCAAAAAGAGTTGATTTTGCATTGTGTACTATGGTGTCAATATTCTTAAATTCTATTGTGTCTCCTACTCTCAATGCAGTATATTTTGGACTAAATCCATTTTCATCTACTTCAATTATATAATTTGTAACTTCTGTTGGAATATTTACATAGAAACTATATTGAACTCTTTGATTAATAATTTCATTTAGATCTTTATTTGGAGTTATATTTACACTTACTGATTTAAGAGTGT
>Ga0207997_1000547_pt1 | contig 19225 bp, 30 predicted proteins | sample AntAceMetag02UKN_FD_184777 | JGI IMG/M metagenome (GOLD analysis project Ga0207997, IMG submission 184777) | Saline lake microbial communities from Ace Lake, Antarctica - Antarctic Ace Lake Metagenome 02UKN (SPAdes) (version 2) | ecosystem: Environmental > Aquatic > Non-marine Saline and... | reverse complement strand
TAATGTAACATTAAAGAATACAGATAACCAATTAAAAGAATTAAAAATACCTAAAATTAATATTGATAAATTAAAAAAGGATTATGATAAATTAAAAAAGTTAAAAGAATTATTTTCACAACTGCTTGGTATAACAGGAGATACAATAGATTCAGATTCTGAAATTTATCAATATAAAAATTTAATTATAGAAAATGAAAAGAAATATAAAGAGGTATTGCAAAAATATGGCAAGTGCCCTACATGTAAATCAAAGATTACAGAAGATATTTTGAAGGATATTAAGTTATGAAATTACTTTACTTACAAGACTTTCATCTACTTTTTAAAGCCCCCATTAACAGGAAAGATAATTACTACCAGTCTATGTTATTAAAATTAGATGAAATACTATCTATTGCTAAAAAAAATAAGGTTTCTTATATTTTAGATGGTGGGGATTTTTTTGAATCACCGTTGGTGTCAAATACTATTGTTGATGAAATCTTGGATAAAATAGAACGAAGCAAGATTGAATGGGAAATGTTATTCGGAAATCATTGCATGAATTCACATCATATTGAACATAGCAATGCTACATCGCTTGCACATATGATAAGACGTAGCAAATTTATTGGTTATTTAGATACAATAGAAGAAGATGATTTTTTTCTAAAGGGATATGAGTACAAACACGATATAGAATCTAAAATAAAAGAAGAAGGATTGTTTCACGACAAAAAAGATAAGACCACTATAGCAATTGTTCACGCTTTGATTACAGAGAAACCTTTGCCATACAGTGCAATGCATATCTGCTATAAGGATATTAAAACCAACTACAATTACATTCTTGTAGCTCATAATCACCATCCATTTGAATTTAAATTAAAAGATACTACTATTTTAGACATTGGCTGTATAGGTCGTAGAAAAATAGACGAACAAAATATAGAACCTTCTGTATTGCTTATAGATACTTCTACTAAAAAATTTGAAATAATTAAATTAAAAGGAGCAAAAGAAGGAAAAATGGTTTTTGATTTGGAGAGAATAAAAAAGGCTAAGAGTTTTGAAAGTAATATTGACAATTTTATAAGTTCTCTTAATTCAGTAAAACTAGCTTCGCTAGATATTAGAGGAAGAGTAGAAGAAATTGCCAAAGAAACTAAAGTAGAAAAAGAAATAGTAGACGAAGTTATAAATAGGATTGGTAGATATGAAACATAATAAAAAATTAATTGTACTTGTGGGCAATATCGGCAGTGGTAAATCCACATTAGCTAGCACATATACTAAGGAAGGTTATGTTATCATAGCTAGAGATGCTTTAAGATATAATATAGGTGGAGGAGAATACATTTTTGACTTTAAATTAGAACATGCTATATGGGATACCGAATTGGCAATGGTAGAGGGTTTTATGAAAATAGATGTGAATATAATTATAGATGAAGTAGGTTTAACTAGAACTGTGCGAGCACGATATATTAACCTTGCTTATAAATATAATTATTATACAACTGCTTTAATTTTACCTAAATTATCCATGAAAGAAAGTGTAGATAGAAGATTGAAAAATCCACATGGGCAACCTAATAGGCAATTATGGGAAGATATATGGACACGATTTGATTCTGTATATGAACCCCCGATTTTCGATGAAGGGTTTGACCTTATAACTATAGTAAAATAATTATGAAAAAATTGACTAAAACTTTAACTAAAAAATTCTTATATAAAAAATATATAATTAATAAGAAATCAACTATACAAATCGCCAAAATAATTGATTGCGATAGTAAAACAATTTGGTATTATTTAAAAAAACATGATATTAAAATAAGAACTAAAAGTGAAGGTAAAAAAGGAACAAAACGCCCAGACATGATTTTATTAAATAAATTAATAAATCGCAAAGGAAAAAATAATTCTCACTATATTGATGGTCGAACATTAAAGAAATATTATTGTATAGATTGTGGAATTGAAATAAATGGTTATAGAGCAAAAAGATGTCCTTTTTGTGGGCGAAAAATGGAAGGATTGAACGACCAATGAGCTTTCTGAAAGAAAGCGAAGTAGGGAGTGTAAAAGGAGAAGGGGAAATGAAAAAAATAATTAAACGATTTATATTAGTGTTATTTGTTAAATTTTTTGAAAAAGAAATTGACGATTTAGAACCAGAAGGTCAAAAAAGTATAGCTAAAATATTAAAACCTTATATTAAATAATATGAAACCTAATCAGCTTATTATCATAGGAGGAGGAGAAAGTATCAATAAAGGGGTCGAAAAGGGGCTTTGGAGTGCCCTTAGAGGGCGTTTATAATGAAACAATATCATTGTATTGTCTGTAAAGCTAAAATACAAGCAAATACTTGGTTTAAAGGCAGTAAAAGATGTATTCATTGTACTCTAAAAGGTAGAAAGAGATTAGATGTGAGCAAGAGATTCTCAGGGGAAAATCATCCTAACTATATAGATGGAAGAACTTTAGAAAATCATTACTGTAAAGAACTTATATGTAATAACAAAATAAGTTATAAAACTTGGAAATATGGACAAGGTAGATGCAGAAGTTGTTCAAAAAGAAATCGCAGACCAGCTAATCCAATTAAAGGAAAATTACATGGAAATTACATTGAAGGATTGATTAGAACATATCCTAATAAATTCAATAAAAAATTAAAAGAATCTATCAGAATTCGAGATAATCATCGATGTCAAATTTGTGGTAAATTACAGATAGATTGCAACAGAAAATTAGATATTCATCATATAGACTATGATAAAGATAATCTCAATCCTAATAATCTTATTTCACTATGTCAAGGTTGCCATATTAAAACTAATGGGAATAGAGGTATTTATATAGAATTTTTTGAAATATTAAAAAATATATTATATAATTAAAAGGAGAAAAAATCGATGATTAGAAAACCTGTAAAATCAAGTAATGTAATTTCTGTGGGTTTTGATGAAGTTAAAAAGATTCTTGAAGTTGAATTTACAAAGGGAGGAGTTTATAAATATTATAATGTACCTAAAGATATTTATGAGCAAGCTTTAAGAGCACCTTCAATTGGAAAATTTATCTGGGCATCTATTAGAGGAAGATATAGATTTAGTAAATAAAGGAGTAAAAATTATGGATTATAAAAAAGAGCTTGAGCAAATAACAGAAACTGTTGAAACACAAAAATTAGAGAAAGCGAAATTGGAGGAACGTAAAAGAAAACTTACAGAAGATAAAACTAAAATATTAAAAGAGCTAGAAGAACTAGGAATTAAAGAAGAAGTTTTGGAAGAAACGGTAGAAGAACTGGAGATAGAATTACAAAAAGGAATTGAAAAATGCAAACAAGTATTGAATTAAAACAATTAGAAGATGATTTAAATGAGTTAAATACTAAAGTAGGTTCTCTTCAAGGGCAATTTTCTTTACTAACTGAGCAATGTACTACTAACAAACAAAAGTTAGAAGATTTGGAACATAACAGAGAGCTTTATAAAAAATCAGTGGAATTGCTAACAATTGTTGAACAAGGTAGTAAAAAAGCAGTAATAGAAGGATTTGAAACTATAGTAAATTTTGCTCTTTCTTATATACTTGCCAATGATGAATATAAACTTAAAGTAGATTGTGATAGAAGGGGTAGTTTACAAACTATAGATTTTAACATATTAACACCTGGAAATGAAGAACCCCATTCACCTGGAGGATTTGTTACCAGTATTTTATCTTTAGCTCTTCGCATAGCCCTTATCGAATTAACTCGTCCAAAAATTGAAGGGATGCTTATTTTGGATGAGCCCTTTAAAGCAATTGATAATTCAGATAATCTTGAAAGAGCGAGTAGCTTTTTAAAGAAAATAAATAGAAAAATTAATAGACAAATGATAATAATTTCACATAAACAAGAATTTATTGAGATGGCAGACAAAGCAATTAAAATAGGAGGTACTTGTGGAGAAAAGACAAACTAGGGAAAGAAAGAGACAACCAGAAATATGGAGCCAACTAAAAAAAGGCGAACTTAAAGATTGTTCTAAATGTAGATTTGGATGTAAAAAAGAAGAATGTAATTTACCATTTATTAATAGAATAGAAATAGCTGAAGAAAAGAAAGGCTATTGTATTTATTTCGCAAAACCACAAGTAACAACTAAGGAGGGGAAATGAGCAAAAAATATACCAAAGATGCTGCAATTTCTAAATTATTAGCTTTAGGTTTAAAACCCAAGCCAGATATTAAAAAAATAGAATATTTCTTAGTACCAAATAGAATACATCTTGGAATTAAAACATTGGGTATGATAGAGTTTTTAAAAATAAGAATCGAAAGACCTAAACAAAAAGAAAGAAAACTTGGGGAAAAATCAAAACAAAGACCAAGAAGAAATAATATTAAAACTATTGGACAATGTGCAGTATGCCAAAAGGTGGTAAGTAATATTACAGGGTTTTTTAGATTAACTTTAAGTAATAGAATAATTAAAATTCATAATGGAAAATGTGAGAGACGGGCAAATATTTTAATAAATGGAAATTTAACTTTAGAAGAATTAAATAAGGAGAGTTAAAATGAATGAAATATCCAAGTAAATTAGCTAAAATCTTAACTAAAAAATTTTTAATAAAGGAATATACTAAAAATAAGAAATCTTTAAACCAAATTGCTAATAAAATAAATTGTAGTGGGAGCACTGTTAGAAGAAGTTTAATAAATCATAATATTCCTATAAGAACCAAAAACGAAGCTAGATGGTTATTTAATATAAAAGGTAAAAAAAGCGGTCGTTATATAGACGGTAGAAGTTTAGAACCTAATTACTGTATAGATTGTGGGAAAAAGATTTGTTATGTGGCGAAAAGATGTAAATCCTGTTCTTATAAAAAGAAATGGGAAAATAAAGAATATAGAAAAAAAATTATTAAATTTGGAAAAAATAATCATAACTGGAATGGTGGTTCATCTTTCGAACCTTATCCTATATCTTGGACTACACAATTAAAAGAATCTATTAGAATCAGAGACGAACATATTTGCCAAATTTGTGGCAAAACAACTAAACAGAATGGCAGAAAGTTAGATATTCACCACATCGATTATACTAAAGAAAATTTAGACATAGAAAATTTAATAAGTCTATGCCATTCTTGTCATACTAAAACTAATTATAATAGAGAAATTTATATAGAATTTTTTAAAATATTAAGTAATATTATAAAATAAAGGAGGCAGAATATGCATAATCTATTGGTCAAATTTAGTCAATGGTATTTGAACAAACAACGCAACGCACAACAAAAGAAACAAATAAATAAACAAGACCAAACAACTATAAAAGTTTACAATGATTTAAAACAACTATATACTTTTGTCAAATGGCTCAATACAAAAGGTCTACCTAACAGACACGAACGTAAGGCTTTTTGGAGCAAAGTTAGAAATAATGAGCCTATATTAGAAACTACACTTCAAAATTTAATAAATAATTATGCTAAAAGAATCAATAAGACAAAGGTTATTAAAGTTGAAAATAAACAGGGAGAAAAATGAAAACAATTATATTTGGAATTTTAACAATTTTGGGCTTGATATTTTTTGTTTTACCTTTATCGCTGTGCTATATTATAACAGGAAAAATAAAACCAAAAGATGTAAGAAAAGTATGTAGCCTTTTATTTAAGGATTAAAATGTATATATGTAAAGAATGTCAAAGAGAATTACCCGACAAATCATATATAACTGATAATGGTTGTATTTGGTGCGACTGGACTTATTATAGGAGCCAACAAGAAGAAAACAGAATATCGGCTATTATTAAAATATTAAAAAATGAAATTTAAAAAAATAAGTCTTAGATTTGATGATGGTACAATAAAATATTGGAATCCTTTGGATATTAAAAGAATAGAATTCTATACTGATTGGATTAGAATAAATGATGAACCTATAGAAAAGAAAGATGTATATTATCCTCATTGGGAATATTTTATTTTACAATTAACTAGAATTTTTGAAATAGAAAGATTTAAGGTAGGAGAATAGAATGAAAAAATATATAGATTATTTAGCTTTTGATTTTGATTGTGTAATAGCTTCTTATAAAAGACCATTTAAATTTGATATATTAGGAAAGCCTAATTATGAAGTAATAGAGACCATGCAATATTTTTCTAAATTAGGTTATTATATATTAATCTTTACTGGCAGGGTATGTACTCCAAAAATGGAGAAGTGGTTAAAAAAATATAATATACCTTATGATGGATTTAATGTACAACCTAAAGACTATTTATTTGCTTCTAAATACAAACCTTATTATTCAATGATTATGGACGACAAAGCAATAAATTATCATTATAAATACAATAAAAAAACTCCTAAAGAAATGATTAAAGAAATTAAAGCAATTATAAATAGGAAAGGAGACTAAAATGACTATTTATGTATCTAAAGTAGAATATGAAAATTTGATAACGTATTTAAAAGAAAATGAAGAAGATAGAAAAACTCCAGCAGAAGTAGCTTGGGATATAGTACATTTAATTTTGGATTTAAAATTACAAAAAGAATTGGAGTATTAATATGCTAACAGAACTGGGGATTATATAATCAAATATTAAAATGAAAATATCTATAATAATAGCTTCATTTAAAAGACCAGAATTATTAAATATAGGATTGTGGTCATTAGCTCAACAAAATATAAAATATGACATAGAAACTATAATTATAAATGACGGTATTATAGATGATACTGAAAATATAGCTTATAAATATAAAACTAAATTAAATACAAGATATATCTTTACAGGTAAAAGGAATTTAAATGGAGAATCTATATTTAGGAGTCCTTCATTTGCTTTAAATATCGGCATTAAACAATCTAAAGGAGATATAATAATATTAACTTGTCCTGAAATATTCCATTTGAATGAGAGTATTAATTTTATAGTTGACCCTTTAGTAGAAAATAAACAAATATTGTCTTCTCCTAAATTTATTTCATTCGATAAAACTGATAAAGTAAGAAGCTATTTAGTGAATAACTTAACTTTAAATATACCAAATAACATTATATCTTCTTTAGAATCCAATAATCATAGATGCCGATATGCAAGTACTTTACCTTTTTGTATGGGAATACATAAAAAAGAAATTGTTGATATTGGTGGTTATGATGAAGATTTTACAGGCTTTGCTGCCGATGACGATGATTTAGTAGGAAGATTAAAATTAAATGGTTTAACTTATTTATTTAATCAAGCTAATATTATACATTTATACCACGAAAAACAATATGGTTGGGAAAATAGAATGAAAAATAAAAGACGTATTCATAATGTAAATTTATTCAAAGAACGCAAAGGAATAATAATTAGAAATAAAAATAAAAAATGGGGAGAAAAGTGAAATGAAACCATCTATAGTATCTTCCTTAAAATGGGAATTAAGTAAAATACCTAAAATTATACATTTTTATTGGGGAAATGAAAAACTTTCTTATTTAAGATATTTATCTGTATATACCTTTCATAAATATAATCCTGATTGGGAAATAAGATTTTATTATCCTAAACATATACAGAATAATATAACTTGGAATACTTTTGAACAAAAAGCCACACAATATATTAAAAATGATTATTATCCAAAATTAAAAAAATTACCTATTGCATTTATTCAAATAGATTTTAAAATATTAGGTCTTGATAATAATATATCAGAAGTTCATAAAGCCAGTTTTTTAAGACAGCATTTGCTATCTACGACTGGCGGGGTTTGGTCAGATATGGATATTCTTTATTTTAAATCTATAAATCATTTAGCATTAAATATAGAAGAAAATAAAGATTTAGATACTTTGATTTGCAATGACATAGGAGGGCATAGACATGCTGTGGCTTTTGTATTGTCTTCTGAAAATAACGATTTTTATAATTTTACTTATAAGAGAGCCAAAACTATGTATAAACCTAAAGACTATCAATGTATAGGAGCAGCTCTTGTTAATCGTTTATTTCCAACTATAGAAAGTATAAATGAAAGATTTCCTGATTTAAAAATAGGTAATATTTTACCAGAAACCACATATGCTTATAATGCATTACATATAAAAGAAATTTATAATTCTTCTGATTTATCCAAATTTACAGATAATTCTATTGGTATTCATTGGTATGCGGGGCATCCTTTAGCTTCCGAGTATATTAATAAAATAACAGCTGAAAATTATAATGATTTTAATAATGTATTGTGTAAAACTATAAATTGTTCTCTAAAAGGAACAAAAATAATAGATGCAAAAAGTAAAATATGCAAACCGATTTTTCATTACTGTGTATTGACTTCCAATAGAGGAGATACTGCTATAAGAGAAAGTATAAAAAGAAATATACAAAAATATGTATCTAAAATCCCCATTGCTTATTTTAACTGCAAAGGAGAAATATTATCAAAAAAACGAATTGACCAAGTTAATAAAGATGCCTCTGCGTTAATAATAGGTGGTAGTGGGTTATATACCAATTATCCTTTTGATTCTGGATGGTATTTTCCCTGTTCTACTGAATTGTTTTCAAAAATCAAAGTGCCTATTATTTTACTTGGAATAGGAAATAATAAAAATTTAAAAGGTACTATATTAAATGATGAATTAAATAAAAAGGCTAAAAAAAGTATTAAATTAATTAATAATTTAGCTGTTATTTCTACAGTACGAGACCAAAAAACATATAATCTTTTAAATACAATAGGAATTAAAAAACAAGAACTACTTTTAGACCCTGCTAATTTTTTAGATTGTCCAAATGTTGAAAAAGAAAAGAGAGTAGCAATAAACATTGCACAACATAGCCCTCTTTTAGGCAGATTTGATGGAAATAACATAATAAGAAATAAAAATTTATTACATTTTTCAACAATAAGCAATTATTTAATAAAAAAAGGATATGAGGTTGTTTTCATTGCCCATGATTGTTTAGAACAAAGTTTGATTATAGATTTAAAGCAATTAGTACCTGCATTAAAATATATCAATACAGATAATATAGATAAAATGTTGGAAGAATATGCCAAGTGTCAATTTAGTATAGGTGTTAAAATGCACTCAAATATTTTATCATTTGCTGCGGGAACTCCTTTTATTTCTGTTTATTATGATATAAAATCTATAGAATATTTAAAACTTATTAATTATAGTGATTTTGGTATTTCTATATTTGATGATTATTATGATAAATTAAAAACAAAAGTAAATAAGCTAATTGATAATTGGGAAGATTATTCCGATTATTTTAAAAGAATTAAAGCAAAGGAAAATATAAAATTCCAAAAAGTTATAAAAAAGATATGTAATATTGTGGCTCCTGAAGTTAATTTAAATGAAACTCCCGATATAATTAAAAACAATAAAAAGGAAGATTTGAATACATTTATTAAAATATCATATAAGCCAAATGCTATAAAGTTGCTTTGGCTTTATGATAGTTGGAATAAACCAGAATATAATCATTGGTTTAAAATAGATTTTGTTAAGTATTTAAAAGATAATTTTAATTTGGGTATTTTGGTTTATGGAAAAAATTCTCATAAAAATTACCCAGATTTAAGTCCTATTCCCTTTTGCAATAATAAGAAAATAAAAAATATTAAAAAAGAATTTGATTTTGATATAATAGTAATAGATAGTTATAATAGAAATAAGACTAGGTCATTTGATAATATACCAAAAGTTCCTATTGTTTATATAGAAGGAGATTTTCATTCTCATTGTAACAATTTAAATTATATAAATTGGGTTAAAAAAATGAATCCCACTGTTATATTATATAGGCATAAAAGCAGTATTGCAAAAGCCGAAAAAACTTTACCTCAATTTAAGCGAATATGGTTTCCATGTTCTGTTGACACTGCTATATTTAAACCAAATCCAAAAATAAAAAAAATAAATAAAATGCTTTTTATTGGTACTAATTGGGATAGTAGAAAAAAATATATTGGGTTTTTAGAAAGGAACAAAATATGCGATATATTTGAAAGAACAGACGATAAAACAATTCAGAAAAAATATTCGTCTCAGTTTTATGTTGAAATTTTGCAAACATATATGGCTATATTTAATCATTCTGGGGGTTCGGCAGAAAATGTAGATAATGCTAAGATGTTTGAAGCTATGGCTTGTGGAGCTATATTAATTACTAATGAATGTGCCAATGGTGTAAAAGAATTGTTTCCTCAAGGAAGCTATTTAACATATCCTAATTTACACCAAGGATATGGTAAATTTGTTTCAATAGATAAGAAATGGGGAAGATTTCAAGAAATTATTACAAATATAATATCTCAATTAAAAAACAATATGAGAAAAAGACAACAGATTATTGGCGAATCTTTAAAATGTATAAGAGAACGACATACCCATGAGATAAGAGGAAAAGAATTTATAGAGATTATAAAAAAGATAAAATGAAATATTTTAAAAATTACAATTTAAAAAATGATAATTCTTTCGGATTAAATTCTATAGCCAAGGAAATTTATTTTCCTGAAACTTTAAAAGAATTAATTGTTTTAGTTAAAGCGTTAAAAAATAAACAATTTGATGTTTTCTCTAGAGGTACTAATGTTCTTCTCAATGAAACTATTAATAGAATAATATGCTTAAAAAATATGGAACAAATTGTAGTGCCCTTGGGAAAGAAAGCTTCTTTTTTGATTAGTGGGAGTTATCCTCTTAGTAAATTTATTAATAATACTATTAATAAACGATTAAGTGGATTAGAAGGTTTAATAGGAATTCCTGGTACTGTAGGAGGAGCTATAGTTATGAACTCAGGAAGTGGTAAATATTGTATATCTGATAATTTAGTAGGCATTACAACAATTGATTTAAATGGTAATAAAAAACATTACCAGAAAAAAGACTTGCAATTTGGAAGAAGATATTCCATTTTACAAGATAAAAAGGAAATATTAATATCGGCTTTATTTACATTTAATAAACAAAAACCAAATCCAGAAATAATTAAGCAAGTTAAAGAGTATAGGAAAAATTTTCCAAAAGGATACAGTGCAGGTGGTATTTTCATAAACCACTATGCTTTAAGACCTTATGAAAATAAAATACGAGAGATTAAATCCGATAATTTAGTTGTATCTAAATATTTAAACATAATTGTAAATAAAGGAAACGCTACTGCAAAAGAAATTTTAAATTTTATCGATAAGATTCGTAAAATTGTTAAAGAGTCTTTAGAATTGGAGATTAAAATATTATGAAAATTTTATGGTTATATAGCTACAATCCAATAAATGCATATAATAGCCATCTTCATGTAGATTTTTTTAAGATATTAAATAATCAAGAAGAAATCGAAACAATGGGATATGGTTATCGATTAAAAGAAGGTTATCCTGACTTAGCCCCTATCGCTTATAATTCTAATCTAACTTTAAAAGATATTAAAAAAGAATTTGATTTTGATGTAATTATTTTGAATGGACGGAGCAGAATGTTTACTAATATTCTGAAAAACAAAGCTACTTGGTTGCCAAAAGATTTTAATAAATTTAATATCCCAAAAATTATGTTGGCAATTGATTTTCATTATGAAAATAAATCACAATATGAATGGTATTCTAAATTAGGTATTGATTTGTTATTGCAACGACATATTAGTAATCTTAAAAAAGGAGAAATGAGCACTAATGTTAAAAATATATGGTTTCCTTTTTCTGTCAATACTAACATATTTAAACCAGATAATACTATTAAAAGAAATGAAATTATTTGTTTTATAGGGCAAAGGGCTCCAGTATATATTTATAGGCGAACTGCTTTAAATATATTAAAAAATAATAATTTAATTAAAACATTCGATACTAAATTGGTAGGAAAGCAATATATCAAAGGCTTACAATCTTATGTATCTCATTTAAGTGGTTCTAGTTCATATAATATAACACCTGGGAAAATGTTTGAAATAATGGCATCTGGTTCTGTATTATTTACAAATGAATCAGAAAAATACGGATTAAGAGATTTATTTCCTATAGATTCGTATTGTACTTATAAAGAAGATGGTTCTGATATTATAGAAAAAGCAAATATGATAACAAACGATACAGATTACAGAAAATATACTACCTCTCAAGCTTTAAAATGTATAAGAGAACGACATACCCATGAGATAAGAGGAAAAGAATTTATACAAATTATAACAGATGAATTAGGAGTAAGTATATGAAAATTATAACTGTATTAGGTACTCGTCCTGAAATAATTCGTTTATCAAGAATCATACCTAAACTTGATAAGGTATGTAATCATATATTTATTTTTACAAACCAAAATTATGATAAAAATTTACGAGATATTTTTTTTGAGGAATTGAAATTAAGACAACCTGATTATTATTTAGGAGCTAAAGGAACTTTTGGAGAGCAAATGGGCAAATTATTTCCAAAATTAGAAAAAATTATAGAAAAAGAGAAGCCTAATAAAATGCTCCTACTTGGAGATACTAATAGTGGATTATCTGCAATTATAGCAGAAAGAATGGGAATACCTTGCTTACATCTAGAGGCTGGTAATAGAGCTGGAGAACGCATACCAGAGGAGATAAATAGACATATTATAGACAGTGTATGTACTATTAATGCTCCCTATACTCATAAATCCAAAGAGAACTTGTTAAGAGAGGGATTTAATCCTAAAAAAATAATAGTATCTGGTAATCCTATATTAGAAGTAATTAATTATTATAAACCTCAAATAGATAAAAGTGATATATTAAAAAAATTAAATTTAAAACAAAAACAATATGTGCTTGTTACTGTGCATAGACAGGAAAATGTTGACAACCCTGAAAGATTTAATAAAATAGTACAAGCCTATAATTTAATAGCCAAAACAGAAATATCAGTTATTGTTTCTACTCATCCCCGCACTCGAAGTAAAATGAATAATTTAAATATTAAAATACATCCAAATGTAAAATTTTTAGAACCCTTTGGATTCTTCGATTTCATTGCTCTTGAAAAAAGTGCTAAGATTATATTAACTGATAGTGGTACAGTTCAAGAAGAAGCTTGTATATTACATATTCCTTGTGTGATAACAAGAAAAGCAACTGAGAGGATGGAAACTATTGAATGTGGTGCTTCTATTTTAGCTGGAATAGAAACCAACGATATTTGGGAAAGTTATAAACAAGCAATTAATGTGAACATAAATTGGAATTCGCCAGACGAATATTTAGATAAAAATGTGAGTAATAAGGTTATTGCTTATCTTTTAAACAAATGGGCATATTGATATGAAAACTAAAATTTGCACTAAATGCAGAAGCCTTAAAAATATAAATGAATTTCACAAAGATAAAAATAGAAAAGATGGGTTTAGTCTTTGGTGTAAAAAATGTGCAAATAAATCTGCAATGAAATGGGAAAAACAAAATAAAAGAAAATATAGAGAATATCAAAAGAATTATAGATTGCTTCATAAAAAAGAACGGATAACATATGATAAAAAATATCGTCAAATCAACAAACAAAAAAGAAGAAAATATGGAATTATATATGAAAATCAACGCCGAAAAACAGATATTGTATTTAAAATATTATGTAATTTAAGAAATAGAATTTTATGTGCGATTAAGAGAAATTACAAATCTAAAAAAACTGTACAATTAATTGGTTGTTCTATTGGACAATTAAAAGACTATTTAGGAAATAAATTTACAAAAGATATGACTTGGACAAATTATGGTAAATGGCATATAGACCATATTAGACCTTGTTGTAGTTTTGATTTAAGTAAAGCGAGAGAACAATATAAATGCTTCAATTACACCAATTTACAGCCTTTATGGGCTAAAGATAATTTAAAAAAAGGAGTCAAATATGAAAAAAATATTTAAGAATAAAATCGTGATGATTACAGGGGGTTCGGGAAGCTGGGGGAACGAATTAATCAAACAATTACTAGAAACAGATGTTAAAGAAATACGAAGCTTTGCAAGAGGAGAATTTATGCAAGTTACACTTGAACGAAAGTTTAATGACCCTCGTTTAAAAATAATAATAGGAGATATTAAAGATTACGAAGCAGTTGATGCAGCTTGTAGAAATGTTGATATAGTATTTCATCTCAGTGCAATTAAGCACGTGCCTTTAGCAGAAGAATTTATTTACGAGTGTATAAAAACGAACCTTAACGGGACTCGAAATATAGTCAAAGCATCTATAGCAAATAAAGTCAAAATTGTAGTGGATGTTTCTTCTGATAAATCCTGTCTTCCAATTAATGTCTATGGTATGACCAAAGCCATAGGAGAAAAAATTATTTTAAATGGGGCTAATTTAAGCAAAGAAACTATTTTTACAGTAGTTAGAGGAGGGAATGTTCTCGGCTCTAATGGTTCGGTGGTTGGGCTTTGGATAAATCAAATTAAAAAATATAATAAAATAACTATTACAGATAAAAGAATGACCCGATATTTCATTACTTTACCTGAAGCAATTAACCTTTTGTTTACTGCTGTAGAAAGCAATATAAATGGTGGATTATTTATAATAAATATGCCTTCATGTAAAATTATAGATTTAGCTGAAGTTTTAATTAACCATTATGGAAATAAAGATACTAAAATAGAAATAATAGGGATAAGACCTGGTGAGAAATTAGATGAAATATTAATAAGTGAGCATGAAAGCCCTGTTTGTTACGAATATGATAAAAATTATTATTTTATTTCTTATAAAAAAGTAGATTTTAAAAAAGTAGATTTTAAACAATTTAATTCATCTACTTATTTAATGAATAAAAAAGAAATTAAAAAGTTATTGGATAAGGGAGGGTTTTTAAAGTGAAAAATATATTAGTTTTAGGGGCTGCTGGGATGGCAGGGCATACAATATATGAATATTTAAGATTCCATTCTGCCTTTAAAGTATTTTCTACTGCTAGAAATGATAGATATATTAGACCAGATTATTGTATAGATGCAGGTAATGTAAAGGTTATAAAAGACATTATAGAAAAAGAAAAGATAGACGTAGTTATTAACTGCATAGGTCTATTGGTAACAGATTGTAATGAAGATTTAGGAAAAGCTTTATACATCAACGGATGTTTTCCTCATTGTTTAGAAATGATGACTCGTAAAACAAAGACTAAAGTAATTCATTTAAGTACTGACTGTGTTTTTTCTGGAATGAAGGGTAATTATTCTGAATCTGATAATCCTGATGAAACTAATAATTATGGGAGATGTAAACGTGCAGGGGAAATAATAAATAGAAAGGATTTAACCCTTAGAATGAGTATAATTGGAAATGAATTGAAAAGCAATGGTAATGGGTTATTTGAATGGTTTATGAGACAAAAAGGCACTATTAAGGGCTATTCTAAGTATTTCTGGAGTGGCATTACTACCCTTGAACTTACCAAGCAAATAAAAAAGATAATTGAACTGCCTACTAATCTTATAGGTTTATATCATTTATCACCTGATTTCTTTATAAGTAAGTATGGTTTATTAAAATTAATGGCGAAAATCTTTAATAAGAAGATTATTATTAATAGCGATGACACTGTAAAGAAGAATAAGGTACTTATAAATAATAGAAAGAAAGAATATTATCCTAATATTCCTAGTTATATTGACCAATTAGAAGAAATGAAGGAGTTTATAAAATGATATATGTAAGTTTTGTTTCTAAAAATACAGTATATGAAAAAGTAGCAGAACAATATCTAATTCCTTCTCTTAAAAAATGGAATTTACGTTATGATATTGATTATATAGAAAATAGAGGCTCTTGGGCTGAAAATGTCTATTATAAACCAGAGTTTATTAATAAGATGCTTCGTAAACATAAAGAACCTATCGTAAGTTTAGATGCAGATGCTACTATAGAAAAATTTCCAGAATTATTTGAAAGATTACCAAATAATATAGATTTGGCTGCCCATTATTTAGATTGGCATAGTTGGTATGGCAAAGGCAATAAACAAGAACTTTTAGGGGGAACTCTTTACTTTAATTATAATGAAAAAATATTAAATATGGTCAATGATTGGATGATAGCTCAAAAGAAAATTAAACAATATGCACAGAAAGTATTGGCTAAAATGTTGGAAGAACATAAAAATATTAATATATATAAATTACCATTAGAATATTGTTATATAAAAAATTTGCCAGATGGAAGAGAACCTTTAATAAAATTAGACCCTACAATTTTGCACCATCAGGTGTCCAGGGAACTTAAACATAAGAAATTATGAAACTAAAACAATTAATAATTATTGGAGGAGGAGCTTCCATAAATCAATGTAAAATGGAAGCCTTGCAAGATAAACTTAAAGAACGTTTTACTATAGGTATTAATTATTCATATAAATATTTTCAATCTACTTGTTTAGTTTGCATGAACTATACTGATTTTTACAATATTAATAGAAAGGAACTATCTAAATTACCTCTTATAGTGTCTTGTCATCGACAATTTCCGAGCAAGTGGGAGAAGAATACTATTTTGGTAGATAAAAATTATATGTTATCAGGTATCTTAGCTCTTGACGTAGGTATGCGTGTTTTAGAAGAAGGAGAGATATTTTTATTGGGGTATGATTATAACGAACAAAATAACAAAACTCATTTTTATCAGGGAAAAATCGACCATCGTGGAATAGGTAAATCAGCATATTATGATAGAGGATTTGAAGATAGAGATTTTAGACCATTTTGTAATAATAAGAAAATAAAGATATTCAACGTCTCAATGAAAAGTCGTATAAAATGTTTTTCTAAATTAACTTATAATAAGTTCTATAAGAAATTAGACGATTCTAAATATAATCAAGAAGGATTAGTTAAAGAAATAAAAAGGAGAATATTGTGATTAAAGAATTGAAAAAACTATCTTCTCTTTTATTCTTCGGAACTATCGGAGGATTATTGGGAGCTTTCGGAGGGGCTGAAAATACTACTAAAGGATGGAGAAGATTAGGGATTCCTTTATTGATTACGGTTGGTTCGTTATTGGTCATCCGTAATTGGTGGGTAGTATCTATTATGTCAATGGCAGGAGTTCTTTCTATTGGTTATGGTATGCCTGGTTTTATTCCAGGTTGGGTAGATGAAGGTTCTAAATTAGGTCAATTTTGGTACTACAGACTGCTTAAAAGGGGCTATAATGCGACAAAAACCAGCTTTTTGGCAAATATTCTAACAAGAGCGACTATTGGATTGTTAATGTGTATTTCAGTAGTTTCTATACCTATTTTGAAAGGAAATTGGTTAATATATGGGCTATCTAGTTTGGGAATCATTGCTGTATTTGCTACTGTTAGCTGGAGAGATTTAGGAACTTTTAAAGCCTTTAGAAAGGAATTAACTTATAGCGAATTTATTACTTACAGTATTATGACTTTATTAATGTGGGGTATAATAATATGAAAGATAAAAAAATACCGAAACCTCTCTTTAAACCAGAAGAATGTATAATACCAATTGATATACCTCCATTTAAACGACCTACTCAGTTAGTAATTCTTGGTGGGGGTGCGAGTATGAAGGAAGGTATATCTAAGGGTCTTTGGAATAAATTAAAAGACCGCTTTACTCTGGGCATTAATTATTCATTTAATTGGTTTAAATCTACACTACAAACATATGTTGATTTAGATTTCTACTCGAATGAGTGGGATGATTTGGAAAACCTTCCTTTGATTGTTGGAAAGTATCATAAATTAATAGAAAAAGAAATTAGAGGCAAGACAATCATGTTACACATAAATCCTAAAACTTATGTAAGAGATTTAAGCACAGGGGTTTATAAAAGTAGTCTTTGTGGATTATTTTCACTTTCTTTAGGAATTCATTTATTAGATAAAGGAGAGATATTTTTATTAGGATTCGACCATAACAGTAGTAGCGATGGGGGTAAAGATAAGGAAGGAAAACTACTTACTCATTTCTATCAAGGAAAAATAAAGCACAGAGGGATTGGTAAGGTAAATTATTATAAGGCGAAGGGGAGAGCAGACAGAGACTTTGGGGTTTATTCAGAAGAAAAGAAAATAAAAATATATAATGTTTCTATTGATTCAAAAATAAATACATTCCCAAAGATTTCTTACGATAAATTCTTTTCTATGCTGGATAATAATGTTCATGACCAAATGAGATTAAGACAATTAATTCGAAAACAATTAGAAGATAAAAAATGTTAAACAAAATTAGTCATTTTATAATTACTCTTCAGCACTAAATGTAGCCCACCAAGTAGGTGTTCCTTTCACTGAATTTGTAACTATCTTTAATAAATTTATCCATTCTCCATCGTCCATTGTTTTTACATAATACCAATTACCCGAAACTGTTTTACTCCATCCAAAATTAAACAAATAACCATCGCATACTTCTGTACTATTATTCTTTGCAATTAGATATTCACTAAAATCACCACTGGTGATACCATTTGGATTTGGGCAAGCTGCCCCGAAAAGATAAGAAGCTACAGGTTCAAATGATAATCCTGCACTTGTAAAACAAGTTTCATATGGTTGTCTTGTTAAATAAACACGATTTGTAAAATCACATTTCCAATGTCCATTAATTCCATATGTTAAAAAAGTCAAATCATCCCAGCTAAAAGCATCGCCACTGCATTGTGTTGGATTTCCACTACCATATAATTTATATGTTCGTATCTCAGGGAACCTTTCTAATAGCCCAGTACCTTGTAATTCGCCTGAATAAGACAAATAATAAGACCTAGTAATATTAACTGTTACCTCAGTATTTTTAAAGTATGTATCGTACCATTCTAGTTCACACGCTTCACGTTCTTCTCCACCAGGCAGATAACTGCAATTGATAGAACCAGCGTCCTGTACATAAGCCAAAAATCCAGGTGGTACAAAACTAACTTTCACTGAACCCTGCCCATTAGCTTTAATAAAAACCTTTCCAGAAGCTTTTATTATTTCTATATCACCACTCGATACGGTATAATCTGCTTTTTCGGTAACATCAATAACCCCCCAATAAGCTTTAATTTCTGTTGTATGTGGATAAGCATAACAAGCTGTATTAATATAGATAAAAGTAGGAGTAGTTGTTAATCTATCTTCCATATTGTATGCTATAGATTGGGCAATTGGGGCAAGGTGTCTTAATTCTTCTATATGAATTGCTTTTAATTTTTTTATATTTTCT
>Ga0207997_1000546_pt1 | contig 19240 bp, 25 predicted proteins | sample AntAceMetag02UKN_FD_184777 | JGI IMG/M metagenome (GOLD analysis project Ga0207997, IMG submission 184777) | Saline lake microbial communities from Ace Lake, Antarctica - Antarctic Ace Lake Metagenome 02UKN (SPAdes) (version 2) | ecosystem: Environmental > Aquatic > Non-marine Saline and... | reverse complement strand
CACTTGATGAAAACACTCGTACATTTTATATTAATCTTGATTCACAGCAAATAACGATAGAACCTAATAAGGCGAGTAATAAATTACCTGTAGCTAAAATTGTCATACCAAAACCTGGGACGACCGCTGCTATACAAGATGATAAACCAACCTTAAGTGAAGCAAGTTATCATGGGTGGATAGTAAGTGGTAAGGATATTTTATTTGATGGTAAGTGGACATTTGATGATGATTCAATTGCTATGTTAGGTAATAAATTAGGATATATTTTAGCAGATAACATATTTGGAACTATTAATTTAAGTGAAAATTTAAAAATATCTAACGCTCAAGGAACATTAAGCGCAGATTCTAAATCATTAAAGTTATACTATACATCAGGAAATGTTGCATCTAAATTCGATAGAAATGGCGTAAGATTTTATGATGATAACAATGAAGAGCTAGCTAAGTTTACATCATCTGAAGCTAGAGTTGGTAATATAGTCATTAGTACAAATGATATACAATCTGGTAATTTTGTTGAAGATTCATCTGGGTTTAGAATTAAAGATGATGGTGCAGCTGAATTCGAAAATGTTAAAGTTAGAGGTGTATTAAAAACTTCTGTCTTTGAAAAGGACACTATATCATCTGTTGGTGGTACGGTTATGATATCATCAAGTGATATTTTGAGTGTTGATATGACAGCTTTAGACGCATCTACATTAACAATTTCTGGTGAAGATAGTTTTGCAAATGGTGATATATTAAGAATTAAAGATGGTTCAGATGACGAATGGATGGAAGTTGCTAGTGCAGCATCTGCTCCTACATATACAGTAACTAGAGATAAAAAAAGTAGTTACACATCTAACAATAACCCTGTGTGGAAGAAAGGAACAGCTGTTATTGATTATGGTGCTACAGGTGAAGGTATTATTCTTTTAACATCATCTGAAAGTAATTCTCCAAGAATAAGTTTTACAATACATTCTGGATCTCCATGGTTGGCTGATTATGAAAAAGTAAGAATAGGTAATCTAAATGGTTACTTAGGTTATGTTACTGATAAATATGGGATTGGGATTGGAGAGGACTCTAAATATTTAAAGTATGATCCTAGTAATGGTTTAAGAATAGCTGGTCATACGCTACTTGGGAGTTTGGACATATCAACTGGTGGTTATATTGCTTCTGGGCAATCTGCTTATAATGCAGGAGTAGGTTATTGGTTGGAATATAATACGGGAACCCCAAGAATGAGCTTGGGGGATCCTGATGGTAATTACTTAACGTGGGACGGTACTAATTTGGCAATAAAAGGCAGCATAACGGTAACAGGAGGAAATGCAACACAGACATTTTATCAGAATGGTGTACCTACTTCTATCTCGGTGGGAGACCTATGGGTAGATACTGATGACAGTAACAAATTGTATGTTGCTCATAGTATAGGAGCAAATGAAATTAAAGCGGGGGAATGGGTAGTAATTGAAGCAGGTGGTGCTAGTGGCATAACTACCTTTAGACAATCTGGAATTCCTACAGCACTTACAGCAGGAGATTTATGGATAGATACAGATGATAATAAAATATATAGAGCTACTGCAGAAGGAGATAATGAGATTTCTGCTGGAGAATGGGTGCTATATGATTATATGGGGTGGGGGCATACTTCTGATGTAACTAAGATAGATGGTGGAGATATCTATACAAATACAGTTACAGCTACTCAAATAAGTGTATCTCAATTAGATGCCATCAATGCTAATACGGGTACTTTAACTGTTGATGAATATATAAATGCAGGAACTAATGTAACCATAGATGGGGACAATGAATCTTTTAAAGTATTTGGTGATGCCATTACTATTGAGACAGGAGTAAATGATAAATTAGATTGGATAGAAGAAGCTGCGACTAAAGCAACTACATTAACTGCTTCTACTACTTATACTTCTACAACTTTGGCTGCACATGTACAAACACTGATGAGAGCAGCGGGGGATGCAGATACTACTGTAGTTTATAGTTCTACCACAAAAAAGATTACGATAGCAAACTCAACTCTTGGAACTTTTACATTAAAATGGAGTACTGGAACTAATACCGCAACTACTTGTGGTAGAGCATTAGGATTTGACATAACTGCTGATGATAGTGGAGCATTAACTTATGCCGCAGATTATCAAGCGGCTCTGAGAGTAGAAATGGGGTTACTCCAATGAGTTATGGATTAAGAGTTAGAAATAATAAAGGTGAAATAAAATTAGATGTGGACGATAGAATTACAAGACATCTTTATACTTCAAGTCAAACTGCTTCTAGTGGGAACTCTGGTGCTTTATCGCAATTGACAGGATTAAAGACAGGAGAGTTTTGTGTTCCAGTAAATACTGATGCATCACATACAGCACATAGCGTATCACGTTCTGGTACTACAATTACATGGACTAGCTATACTTATAGTACATGGCTATCTCCTGCTACTTGCGTAATATTTAGTTTTGGTTATACTTAATGGAGATTATCAATGAGTTATGGATTTAGAGTAAAAAATACAAATTCTGAATTACAAATAGACGGTAACTATATTAACTATGTTTACAATGAACAAAGTGGTAGTTTAACTCTAAACGGTTTGAGTACTATTACACTAACTAACCCTACACCTTTTCCTCCTATTGTTCTTTTAAGACCTACGAGTGCATCTGATAGAGCTTGCGGTGTATTTGACTATACTTATTCTAGCCCCAATTATACACATGTAAGAGTATTTGGAGGACAACAGGCTTTTTATAGTGGTGCTTGTAGTTTTGACTATAAGATTTATACCGTAACAGATGTTAATAGTTCTGATACTTATGGCTTCAGAGTAAGAAATGAACAAGGTAAAATTGTATTTGATGCAGGCAAAATACCTTTTAAAATATTAGAAGTAGGCACAGCAACTATTGACTCTACTTATACACATTCTTCTCACTCAGATCCATTTTATGTTTTTTCACCTTGGTTGTCTGCAGTTGTAGGATTTAGATTTGCAGGTCAAGGACCTGTATGTAGATTAGTAGGAGGTATAGCAAAAGTAAGTTCTACAAGTACGATAGGAAGATGGGTTATAGTAGGACGTTTGGGCATAACAAATATGAACTTTATAGATTATCAAGCCATGACTTTTACTTTAATAGTGTGTGATTCAGGAGCTTAATATAGTAGCTATTCTAAAAGATGAACAAGTAGAGGTGATGATAACTTTACAATAACAACACTCAAAGACGGAATTAAGGTTAATTAAAATGAAATAATGAATTGCAATATAATGAGAGAGGTGATAACAAATGGCAATAACTAGGCTTTCATCAGCTAACCCATACGATCAAACGATTGAAGATATAGATAAAAATATATTTGAATTAAATGGTAAGATAAACCAAGCTAAATTCAATAAAAATGAAATCGACACCATATATTCAGATATAACGTTATCTAGAAAGTATAAAATATTGAGTGGCGCAGGTAACTCTACAGCAACTTACACAAATTGGTCTCATGTCACAGCCGAGAGTGGGTATTCCATATGGAAAATACCATTTACAGAATTTAATGATAATACTTTAAACGAAATGTATCTTGATAATACATCGTTAACTTATAAAGGTGAGGGAGATCAAGAGGCGTACACATCTTTTGATGCAGTATATTTATACAATGGAACAGCGTATGTTGACAACACTACTGAAGCAGCAACAGAAGTAGGCACAGCCTTTGCATTAATGGCAGCTACTGACAATTATTTATATGCTGGCTCTAGCGCAGTATTTGCAGCTGTAGACTTTGATTTTAATGTTAAAGGAAGTAATTGTACGATAGTTGTAGAGTATTATAATGGCGCAACTTGGACAACATTAACTTCTAATGTTAATACTTTAGTAGATAACACAAGTAATTTTAAATCTGATGGTAGAATTGAATATACATTACCTACCGATTGGGCTACTGTTGCTGTTGATGGTACTACTAAATATTGGTTGCGCTTATCTACATCTACAACACCCGTGACTACTGCAACTGCATATTCTATTTTCCCAGGGAATAGCATAACATCTTTACTGCAATTATCTAATTCAAATGTATTAAATGATGAGTGGGCGTGGTCTTATTTCAATGATAATGTATACGCTACAGTAAGAAATGCTGGTAACTCAGCATATGAAGGGAACAAATACATCACATCATCATCTACAGCTACTAATAAAGAGAATTACTTTGTATATAATCATGCTTATAAAGTAAGTTATGAGAAATCTGACTATGCTACAGGAGCTGATCTTCCCACAACTGCATCAGCTGGGGGTGGCGAGGCTGTCCCTGCTACTATAGTTAAATATCTACCGGTTACTCTCGGTGGAGAAGCATATAAAATTGCGCTGTTTGATGAATAGGCGATTAGAGGTGATGTCATGGCTATAATTGATATTGATAGACATATCTTAAGCGAAGTAATAGTGTATCAATCTAAAGTAAAAGATATGTCTGAAAAGTTTTTTACTGAATGGCATGAAATGATTGAGATAAGAGACAAGACTGACGCATTATTATTCTCTCACCCAGAGTGTAAGCATATATCTAGAGAATGTGAGTTTAGACATAAAGCTCTTTGGAAGTTAAGAGAACGCATATTTAAATCAACAACTAAAGCATCTAGAGCTATGGCTATAATGGCATCTAATTTCTCTAAGCAAGAAGCATTATTAACGCATTTAGTAAATGCGATTAAAGAAGTTGATACTGGTAAAGGAATTGAATATAAAACAAATGGAGGTGAGTAACATGATTTTTAATTGGAAAATATTATTAACTAAAGGTTGGAAAGGATTCGTAGCTGGGCTATTAGCGCAACTTATACCTATATTACCATCATTAACTGAAGGCATAAGTCTTGGTGATTGGGGTAGTATGACAGTTAAAGGTGCTTTAGTAGCTGTATTGGTAATGCTTGCTAATTTTATTAAGCATAAATTACTGGCTGAAGATTCAACTAACCCTGTAATTAACGCTATAAAGACGGTGATATAGTATGAATATACTAGCTATTATTGGAGCTGTACTTAAGCTTATTATACTTATGTTCAACTCTGGTATAGAGTCTCGAAAAGAACGTAAGAAAAAAATAGAGGAAGCTATAGGGAGGATGAAAGATGCGATTAAGAAGCGTGATCCTTCTGCTGTCACTTCTGCTTGGAATGACGTTAACGGGGTGTAGCGGAACTAAATTATATCTTCTTGACAAACAAGATATATTTAGCATGGAACCAGACAATAAGTACGAAACAGATCGTAAAGGTTGGTTTATTTCAGATGTGTATATGAAAAAAGTAATGAAGACAAAAGTTAATTAAAAATACAGCAGAAAAACATTTGACAAAGCACTAATTGTGTGCTATACTATATATAGGATAAGACAGAGTAAACCCCCTACCCTAATTTTACTTATGTCTTATTCTTTTTAGCCTCCTTTCTTGAGATTGAGGGCGGTATTCTTACCGTCCTCAATTTTTTTATTCTTCATCCATAGCTTCTTCAACATCTTCTACAGCCTTACCTATCTTATCGAAATCTTTTTGCATAACCCATTTGTTCACAAGAGCTTGTAGAAATAATCTTACCACATCCCAACAGATCATTACAAGCAAGAAAAATGCTGTAGACTTTAACCATTCAGGCATCGTTTACTCCTACTGCGTTTGTATATCTTATCGCTTTTCTTAACACGTGTCTTAGGATTTATGCTCCATCTTCTACGTGCTTTTATTTTTTTTGGTTTTTTTTTCATTAGAACATTTCCATTTTTCAATATATTTCATTTATTATCTTCTCTGCTATGTTGTCGTTGATATCGTAATGATATTTAGGGATACCTTTTTCTTTCACAAGATCAAGTTTAATTGGAAATCTCCATGATATGCCTATATCTTTATGTACGCCAAATAACATCTGTACTGGTGTCGATATTGTTGTCATTGCTCCTAGACTGAATTGATCCCCACCAGTGAATGATCCATTTATAAGCCTCTCACCTGATACTTTTCTCATACATGCATCATTGTGAAAATGCCCTAGTGCTACATATTCAAAGAATTGTCCTCTCGATGCCATGAGTTCTGTGAAGTTTGCGATTGCTCTATTAATGCCATACCATGGTATTCCCATCCAAGATCTTATGTTGTCTCCGTGGCATATTAAAAAGTTATGATTATTTATTGTCTTTGTTAGAAAGAATGATTTTGGTATTGTAAATTTAATATTTTGTTGATCTCTTAGCATCAACATGAGTGCTGTATAGAATATTTGGTCCCAATTAACATATTTTCTGACATAGTGTGGTTTCTTTTTCATTCTTCCATGATTTCCAACAACGCAATCAACATCTATCTCATTAAAGTGTTGTGCTAGCTCTCTTAGTCCTTGAGCGACTATGTATGCTCCACCAAAACACCACTCTATCACTGTTCCATCTGCTGACTCTATAAGCTCATCATGTATCATTCCTGTGACCATATCACCAAGAGCCATAATATTAAGTTTATTTATGTTGTACCCTACCATTTTGTTCTTAACAATATTTATAACTGATTGTATCAAGTGTTGATATCTGAATTGAAATGTTGTCCAGTCATAGTGACAGAATCCTCCCATCTCATCCTTATCAACTACCTGCCCCATATGAAGATCTGAGAAAAGCAACCCAGCTTCTTCGTTAATCTTTTTATTTTGCGATGGTATAAGTTCAGGTATCTTTATTTGATCCAAGGGTGGCATAGCCAATAATGTCTTCTTTGTTATGTCACATATTCTCTCCTCGAATGCTTTCCGTTTAATCATAGCGGTGTATCTTTTTTTGTACTCATTTCTATTAGCTTGCAATATTATAGAGCTTTCATCTACTTCTTCCACTTCTCTTGCTTCTCTCTGCTTTGAATCAAATTCTTTTCTACATTTCGTAGAGCAATACTTAGCTCCAGCACCAACATAATCTTTATCGCAATTATCACACTTTCTTCTGTATACTTTTCCCATTATTCTCCCTCTCTTTCTTTAAACTATTATAAGTTTTAGCTATAGCTTTAGCTACAGAATCAGGGCATGAAAAGCTTACTGAATATTGGAAGTCTTTCGGAAGCTCACCTTTATTTTTAGATCTTTCACGCTCTTGCTCTTTCGCCCTTATGGCTGTGCATGCAGGACACCTTATCCCATGCAACTGTTTCAATGTTTCTTTTATAGGTATTTTATAACGCATAGCTAACGATATCATTCTACCTAGTCCTTCTAAGTTAGCAGCGCATCCACCTGTCTTTGATGCACGCACAAAACATTCTATTAGATTATAATTATCATCATAATTTATTGTTGTATATAAATTACCACAAGCTGTCTTAGCTTTAGGGGTATGCCCCATTGTGATTTCATTTCTGCTAATTGGTGTGTTCAGTGTCATAATGTACCTCTATGTCAACGTGTGGGTCTAATGAAAAATATTTACCAGTACCCTGTAAATATTCAACTACAGCTCCATCATCAGCCCAATACAACCCATTCAGAGCATCTTCTATAGATTTTATATAGTTTGATAAATCTGGACGACCCGTAGGTCTTATGGTGTTGCTTGCTGCTAGTGCTGCTTTCTTCTTCGACCATGATTTAGGTATTTTTTTGTAAACAGCAATCATTAACCCTATAGGTCCGTCGATCAAAGTATCTGGTTTTGTTTTAAGTGCTTGACCTAACACACATTGCTCCCAGTTGCGTGTCTTCTCTGCAGTATATAAATGTGGTTTGTTTGTGTATCTATTCAAAACAAGCTTAGGTCTAGCCTTGGGTACTGCCTCACCATATATTACAAACTTTATCATACTCATTACAGTATGTTCTCTCTTATAGCTGCATCTAAATCATCGTTACCAATACTTAATTTAGCCAGTATCTCCATATCTGTCAAAAGCATATACTTATCATCGTAGAGCGAGATAGGTATACCTGCTCTAGCTGAATGATAAACAATATCTCCAACTTTATGCTTATCCTTTACAGCATCAGATACAGCTACAATTTCTGCAAAGCAAGTTGGTATTTTACCCTCTTCGTTACCATCTTCAGTTGAAATAATGAGACCGCTCTTAGTTTTGTTATCTACTTCTATAGATTTTACTAGTACTCTTTCGTTCTGTGGGGATATCTTAACCCTCTTTGCCATAGTCTTCTTCTCCTCTTTTTATGGTGACTTTTGTTTTAACTTCTTGTCTTATCTTTCTATTCATACGTCTTGTTTTTGATTTCTTCAAATGGTAATCCCCGTACTGCGAGTTCTTCCTGTAAGTTCTTGACATACATATTCACTCCTCTAATCCTCTAAAAATCTTAATTTAATACGATCTAATCTTGATATATAATGCCTTATAATATTTATAAACCCTTCTAATACTACTATTTTTTTATTAAGTTTTTGTACATCTTGTTGCTTTAGAATATTTTGATGTTCATATTTTTCTATAAGCGTAACTGCTGATTGTAATTTAATAATTTTTTTCATATCAATATTCCCATAATATCCATCCAGTTTTTAGCACGTGAAATTAATTTATGTTTAAAGTCACGGTTATAAGAGTAGTCCAACAGTATAACTCTTTGCCCTAACTCAGCTAGCTTTATAGCTGTCTCACCACAATTCTCTATCATGTATTTACATTTTGCATCTAATACTTCTTGTATCTTATTTGAATTTGTGAATGTTATTTTTTCATATGGTATCCTCCTACTATCCAACCATCCTCTTGTGTCTGATTGTATACCTTTGTAAAAATCTCTATGCGTAATCATGTGCAGCTTATAATATCCATTCAGATGTATTAACGCAGTCTTGGCACCTGGTATTTTTGGTAAATTTCTATAAAGACTTTGACCTTCTTCGAATATAACTTGAGCTTGCTCTCTTGTTAGCTCAGAACACTCCTCAATATTATATTTTGGTACATCACGCAGTATGCTGATATTATATCTACGCAACACTTCAGCACGAAATGGGTCCCACAATTCACAAACAACTCCATCTAGATCAACTCCTAAGTTAGGTCTTGGGTCTATCATCTTCTCCTACCTTTAACATTTGCCAAACCAATAGAATGATTATGCATGCGCCTGCATGTGCTAAGTGTAGCAACCCGCTACCCTTAGGTCCTGTATCGTAATCATTTCTATCCCAATAATCATTAAGATGTCTCTGAGCAGCGTCGTAGTATACACTCCACTTATCTCCACAATCTAACCAATTCCATGGAGAATATATCTTAGCTCCATGAGTAAATACTTTTGCTATTTCTCTAAGTGCTTTTGGATGTAAAAGCCCAAATCTTGTCTTATCTTTTATCTGTTCTAGCTTTAATAATTTTTTACTCATCAGAAAGGACACTCCTCTAGTTTCTTTTCAAACCCATTCTGTAAGTCTTTAGACATCTTATTCATCACTATTTGTATGAAATCTTGATGCTGATTTAAATATTTTGTTTTAACTTTTGCTACAAAGCTATCTTCAAAATCTTCGCCAAAAGTAAATTTAACCTTATCACCTATGAGTTCTAATTTTGATCCCCCACAACGTAAAGCATGAAATGTATAGTATACTTCTTTTTTAGTATCCCAAAATCTATTTAAAAGTATACTCCATAAGCTAGCATCTCCTATTAAATCATCTTCTCTTGGGTCTATTGGATGTTTTCTATTCATGTTTCCCATTCTTCAAAATCCTTTCCACGGCAGTCTTTGTGATGTATGTTTTACCCGCAATCTTTTTAATGGGTAATATCCCATTATTGATCCAGTTATAAACAGTTTGTCGTGTTATGTTAAACACTTCACCAGTCTGGTCTATAGTATAATGAGCATCTAATACATCTTTATATAGCTGCTTATCTTTTAAGCTTTCGATATATTCTGGTTTGCGTTCACGTAACTCATTCTCTATGTTCTGCAAGCGTGCTTCCATAACATTGTAACCTGGTTGGTCAGGTGTGTAACGTTTCTTTTCAAACGCTTCTATGATTACATGATATGCGTTGATTAAATCTCTAATCGTCATTTTGTCGAAAGTTTTAGATTTTGACATAAAACACCTTTCCAGTTTTCGGGCAACATTTTAATAGCTAACTTTTGTCTACGCTAATCACATTACATCAATTCTTGCTCATCTATATTTTTGCTTTTTCCTTTAGATATCTGTTCTGGCATATATACTTCATCAGCATCATTGCTTATCATTTCATTACGCATCAATTCTCGTATTATAGCTACAAGATTATTTTCTTTGCGATATCCATGATTTCCTATAGATCTGATTAAATAGTTGTTTGACAAAAACTTAAAGACAACACGTATTTCATCTTTTTCGTAACCTACTCTATCTACAACATCACCTTTTCTAAATACCGCAGACTCCCACAACACTTTTAGAAGATCTCTCCACTCTGGGAGCATCTTAAAATATTCAATCAATTTTACTTTTCTTTCAGGATTAAGCGTATATTTGCGTTTTGCATTTTCTGAAAATAAGTCATATGCCATAGAAGCTTTAGAAAAGAAGACATTTAGATAATGCTCGACAAACTGCACATGACGCTGTTCTATGATAACTTTCTCTCCAGTCTCATCAGAATTAAACACTCTCATAGCAGTAGCGACAGATAATCTTCGTAACTTGTTTTTCGTGTCTCCCTGCTCTATAATTGGGAATTTATCATGATATTTGTGTAACATGCGCTTTGAAGCTGCAAAAATCTCGGCCTCTGCTTCAGGAGTGAATATTATCTGATCAGGAGTGCGTGACCACGCCCAGAGTATAAGCTTACAGTTAGCTGCTGCTGTATATATGTGTGGAACTTCAGGAAATTCACTTAATGGCTTATTTATCATATCTGGGGAAACTTCATCTTTTGATACTGTCAATATAAAGTCCATTCTTCTTATATCTTCATCTTTATACACAATTTCTCTAAAAGCAGAAGGGCCATCACTATACGATTCAAGCTTTGCACCCCTTTTCGTATTAGATACGAACATTAAGCGTGTACGAGCATTAGTACGCTCATGCCCGTTAGCTTTGTTTATCTGTATGACACCACTAGACATAATATCTGTAAGTTTCTCCATTATGTCACCAGACATGTCCGTTACTTCTTCTATGACAACTGCTCGCTTGTCATTTAGAGGTAACAAACCCCAACGTACAAACCAGCGCCCTGAATCTTGTTGCGTTACAGCTCCAATGAGGCCTGGGACAGTAAGACCTTGTCCACCGACACGTTCGCCAACACCATAGTGAGCTAACATCTTTTTGATCAATTCACTCTTGCCTGTAGCTGTATCACCTAAGATGAAGCTTACAACCCAACCTTTGATGAGATCACCTTGTGCCATAATGTATTGTGGAGAGAAGAATGTCCAGTCGAATGCCATCATCATGTCTTTCCTGCCCCAGATATGCGTCACATTACGTTCTATATCATTATAAATCTCTGTAAATTTTTCTGATATTTTTTGACCTGGTTTAACTCTAAAAATTTCTAACTCATTTTTCACTTCTTGAGTTAACTTAAACGATTCTATATTATCGTCTGCAGACTTTATGTTATCTATAATAACAGTAGCAAGCTGTTTACGTGGTTCCGGGAAAACATACCCTTCAATCGTATATGTTTGATTAGTCTTTATACCTTCCCCGACGTAATAGAGAGTTTTTTCTACGTAATCTGCGTTACTTGACCCAGTATCTATCTTAGGTATAGCTCTTACTTCTTCTACGTTTATATTTTCGCCTTCTGGGAAGTCTATCTCACACTCAGGGCATTTATTCCCAACTATCTTTCTTATAGCGGCTTCTTGCTGCGCTTTAGTAACATTGACAAATTCTAGAACTTCAGGTTTCTTAGGATCTACTAAATACTCGAATTCTCCACTATCTAGTAACTTGCAGTTTTTGCATTTCTTTCCACCACCACTATTACAGTAAAATACTACTCGTGATGGCACCATATACGCAGGATCGTTTTTCCCACTTATCAGAACCTGTGTCTTGATTCTCTTGCCTTTATACTTAGCTTTTGTAGTTTCAGCGAGCTTTATTTCTAATGGTTTATCTTGTTCTGCTTCTATAGCTGTTATACTTTTTGAACTGCGTAAAAGTTCTGCGAATTTATCTAAATTATAACTAAATTTTACAAAATAATCAGTTACATCGCCACCTTGTCCTAGTTCATCAGGAAGTTTTACTATATATACTTTTTCCGCATAACCTTTAAGCTGTTCAGCTATACGTACTGCTCCTTTTGCCCCTGCTGTATCTAAATCGTATGCTATGTATACTATTTTGTCTTTAAAGAGTTTAGCCCAGTCAGATTTAAAAGATCCAGCACCACCTGTAACCGAAACAGCATCTACGCCCTGTTGCTCAGCTATAATAGCATCTGTTTCACCTTCGCATAATAATATTTTTTTCTTTGTTAATAATCTGTGTATATTAAATATTCTTATAGTTCCCCACAGATGCTCATAAACTTTCTTTCCATTCCCATCTACGACTTGCTTTCCATCTTCAATTTTTGGCTGGGTATAGTTCAGCATCTTATACCCTTTATCTTTTGCATTCATATCATATTTGCGAATATTCAGTAGATGCTCATACTGGTCATAGATTGGGAGTGTATATCTCCCAGATTCTCGCTCATACCCGATTTTAAACTTTTTGACATAATCAACATTTATGCCACGTTTCTTTGTAAAAGCTTGTAACGCAGTATTGTTTCCTAGTAGATTTTGGTGATAGGTATCAGCTATTTTATCGTCGATGATGTGTAAATCTTTTGGTGTGTAATTATAATCAGCAAGATTTATATCTGCTTTTTTAGCGAAAAATGCTAATGAATCTCTAAAGCTACAGTTGTTCAGTTTCATGTAAAAGTCGAAAATGCTTCCGCCCTCTTGACATGCGCCAAAACAGTGCCAAAGTCCTTTCTTCATATTAAAGCTGATAGACGCAGTATCATCTTCGTGAAATGGGCAATACCCAAGTATCTCATCACCACCAGAAGATTGACTAGACATCTTAGCGTGTTCTTTATAAAAATCTTCTATACTTATCTTTGAAAATATTATTTTCTTTAAATCTTCAAGTGTACTATTAGGCATATTATTTTTTTTACTCTATTTTAGAGGTGGAACAGGCCCAAGGATATTAACCTCGGGCCTGAAACTATTTATACTTCTTCTTCTCCTAATTCTGGTGCCATACGTTGTTGTGCTAGCTCTACATCTTTAAAGAACGTTGTGTACATCATTTCAGCCCACTTTCTTTCTTCCGCTGTCGTTTCTCTAGATACTTTAGCTGTGTATACAAACGCACTTCTTCCCTTCTTGTAATCTTTCTTTATAGACCCAATCTCCCATACGTAATTCCAGAACGGTTGCGCTGGGACTTTCCCTATTACGCTTGCGTTGATCTTTTGCGCTACAGGGACAGAACTCTTCATGAAACTTAAAAGAGTAGGGAGCATTTCCTTACCAACTGTGTCAACTAAAGCACAGGGATAGTTGTAAATGATATTACATTGCGATGGAAAACCTTTAGAATAAGCACATGTCTTGCAATTATCTTCACAGCCACACTCACACCCTGATCCATGTAACATATCGAAACTTCTACAAACTGGACCGCCTCTTCTGTTTTCAGGGTCAAACATTACTCTATTCTTAGATATAGTCACGAGAATAACTTCTAGTTTCTCATACTCTTCTTCTGTAATAGAATGCTTGATCATCCCTGGTTTCGTGTTACCTTCTTCAGCTTCTTTAGATGTTGATTGTATTAATCTCAAACGTGGTAATGTGACATCTTCAGAGTGTATACCTTCTGTACCTATTGCACGCTGCATTGGATCTGCTACTTCTGTCGATTCTTTCTTTGCTACTTCTTTACTCTCTTTCTTTTCACTAAACATCTCATCTCGTTCATCTTTTTTTTCGCTTTTCTTTTCTGTCATGATTTTCTCCTATTGTCGATATACAATTTACGATTTACGATTTATAATCCTTCGGGACGTTCTTCAGAATCTTCACCTCCTTTTAACTTAGCTTGCCGATTCCCGATCATCGGTGATAAAGTTGCTTGTATTCCTATTTCAATTTCAGGTATAACTCCTGTTTTATCTAGGAATTGTTCTTTTATTAATTTATTTAATCTCCCAGACTTTACTTCAAGTTGCATAACATCGTCGTATACACCCTGTTCTTTAAGATACTTATATGCTTTTTCAGGATCTGTAATTTTGCACCAAACTCTATGTGAACGATAAGTAGTGCCAAATTCATCATGCTTAAAGTTTTTTATGTTATCACTTTCCATGGCATAGTAAAGAGCATATTCTATTTGCTTCTTTTTTTTCTCTAGCTCTGTTTTCTTTTCATTCGCTTTAGATAAATCCTCTTTTATGTTTAATAAATCACTTGTTAAATCTAATATTCTTTTATCCATGATCCCCCCACTTTATTACCCCCCCCACTTTTTTTATTAACGGTACCGTAGCACCCTTATACTGTAGTTTCAGACGATTCCATTTCTTGTTATACTTAAACATAATTTCTTTTCGTGTTGTCGTATTAAACTCTGCTTCTTTGCCGTTAAGTATAACTTTATCTACATCAATTTTTCTACTCATTCCAGATATGAAATTCATAGCTTGCGCTAATGAAGCACCTTTAAAATTGCCGCTAATAAAAGATAGGCCAACATTGAATATGAACTGTATTAACTCTTGGCTTGTTTTTCCATTTTCATCATTTAGATCTAGAAGTTTCCCAAAAAATTTAGCATCATCATTCTTCAATCTTACTTTAACATTGATACGTGTTAAGTGTTCGTCATTTTTCATTTTTATCTCCAAATAAATATATGGTTATTTTTCATTTCTTGCTCTCTAAAAAATCATTGGATTCTCTGAAAATTGCCGATTATCATTTTTTACCATTTTTGAGAGGACTGGTTTCCAATATTCTCGTCCAAAAACTCTAACACCATCTGTTTATCGACTACCATTGTTTTGTCACCTAATATCTGTTCAGCAATATCCCGTTTTTTCTCAATGAGCTTCTCCCATCTCTCATCAACAGTATTGTTTGCAATTAGTGAAATTATGGTAACTTTACTTGTCTGACCTATCCTGTGACAATTATGAACACAATGGTAAAATGTACAAAATGTTTCATCCCATTTAACTTTTAAGTTGTAAACTTTTGTTCTATTGGTAATATACTTATTTATTTTTGTGACTTTATTGAATATATATTTTTTATTATATTTAGTCCGTAATCTGTATGCTTTTTCATTACAATTAGAAAAGGAAATATAATATTCATTATTGCCACAACGATTTTTCCTAAACTTTAATGATGGAAAATATCCATTATCAATAATTAACTCTCTCACTTGATAAGCTAGTTGCCGTGAAACGGTTGTTACTTCTTGATAATTATTATGCTTATAACCATCACCCGTGAAATAAGTATGTAATAGTATTTTTGTTTTATTTTTATTTAATTGCATTATCTCACTATATATATATTTCGTTTTTGCTCCTCTATAAAATAATTCTGTAAACAATTTATTAAGTGCTTTTGATTTATATACTAATTCTGTACATTGACTATTATTTTTGTTATAAATTTTACCATCTATATCAAATATGTCTTTAATATATTGTTTTATTTTTTTTATATATTTTATTTCTTTTCTATGTAACGAAAAACCTAATGAAGCATTATTTTTAGTACACCAACCTTCAGCAAGATACCATCCTGCTATATATAAAAACTTATCACTACTAATATCTATTCTTGTTGGCAATAATTTCAATTTTCCATTGAGTTGAAATTTACCAAAATTATTTTTAAAATATTGTTCAGGATTTTTGAATGTATATATTATTTTTCTTTTTCTTTTTTTAGTTTTTGGATATGCCAACCAGTCATTACAAGAAATTTCACTAGCATTTTTCCACATAGAAGCATTTACATTATTTTTATCATAAACTTGTATGGGGTGTTCGGGGGTTACTTTTAAGTTTTCTTGTGATTTAAATGTATCTATTTCAATTATCTCATTTGCATAATTTCTTTTATAAATTTTTTCAATATGTTTATATCTACCTTTATGTGTTAACACTAAATCCCCAATTCTTAAATCTTCTATTTTTACAAAACCTCTAGGAGTACAAATCAAAGTGCCGATAAGAACACAACGATCCTCCGCCTGGATAATGCTGGATGGTGATAGAAAGGACTTCTCAAAAAATACCTCTGTATCCGCTCTAAATAGGTTGATACCCATTCCACCCGCTACTATCTGCCCTATGAAAATATCGAGATTACCATCCTGAAAATCGTCTATAATATCCTGTCTTTTTTTGGTTGGTGTAGCTCCTGTGAGTGATGCCACTTTGTATTTTTCACTAAAGGTGGACTTTAGCATTTCAACAGTTGGTAGAAATCTACACCAAATTACAACAGGTTTATTATTATTGACAACTTCCTCCACTATTTCTTTCAACGCATCCAACTTCGCATTGTACTTCATTGTAAATGGGTTCTGTAACCGTTCATCAGTAACAAACCCAGATGTTATCTGAGATAATCGTATCAGTTTCGTAAGGATATCTTTTGTTTTCGTTATAACTTCTTTAGCGGTTAGGCTCTCGATATACACTTTCATTTCATCCCGCATCTGCTTATAGTATTTTAATTGGTCTCTCTCTAAACTCACTACTCGGGACTCGAATGTTTTATCTGGGAGATCTAGCACATCCTTCTTCAAGAAACGAATATACAATGGGTCTAATTTCTTCTTTAAGTGGTCTAGATTACGATACCCTGTTATCTCACCAAAGTATCCTCTATCAACATATGTATCTTCAAACGACCAATACGACCCAAGATACCCAGGACATAAGAAGTCTATCTGTGACCATATATCTATCGCATTATTAGCTATAGGATACCCTGAAAGTATATACTTATACTTTTTATTTGAAAAATGTTTAACCGCTTTTGTTTGCTGTGCTGTTGGATTCTTTATTTTAACACTTTCATCAGCTACAACAGCCTCAAAACTTAAGTATTTCCTGATTAGGTCTGCATCGGAACGTAAAAGGGCATAGTTAATTATAAGGAATAACACATCATCGTCCTTCTTATACTCCTCATACAACTCTACCCTTTTCTTCTTAGTTCCATCAACTACTATATACTTTTCATTGGTGTGCTTATCTATTTCCTTGCCCCAGTTGAACTTAACTGATGAAGGACATATTACAAGGCACTTTTTTACTTGGTTGTTATTCTTTCTTTCTACTATCGCTCCTAGTGTTTGGAGCGTCTTGCCTGTACCTAACTCACAGAAGTTAGCGGCTTCATTACGCAGTAACATGAATTTAGTACCCACCTTTTGATAATCAAAATATTTAGTCTTTAAACCTTCTATTTCTAGGTCACAATTTTGTATTTTTTTAAGTTCTAAAGCCTCTCTGTTTATACTTCTATTATGGTCTATAAGACTATCTACATCTTTATCCACATCTAAATCGGGGAATATTTGTTTCAAGGCTTTAACTTTAGCATATGTGGAAGGAAACGTCCATGCTTTACGATCTGGGTTCCATTTAGCATCGGATACTGACTTGGCTTTCTCTTTATCTAGGTAGTGACATTTGAGTAAAAGAAAGTTTGGGTTATTAACATCTATTTTAAGAGTTTTCATATTGTCCTTTTTGACTATATGGTATAAGTGTTCTTACTAAATTACGTAAGGTTTGTAGCTCATTAAAATAGGTATTCGCAAAAGAAGTAAGAAAAAGCTGTTCCATTTTCACTAAATCAATGGAATCGCTTTCAAAAACAAAAACTACTCTTTTCTGACCACTTGCTTCGCTAATTAACTTTGTGCTGAATTCTGTTTCGGCAGGATATCTCGCCTTGATAAAGGCTGATAAAGGTGTGTTTGAAGTTTCGTATCTATATTTCATTTTATATTATAATCCTAGTTTCAAGAACATATTGAGTTCTTACCTTACTTACTAAAAGCTATTATAGCACAGATTACTATGTTTGTCAAGCCTTTTCTTTACTTTTCCTTCTTTTTACCTACAAAACCACATCCAAAGCTCATACTTTGATGTTTATACACGTTTTCCGTGCTTTTCCACACAGTATCTGTTCTTTTACATGCTGGACAGCAATCAGGTTTTTTTACTCTCTTAGCTCCACAAGAGGGGCATATCTCTAGTCTTGGTTGAAGCCAAAACAGCAACCTAGCATTATTGCTTTTTATTTTGGCTGGATCCAAAGGTAATATATTGTCACAATGAGGACAACGATCAAATGGACTAATGTATTTTCTCTTTTCTTTCTTCTTTTTTCTCTTATGCTTTACTTCTGGTATTAATGGATCTGGTATTTTAGTGTGCTTTTTAGTGTACTTATCGGGGTGTCCCCAATTACCAGTTACTGCTTGTTTCTCTTTATTGTTTATTTTTCCTTTTTGTGACATAAGTTTTTCTCCCATATAAAGAAATGTTTCATTATCTCCTCAAAACGAACAGGATAGAAATTCCAAACATCAACGCCTACATTTATAAGATACCTATTGTTACTTATCTTTTTAAATCTCCAAGCATTATGCACATGCCCTACGAAATTAAACTTATAGTTACCTACAGCATCAACTGGGCGGTGCACTAAACATATCTTATGTCTACTGTATTCTATTATCACCTTATCTATATTAGTCTTTAACGAATTATTGCGGTCGTGATTACCTCTTATTGGGATAAACATACCGTTTAGTTGTTTTAAGTAATATTCCGCTCTATGTTGCTCTCCTTCTCCGGTCTTGCCACCTTTACTATTTCTGAAACAGAAATCGCCACAGAAATACACCATATCTTCTGGCTTAACTCTTGCATTATGACGTTTAATTATCTCATTATTCATGTGTTCTAAGGAAGTAAATGGACGCTGACAATATTTTATAATATTTTTGTGTCCAAGATGATAGTCGGCTGAAAACCATTTCTGCATATATTCTCCTTTCTATTTTTGTAATAAAATCCCCATTGTTAGTATTATAGCACCTAGAAAATATAGTGCTTTAGGATAATTTCTTCCT
>Ga0207997_1000545_pt1 | contig 19249 bp, 21 predicted proteins | sample AntAceMetag02UKN_FD_184777 | JGI IMG/M metagenome (GOLD analysis project Ga0207997, IMG submission 184777) | Saline lake microbial communities from Ace Lake, Antarctica - Antarctic Ace Lake Metagenome 02UKN (SPAdes) (version 2) | ecosystem: Environmental > Aquatic > Non-marine Saline and... | reverse complement strand
CGCTGGCTGAGCTAAATCTGTTAATTTAGCCCTCGCCTTTCTTAAAGATTCCAAAGCTTCTTCCATTTCTTTATCGGTCACCCGAACGGGTTTTCTTTCCACTTCTGATAGATCTTTTCCATAATCATCTGCTAATCCAATCGTCGGCAGAATCGGAACCATAACTTTGAATTCGGCCGGAGAGCCGGGGACCATTTTTATAATCTGCGTCTGAGCCGGAGCAATCGGTTCAATTTCTCCTTTCCCTAGAAATTCAAGATACTTCTCCTTCATCAAGGATTGGGCTGCTTCAGACAAAGTCTGCGTTTTCTGAATGTAAGACGCCCATTCTTCGGTCGGGATTTTAAATTCAATCTCTACTTGCGACCCCGGAAACTTTGTAATTTTGTATTCCATAAAATTCTTTTAAGCAAAAAGAGTAACTAAAATCAGAGAAAAAACTCCCAAGAGTTTAACTAAAATATTCAAAGCTGGCCCAGCGGTATCTTTAAATGGATCTCCAATAGTGTCTCCCACCACCACCGCTTTATGAGCCGGAGAACCTTTGCCGCCAAAATGCCCCGCTTCTACATATTTTTTAGCATTATCCCAAGCCGCTCCACTATTAGATAAGAACAAAGCCATCGGGAAAGCAGTAATCAAAGCCCCAACCAAGACGCCCCCCATAGCTTCCAGACCGAGAATCCAACTTACCAATAAGGGAGTGGCGATCACCATCAAAGCCGGTATTAGCAAGCCATTCAAAGCCGCTCGGGTCGCCACCTTAATACAAGTCTTGTAATCGGCTTGCGCCCGACCTTCTAATAAACCTTTAATCTCCTTGAATTGTCGCCTGACTTCTGTCGAAATCTTCTCCGCTCCTTTACTCACTGCCTGCAAAAGAAAACCAGCAAAAATGAAAACAAGAGCTGAACCAATAAAAAGACCGGCGATTAATCGAGGATTCAAAAAACTCACCGTTGACGCGCCAATCATTAGAAAGTAATTCGCCAGCCAAGCCAGTGCCGCTAAAGCTGCTGCTCCAATGGCAAAACCCTTTCCCATCGCCGCGGTCGTATTGCCAACCGCATCCAAAGCTTCAGCTCTTTCTCTTACTTCCGATTCTAAATGAGAATATTCAGCGATACCAGCGGCGTTATCCGCAATCGGACCATAACAATCTGAAGAAAGATTCAGAGCCAGAGTCCCTAACAAACCAACAGAAGCAAGCGCTACCCCATAAAAACCACCTAGGGAATAAGCCAATATCATTGCTGTCGCCACCGCTAAAGTTGGCCAGAAAACACTTTTCATACCCACGACCAATCCTTCGCTGATTACCGAGGAAGACCCAAACTGGCTAGCCTGGGCTATTTTCTTCACTGGCTTGTATTGAGAAGAAGTATAATATTGGGAAACTAAACCGATGAGATAACCACTCGCTAATCCTAATACGATAATATAAAAATAGTTAAGATTGGGGAAAAGGGCCTTCACTAAAAAGAAAGCTCCCAATAATGATAAAAGATTGGCCGCAATTGTTCCTCTTTCCATTGCTTGAGCAATTTTTTTCGTTTGTTGGCTGAATTTCGCTTGTGAAATACGCTTAGACAATCGGACCAATAAGCTTCCCAACCAGGAAGCTAAAAGGCCAACCGCGGCAAACGCCATCGGTAAAACCATCCCTTGCCAACCCAAGCTTAAAGCTCCCAAAACCATAACGGCAATAATCGAAGAAACATAAGATTCAAAAAGATCCGCTCCCATCCCAGCCGTATCGCCGACATTATCTCCTACTTGGTCAGCAATAACCGCTGGATTGCGAGGATCATCTTCCGGAAGTCCTTCCTGGACCTTCCCGACCAAATCAGCACCAACATCCGCACTTTTTGTATAAATACCGCCACCCACTCTCATAAACAAAGCAACCAAGGAAGCGCCTAAGGCATAGTTAATCAGCAAAGAAGCTTGATGCGTCAACAGCCAAAGGACAACCACCCCGAAAAGACCAATACCGACCACTAAAAACCCCATCACTTCTCCTCCCATAAAAGCCAGCCGGAAACTTTGAGGAAAATCTTTTCTGGCGGCTTCCGTTACCCGGACATTGCTTCTAGTCGCTATCTCCATTCCTAAAAAGCCAGCGAGGGCCGAGGAAAAACTACCGGCGATAAAAAGCAAAGGAGGAACCCAGGAATGATTCAAGAAATAAAGAAAAAGAGCGACGATTATTAAAACAAGAATAATTACTTTAAATTCCTCGGCTAAAAAAATTCTTGCTCCGTGATGAATAGCCTTGGCAATCTCCTGCATTTTAGAATTCCCCGGAGAAGCTTTTAAAACTTTCCAAGCATTAAAAATAGAAAAACTAATCGCGAATAAAGAAGCAATGATAATAAAAAGATAAATGGGAAGCATATGATACTTTTAATAAATTTAATTTCTAGTAAATTAAACCTCTTCTGATTTTTTGGAAGCGGTCTTTTTAGTTTTTACTTTTTTAATTTTTTTTGGCTTAGCTTTTTTTGCTGGAGCTTTTTTTGCTGGAGCTTTTTTCGGCTTAGCTTTTTTCGGCTTAGCTTTTTTTGCTGGGACTTTCTTAGTCTTGCTCTTTTTTTGCGCTTTTTTCTCTTCTTTCTTTTCTTCCTTAGGCGCTTCCTCCGAAATATTGTTTTGCTCTTCGATCGGACTCGTGCTCTGAATATCAATCTTCCAGCCCGTTAATTTAGCCGCCAAACGAACATTCTGTCCTCGGCGACCGATAGCCAAAGAAAGCTGATCGGGATCAACTAAGGCGATAGCCGCATTTTGATCATTGATTTTAACTTCCACCACCTTAGCCGGAGCGAGAGCATTGGCAATATATTCTTGAGAATTACTAGCCCATTTAATAATGTCAATCTTCTCTCCGTTCAATTCATTGGTTACCGTTAAAATTCGCGAGCCTCTTTGTCCAACCATAGCCCCGATAGGATCAACTTCCGGGTTGTTAGAAACTACGGCGACTTTGCAGTGAGAGCCTGCTTCCCGGGCAATAGACTTAATCGTTAATTGCCCTTCCGTCAATTCCGGAACCTCGGACTCGAAAAGTCGAGAAATTAATTTGGGATAAGCCCGAGAAAGGAAAATAACTGGTCCGCGAGAGCTTTTCTCTACGCTAAGAATGTAAAGATGAAAGCGTCTTCCCGAAGGATAGCTTTCGCCTTCCATTTTTTCTTCAACGGGAAGAATGCCTACGCCGTCACCGAGGTCAAAAAAGACAGCGCTACTTTCAGCTCTCTGAACAATCCCGCTGATTACTTCTCCTTCCTTCTGTTTGTATTTCTGATAAATAACCTCTCTTTGCGTTTCTTTCACTTTTTGTAAAAGAACCTGTTTAGCCGTTTGGGTAGCAATGCGCCCGAATTCTGTTTTGGGGGGCAAGGGAATTAATAAAGTATCCCCGATTTTAACCTTGGGCTTAATCTTTTCCGCTTCTTTTAATTCTATAAACTGCTGAGCCTTAAAGTGGTTCTCTTCTTCTTGATGGTCGATAACCTCTTGAACCTGCCAGAAACGGACTTTTCCGGTCTTGGTATCCAATTTCGCTTTGATTTCCATACCGGACTGGCCGTATTCTTTTTTGTAGGCCGCCGCCAAAGATTCTTCAGCAATGGCAAAAACTTGCTCAAGTTCTAAATGATGCTTTTCAGCAATGTGCGCCATCGCCGAGGTAAAACTTTTTAAATCAATTTGAAACATAATTTATATCAAAGCCTCTTCCGGCTTATTACCCGAGGGTAACAGCTCCAGAAGAGGCAAATCTCAGTTTAGCAAAGGGGTCAATTTTTGTCAAGGGGGTTTTAAAAATTTTGGATTTCATTCTTAAAAAAACCTTTAATCACCTCCCAAGAAATCGGCTCGGTTTAATATTTCCAAATTAGTTTTTGTTTCTCTCGAAAGGATTTCTTGAGACATAAAATTTGATTTTTCGAAAAATGAAAAATAAAACTCCAGAAATTAGCACTTCTTGGAGAAAGATTCTTAGAAGTCATAACCACGTGCGTGATCTGCAATGGAGAAAACACTTTCCTCATCCATCTTATTGCTTCCGGGCGACCACGTTCTAAGATTCTCTCAATAATAAAACGGCTATGTTGTTCTACATCTAATTGGGCTAAATCTACATCCCAAAAATATCTTTTAAGAAATATCGGCACCGTCTTCATTACTTTCATTATACCATATTTCTTTTACCGACACTAAAATGCTTCTCCCAGCTTTTCGCCAAAGGCAACAGTTCCAGAAGAAGCATTACTAAGATAGCAAATAGGTGAAAAATTTGTTAAGGAGGCAATGTATGTTTTAACCGCTACCATTTGCTTTCTTGGTAATAATTTACTATAATTATGGTAATAATTTACTATTATGCTTTCTCTGCGTTCAAAAATAATTCGAAAAATTCTTAACTTATTTTTTCTCAATCCGGGGGAAAGATTCTATGTTAATGAATTAGCTAGGTTGCTGAAAGAAGACCCCTCTAATGTTCACAAAAAACTTATTGAATTAAGCCAGGAGGGAATTCTTTTAGATGAATTTTCAGGAAAGGAAAGATATTTCTTTTTAAACCCGGGGTATCCTTTTTTAAAAGAGTATAAGAAAATTGTTTTAAAGGGCGTTGGCTTTGAAAAGATTTTAAAAGAACAATTGAACAAACTAAAGGGCATTAATTCCGCCTACATTTTTGGTTCCTACGCTCAAAATAAACTTTCCCTGGAAAGTGATATCGATCTTTTGGTTGTCGGCAATGTTAATTCTTTGAAACTTCAAACGTCTCTTACTGACATTCAACGTTTTTCAGGAAGGGAGATAAATTCCCTTCAGTTAACTCCAAGAGAGTTTACAACAAGAAAGAAAAAAAATGATCCCCTTTTAAAGGATATTCTTTCTCAAAAATACATAAAGATTATATGAAGCTGTCTTTTGAGACAAAATTCTTCCAAAAGAAAAATTCTAACGCTAAAACTATATCAAAATATCTCAACAACGCCTTAGGAGATATTAAAATTGCTCGGGAAAACAAAAATTTAGCCGTTATCTTCAAATTTACATACGATTCTTTAATTAAATTAGGGATTGCTGTTATTGCTTCTTGCGGGTACCGGGTAAGAAGTCGAAAAGGACATCATATTAAAATTTTAGAAAAACTGTCTGAAGTCTTAGACGACGAAAAGATAAAAATAGTCGGCGACGCAATGAGAAAGAAAAGAAACGTAGATTTATACGGAGAAGGAATTATTCTTTCTAAAAAAGAAGTGAAAGATTATTTTGATTTCGTAAAAGGAATATTTAAAAAAACAGAAAAATATTTAAAAAATCAAGATTCGTTGTTTTGATTCTCTACATTTCTATGTTTCTGTATTAATAAAAATATTATGTCCAGCCAACGATAAATCAATTGAGGTTAGACCTCAATTGATTCAAATCGAGGTTAGACCTCGATTTCTCTCGAAGTGGGGAGGTCAAACCTCGCCACTAAAACTTGAGGCATTGCTTAACCGGGTTAAGCAATAGCCCGGCGGGGTTCTCAAAAGACAGAAGTGGGGAGGTCAAACCTCGCCACTTCTCAAAAGATTTTTCATCAAAATTTACTATGCCGCTTCCTTGTAGAATTTTCCAAAAACCTGGTGGAGTTAGAGAGAGTCGAACTCTCGTCTTCGCCATGCGACGGCGACGCTCTACCAACTAAGCTATAACCCCTTAAAGTACTTCGATAACTTCTACTTTTCCGTTCTCGTCAACCGATCCTAAGCCTATTGTTTTCAGTCCCGCCACTAATTTCTTATCCGGGAAAGCAGCTTGAAGGTTTTGGAATCCTGATACGCAAGCCAAAACAATAGTTATATCTCCGCGCAAGTGAGTAGCAGCTATCTCTTGAAAAATGCAAGGAGAGCCTATTAAATCGGTATCTACCACTTGAAACCCGTCTTCAGTCAATTTTTGAGACAGCTCCTTCATAATCTCCAGCCCTCCGGTTTGGCAAAAGCGAACGCAAGTATTACATGAAACAATACCAATCGTTTTTTCTTTGTCTAATTCCGCTTTGATTTCTTCGTAAGACCTCGATTGAGTGACGATCATAATGGTTTAAAAAATTGATTACTAAACCAGTATAAATTAGATAAAAGGATATGGCAAATCCTCCTAGACAAAATTTTCCGCCCGGGTTAAAAAATTATTTGACTCCCATAGCCTCCGCTTTCGATATAATTTTATTCCCGACTAGACTTTCCCTGGCTTTTTCCATTCCATGCCGATAGAAGGCAATCAATTTCTGCCGATCAGTGCAATAAGGCAAGATATTGTAATCAGGCTGAATAATTTTTACATTCGGGTATCGAGAATATTGTTTAAATTTTGACGTCTCTGAAAAAATTTTCAGTTTTTGAAAGACAAACTTCTTCTTAAAATAAAAGAACAGCAATGCTGTCCAGAGAGAATTGTTGATTATTAACGGAAGAGATAATTTATCCCGCCGAGGACTGTTGAGAACAAGGAAAATTGTTTTGTCCCTATTTTCAGCGATCACTTTTTCAAGAAAGGGATCAATAATGCTCGACAGCGTGTCTCCATCAGAATAACTTTGATGGTGAATAGTGACGACGCGGGGATAAAAAGGAACAACGGCCGAAGTCGCTTGTAGTTTTTTCAGGGTATCTTTTTTCCCGTCAAGATATTCTATTTTCCCCTCTTCGAGATTAAAACTTCTGATAAAAAGGTTAATATCTGATTGAGAAATTTTCTCCGTATTTAATCTTCTTTTATTTTTCTCGAGGTCCATCAGATAGTCGATGTCAACCAGTTTTTCCAATTTGGTATTTTTTTTAATGAAGCTTAAAAGCAACTTATAAATAAATTGGAATTTCTTTTCTCTTTTAATAAACCGAGAACCGAGAAGATCTTTGAGATAAATGCTAGAGCCAAATTGCGTTTCCCTGGCTAGTAAATAAGCCGCACTATGAGCTCCGGCCGAAGAAGCGTAAAGGCTGTCGATTCGGTCGTATAAATCAAGCTTTTGCAATAAGGTCGCCACTCCACCGCCAAAGATGCCACTCATTGTTCCGCCACCAAAAATAAATATTAAATCTTTTTTCATTCTCAGTCGCAATAAAATACTCCTATTATCTTTATTTTGTCAACAGAAACAATTATGGTAAAATCCATTACATTATTATCTCACGAGCTTCTATTAAAGAAAAGGCAACGCTAAACTATTGTTAAAAACTCATGGGCAAAAAGATCATCATCCCAACAGCGTTATTTATCCTTGTTTTAGCCTTTGCGTCTTTTGCGCTTTCCCAAGGAAATCATCTGTCAAAAGTTCCGGCTAATCAACAATTAGAAACTTCTGTTAATCAACTATCAGAAAGTTCCATCATTTTATTTTACGGAGACGGTTGTTCTCATTGTGCTCTCGTAGAGCAATATATTAAAGACAACAACATCCAAGATCGAATTTCCTTTGTCCAAAAAGAAATTTCCCATAATAAAAACAATTATCGGGAACTAATGGAAAAAGCAAGGATCTGCGACCCATTAGCCAGCTCGGTCGGTATTCCTTTTTTATGGGACGGAGAAAAATGTGTTATTGGTGATACAAGTATTATTAACTTTTTCAAACAAAAAATTAATGGGAAATAACCGAAGAACATTAATGTTCCTTCCGATTGTTCTGGCCGTTGGCCTTTTTACCGCTCAGAAAGTCTTGGCGGTTTGTCCTCTCTGTACTGTTGCCGTCGGGGCAGGCGTTGGTCTTTCCCGCTGGCTGGGTATCGATGACGTTATCACCGGACTATGGATCGGGGGACTTATTGTTTCTCTAATCGCTTGGTCAGAAAATTGGCTGGACAAAAAAAATATTCACTTCCGAGAAAGAACGATTCTGACAATTATCGGCTGGTATGTCCTTACCCTGGTCCCTCTTTATTATGCCGGTTTTATCGACCACCCGATTAATACCTTGTGTCTTTGCCGCTTAGATAGATTGCTTCTTGGGACTGTCGTTGGCAGTGTCGCTTTCTGGACATCGTCCAGCTGGTATCTTTACCTCAAGGATAAAAACAACAACCATGCTTATTTTCCTTTCCAAAAAATTATAATGCCCGTCGTATTATTAATCATTCTAAGTATTCTTTTTTATTTCTTAACCAAGTAATCAAAAAACTATGAAGACCAACCAAAATCCTATCAAAAACTTAGATGAATTTATCCGAAAGATCGACGCGATGAAGAAGCAAGACAAAATGGATTTGTCCGCCGACCAGGATTTAAGCCTGGCCATTATGAATCTAGTCAGCCTTGAAGAACATTTCTTCTTCACTGCCGAGAAAACCGGACAGAAAAAATACTTTGACCTGCTAAAAGAGGTAAGGGAAATGAGAAAGGTTTTATTAAAGAAAATTATCAAAAACGACGAGGGGGAATTATGGTGTATCTCAAAACACTTATTAGCTGCTTCGATGCGATTGATGGAAGTGGGCACAAAGCAATTAGGCCGGGATAAGAAAAAAGAAGCTTACGATCTCTTTCAGAAATCCTACGATCTCTATTCTTTGTTTTGGGCAATTAATATGAAAATCATCGATGTCAGCGATGTGAAACAGATTGATGATCAAGCTCTTAGTCGCCATGACAAGGAGAAAAAAGGATTTATGGGGAAATTGAACGAATTGGTCAAAAGAGCAATTAACTGCTGTATTGAATAACGCCGAAGCAATAATAAATTGAAACTACCTTAGAAAATCAAGGGTCATGCGAAAAAGCCACCAAAAGGGAAATGGACAAAAAATCGTCGTCGGTTTATCTGGAGGCATTGATTCTTCCATGGCCTTAGTTTTCTTGAAAAAAGCTGGCTGGCAACCGGTTGGGGTCTCTTTAAAATTTTCCACCTGGTCCAATAAGAAAAATTCGTTAGCGAAAGACATTTGTCAGAAACTAGATATCCCTTACCATGTCTTCAATGTTGAAAAAGAATTTCAAGAAAAAGTTATTCATTATTTTATTGAGGAGTTAAAAAAGAATAGAACCCCTAACCCTTGTGTTATCTGCAATCGCTATCTCAAATTCAAACAACTTTTTGAGTGGGCTAATCAACACGGTATTCAATACGTTGCCACCGGACATTACGCTCGAACGAGAAAGAATTCCAAAACCAAAAAATACGAACTCTTAAAAGCCAAAGACGAGCAGAAAAATCAAACCTATGTCCTGTCTCTTTTGCCTCAGGGATGGCTAGAATGTATTATTTTCCCTTTGGGGGATTATACTAAAAAAGAAATTTATCGGCTAGCTGATAAAGAAGGCTTCGCCTCTCTGGTAGCCCAAAAGCAAAGTCAAGACTTCTGTTTTGTGGCTAATAAATCTCTAGATTTCTTCCTCGAAAAGGAAATCGGCGCTAGGTCCGGACCAATAAAAGATAGTCAGGGCCATGTTTTGGGGAAACATCGAGGTTTACATTTTTACACTATCGGACAGAGAAAAAGGATTAATCTTCCCGGTGGTCCTTATTTTGTTAAAGAGTTAGATATCAAAAAAAATGTCCTCCTCGTCACCAAAAACGAGAAAGAAATTTTCAGCAAAACAGTTTTTCTTTCCTCTTTGCATTTTATCAGCGGAAAACACCCTCAAAAAGAAATAAAAGTTACCGCTAAAATTCGTTATAACCAGCCATCGGCCAAGGCCACGCTTTTCCCCTTAAAGGGAGACAAGGCCAAACTGGTTTTCCAACAACCTCAGCGGGCTATTACGCCTGGTCAATTTGCCGTTTTTTACAAAAAGGATATTTGCCTCGGGTCCGCTAGTATCAACAAATATGAATAAGAAATGTCAGTTTACTAAAAATGCGCTTTTGTCTGAGATTCTACAATATCCCCGGGCAAACAAGGTCTTAACCAAATACAATGTTCCTTGCTTGTCTTGCCCTTTTCTGGGTTATGAGTTAGGAAAATTGACCATTGGAGAAGTAGGTGAAACGTATAACATTGATTTGGATAAATTACTCAAAGAATTAAATTCTCATAAAGAATGAATACTTGAGCAGACAAATTTTATGAAGATTCAAATATTCGATAAATCATTAGAAAAATTTATTGCGTCATTAGAGAAATCAACAATTGCCAAAGTTTTACGAACAATTAATTTACTAGAATTATTTGGTCCTCAGTTGGAGATGCCACATGTAAAAAAAATTTCTAATGGGCTTTTTGAACTTAGAATTGAGGGAAAGCAAAAAATCAGAATTTTTTATACTTTTTATAAAGACGAAATCGTTCTTTTGCATAGTTTTATTAAGAAATCCACTAAAACGCCCAAAAAAGAAATTAATAATGCTTTTGCTAAACTTAAGCACTTGACAGAGGTATAACATATAAGTTATACTCAAACAACATGAAAACCTATAAAAAGCTCAAAACTCAATTATTGAAGGATAAAGAAATTAAGCAGGCCTATGAAAAATTAGGGCCCGAATTTAATTTCATTACCGTGCTTATCAAAAAAAGACTAGAAAGTGGTTTAACCCAAGCCGCATTAGCTCAAAAAATAAAAACAAAACAATCAGCTATTTCTCGACTTGAATCGGGAAATTACAATCCGAGCCTCGCTTTCTTGCAGAAAGTGGCTAAGGCTCTTAAGTGTCAACTTGAAGTTGAAATTCATTAAAGGCCTAAGGTTTATTTTGTTTTTAGAGTTTTAATATGTCAGGCCGGAGGGATTCGCACCCTCGATCTCCACATCCCGAATGTGGCGCCTTACTGCTAGGCCACGGCCTGTTCAATTTATTTTACCCAATGCTTCTCTTTGATTAAAATATCTTCCGTCTCTTTAATCTGATTAACATTATTTTTGGCTTGCTGGCTTTCTTTCTCCAGTTTCTTGTCAGAAAGTTTCCCTAATTTTTTAATCATCTCTTTTAAAAGCTCAGGCTGATTATCCTGAGGATTATCAAGCATCCGGTCTAAAAGAATAGCCGAGACTTGTCCCACTTTCGGCCCGGGCTGAATTTGGAGAATTTTCATAATATCATGGCCTGAAACCTGGAGCTTGTTAACCGAAATAGGATCTTGAGAAACTTTCTCAACCATATATTCTAGGTGTCTCAGTTTATAAGGTTTAGCCTTCGGCACCCCAGAGCCAATTCTATCCGCCATTCTTAATTGTATCAACTCTTTCATATCCTCCCGGCCTACTTTTCTCACCAGTCGCCTCACTGAAGATTCGCCCACTTCCCCTACATTATAATAGAAGAGGTGATAACGAACCAACTTAATCACTTTTTCTGCCTCTTTCCTGGAAAATTTTAATCGGGTTGTTATCTTTCTCGTCATTTCCGCTCCGACAATTTCGTGATTATAAAACGTAGCTTCCGATCCCCGGCCCTGTTTAGTCCGCGGTTTGCCAATATCGTGAAAAAGAGCCGCTAAGCGAACAGGTAAACTAAATTTCTGCTGAACCGCATAATCTAGAGAACGGAGCACGTGTTCGTAAACATCATAAATATGGTGTTTGTTCTGGCTAACATGATAGCCTTCTTCCAACTCGGGGACTATATAATGTAAGAGAGAAAGTTGACGGAGAGTTTCTATCCCTTGAGCCGCTTGCGGAGACGCAATAATTTTCATCAGTTCGTCCCTAATTCTCTCTTGGGAAATTTTTGCCAGCAGGGAAGCATTTTTTTTAATAGCTGCTTGCGTTTTCTTTTCAATTTGAAAATCCAGGGTTGTCGCCAGCCTAACCGCTCTCATTAAGCGCAAGGCATCTTCGGCAAATCTTTGAGGCGCTTCCCCCACCGCGCGAATTAATTTTTTTCTTAAATCATTCTCTCCTTGAAAAAGATCAATAAGAGCTACCTGGTCTTCTTGAATATCTAAAGCCATGGCATTAATCGTAAAGTCACGGCGGCTAAGATCTTTTTTTAAGTCATCAGTAAAGGTTACTGATTCCGGATGCCTCTGGTCTTTGTAAACTCCTTCAATGCGGTAAGGAGTAATCTCTACTTCTTTAAGAGATTTCTCTCGACTTTTTGTTAAAACCGTCACCGTTCCAAATTGATTATCCAAAAAAGCTCGATCTTTAAAAATGTCCATCATTTGCTTGGGCTGAGCATTAGTGGTGACATCCCAATCATGAGGTTTTTTGTCTAAGACAAGATCTCGAACACAGCCACCGACTAAATAAACTTCGAAGTGGTGCTTTTTAAGCTGATTAACGACGCTTTTAATCTCTTGGGGAATCTGCATTGCTTCTATCTTAGCATCTGCCTTTGGCTTTTCCAATTGACGCTCTCCGCAATCTATGATTAAATAAGTCAATCTAACTCTGAAGCGCCCATAGCTCAATTGGATAGAGTAGATGCCTTCGAAGCATAAGGTTGCAGGTTCGAGTCCTGCTGGGCGCATTGGGCTATGACAAAAAAGTTATTGGGTTTCAGTTTGGCTTTAATTCTCTTCTTGGCTCCCGCGTTAGCGCTAGCGGGAGTTTATCAAGCATGTAATATTGACCCGGAGACAGGAAACTGTGAAGAAGAAGCGGAAGCAGTCCATGTTTATTATGAGGGATTGGTTCCTTGCGGAAAAGATGTCTGGGTTGGCGTGCAAATTGACGAAAACGGCGATCCTGTCCTTGATGAAGAAGGCTGGCCTACCGAAGGCGAAAAGGAATACGTTCCTTGCCAATTTTGTCATGTTCTGGCCATGGTTAACAATATTGTAAAGTTTGTTTTGATCAATATTGTCCCCCTTGTCGCCGTAGCCATGTTTGTCGTTGCCGGAATTATGTTCTTTACGGCCGGGGGAAGTCCCGAACGATTAATACGAGCGAGGAAACTTTTCCAGGGTGTTGTCATTGGTCTAGTTATTATTTACTCCGCTTGGTTGATAGTTACTTTCCTTCTAAACGTCATTGGCGTTGCTTCTTGGACCGGATTGCAAAGTGGCTGGTATAAGATTAATTGCCCCATCCAGCTTCCTGCTCCTTAAGCCCCTATAACTCAATTGGCAGAGTAGCTGCCTCTTAAGCAGCAAGTTCTAGGTTCAAATCCTAGTGGGGGCACTACCTTAAAATACAATTTATGGATAAAGAAAAAACAGATAAAGAAAAAACAATAATTCAAACTCCGAAACCTTCAGAAGAAGACACCGGTTCGTCAACCGCCCAAATAGGATTTCTTCAAAAGAGAATGGATATTCTCTCTGGTCACCTAAAGGTGCATCTCAAGGATAATCATTCCCGCCGGGGTTTAATAGCGATGATTAATAAAAAAAAGAAGTTAGAAAAATATCTTCATCTTCATCAAAAATGATACAAAAATTTAAAGACCAGCGCATAGGTGTTTTCATAGACGTTCAAAATCTTTATCACTCCGCTCGCAACATTTACAAAACAAGAGTCGATTTTAATCAAATTTTAAAAGCGGCCGTCGGTAATAGAAAAATCATTCGCGCTTTTGCTTATGTTATTAAAACTAAAACAGGAGAAGAGCGATCTTTTTTTGAAGCCTTAACCAGCATAGGAATTGAAACCCGGGTTAAGGATTTAAAAGAATTCTATGGTGGAGCGAAAAAAGCCGATTGGGATGTTGGTTTGGCCGTCGATGCTATTCGGACTTCCAGCAATCTAGATGTGATTGTTCTTGTTTCGGGAGACAGCGATTTTGTTCCCGTAGTAGAATATCTTAAAAATCATGGAAAAAGAGTAGAGGTTGTCGCTTTTGGAAAAACTTCGGCGCATGAGCTTATCGCTATCGCGGATGAGTTTATCGACTTAGACATTAACGCTAAGCGCTATCTTCTCAAGGGTAAATTCTACGAACGGCTCAATCCCGCTACTAAAGTTAGTCACTATTTAAATAATGAAAACAATGGACAAAAAAACATTCGCCACAACGATAAATAATCGAGAATTAAAAGTAATAATTGGAGGCTTAGCTGTTCAAACAGAAGCAAGCGCTTTAGTCCAATACGGAGAAACAATGATTTTAGCCACTGTTTGTTCCGCCAAGCCAAGAGAGGGAACTGATTTTTTCCCCCTAACCGTGAATTATGAAGAAAGATATTACGCTGCGGGAGAAATTCTTGGTTCCCGTTATATGCGCCGCGAAGGACGACCTTCGGACAAGGCTATTCTTACCTCTCGGTTTATTGACCGGGCTATTCGCCCTAGATTTCCAGAAGGTTTTCGCCAAGACGTACAAGTTATCATAACTGTTCTTTCTTTTGACAAAGAAAATGATCCTGTTTTCCCAGCCCTGTTTGGAGCTTCCTTGGTTCTTTCTTTGTCCCCTTTACCCTGGCTGGGTCCTTTGGGAATGGCCTTCTTGGACAAAGTGGACTCACGGTGGATAATTTCTCCCTCTTATCAAGATAAAGAAAAAGCAACCGCCGAATTAAGTATTACCGCTCTAAAAGAAAACGGAGAATGGCTCGTTAATATGATGGAAGTTACCGGGCAAGAGATTGAAGAGAAATCTCTGCTCCAGGGGATAAACCAGGCCGAATCAGTCTTCCAGCAAACGGCAGACTTCCAAGAATCTATTATTAAGGAATACAAGCCGGCTAAAACAAAATTTGAAGCCCCCTTGCCTTCGGCTGAAACCAGAAAAGGTCTTGAAGATTTTCTCAAACAAAATCTAGAGAAATATCTCTTCGGTTGGAAAAACTTAGAAGCCCGAGAAAAACAAAAAGAATTTCAAGAAAAATTTAATGAGTTTGTGGAAGAAAACTATCCCGAAGAAAAGGGATTAGCTTTAGAGTTTCTTGCCCAGAAAATTAGAGACGCCGTTCATCAAAAGGCCTTGAAGGGACAGAGATTGGACGGAAGAAAACCGGATGAGATTCGCTCTTTAGCCGCCGAAGTAGATCTCAGTCCTCACGCGCACGGTTCTGGCTTATTCTCTCGAGGGCTAACGAAAGTGCTGTCTATCCTGACTCTGGGCCCTCCGGCCGATCGGAGAAAAATCGAGGGCATGGAGGTTGTAGAAGAAAAACGTTTTATGCATCACTATAATTTCCCGCCTTATTCCAATGGCGAAGTCTCCCCTTTACGAGGACCGAAAAGAAGAGAAATTGGACATGGCTATTTAGCCGAAAAAGCTCTAATTCCTGTTTTGCCCAATTTTGAAGATTTCCCCTACACTATCCGTTTAGTTTCAGAGGTTCTTTCTTCGAACGGCTCTACCTCTCAAGGATCCATCTGCGCTTCCTCTTTAGCTCTGATGGATGGTGGTATTCCCATCACTTCTCCGGTCGCGGGTATCGCCATGGGTTTAATGAAAAATAATTCTGATTACTGCCTTTTGACAGATATTCAAGGATGGGAAGATAAAGAAGGAGATATGGACTTTAAGGTCGCCGGAACCCGAAAAGGAATCACTGCTATTCAATTAGATGTTAAGATTAACGGGCTGAATACCCAAATCATCGAAGAAACCTTAACTCAAGCGAAAAAAGCCCGGGAGCAAATTTTAGATACTTTAGAAAAAACTTTGGAGCAGCCTCGCGATCATTTATCCCCTTACGCTCCCAAGATTCTTACCGGTCAGATTGAACCCGAACGTATTGGTTTAATCATTGGCCCCGGCGGAAAAAATATCAAGAAATTATCAGAAAAATATCAAGCCGAGATTGATCTTGAAGATTCTGGTCAATTTTTCGTCACGGCTTCTAATTTAGAACAGGCGCAAAAAGCTTCCGCTGAAATTCTGGCTCTGGGCTGCGAAGCAAAAATTGGAGAAACTTTCCAAGGGAAAGTGATGAAGCTTATGGATTTCGGCGCCTTTGTAGAATTTCGTCCCGGACAAGAAGGTCTTGTTCACATTTCTCAATTTGTCTCCTGGCATTTGAAGCGAGTCGAGGATGTCGTTCATGTCGGTGATATTATCCCCGTTAAGCTTATGGAAATTGATCAAGAAGGGAGGTATAATTTATCAGCCAAAGCGGCTGGATTTCAATCTAAAAACAAAAACAATGGCTAATAATTCTAACGTTATTATCCACACCATGAAGGACGATATTCTTCGGCTCAAACAGAGAAGAAATCAATCGTCTTCGTTTTCGGTCACGGCTAAAGGCGCTCCTTCTAAAAGCGAAGTTCTACGGCTAGTTAAAGAGGCTAGGCAAGAAAGAGAAAAAGCAAAAAGAAACCGCCCCACCGCTTCGTTGCCATCCATAATCAAAAAGAACAAAGAAGAGGAGGAAAGAAAAGCAAAAGAAGCAACTGAAAGAAAAGCAAAAGAAGAAGCGGAAAGAAAAGCAAAAGAAGAAACTCGAATTAAAGCGATGGCTATAGCTCAAAAAAGAGCCGCCGAAATAGCCGCCAAAAAAATAGCCGAGAAGAAAGCGAAGGAGAAGACTCTAAGAGAATTACGGGAAAGACAATTTCATCAAGCCGCTGAGCGAGCTCAGGCTTTATTGGTTGCCAAACAAAAGAAAGAAGAAGAGGCTCTCGCTCAAGAACGAAAGAGAAATATGCTCCGCTGGAAAGCTGTCTTAGCCCAAATTCAAATCAGAGCTCACGGTATTGTTTTAGAAAAAGCCGCTCAGCAAGAAAGGCAGAAAGAATTAAGACAGAGAAAATGGCAAAGAATTTTCGAAGAAATTCAAAAGAAAGCTCGAGAAATTATTCTCCGGGAAGAAGAAGCTATTAAAGAAAAATTTGAAAAGGCTAAACAAGTTTTAGAAACAAAAATCCGATCTTTATCTATAAAAATTAGTCATTTTCCCATTGAAGAAAAGCCTGTTCTTGAACGGAAACGAAAATTAGAAGATATTAAAAAACAACTCGATCAAGAGAATGAAAAAATCAGAAAACGCCTAGAAGCAATTCGCCAGGATAGAGAAAAAATAGAAAGCAAAGAAGAAGCCGCTCAAGATTCTAAGGAAAGAAGAAAATTTGAGCAAAAGCGTTGGCAAATAGCTACCCAACAAAGGAATCTAGAAAGGGAACTCTGGCGACAAGAGGAAGAAATTTCCAAAACTATTTTAGCGATTAATAAAGTCAACCAAAACTATGAGGATTTGGAAAATCAAAAGAGGATTCTGGAAAACAAAAAAGAAGAAATACTTTCTGAAAAGAAAATTATTGAATTAAGGCAGGAAAAACTAAGAACTAAGAAAAGGCTGGGGAAAATTAAGCAATTAAAAGAAGAGCCTGCTCGGAAGCTTCAAAGGATAAGAATGGGCAAAAGCGAATTAGGAAAAAAACTTTCGAAAATTATTGGTCAAGAACAATTGCTTGAAGAAAAGGAAGGAAAGTTAGGGCAGGCGACCGAGGACAAGAAAGAATTAATTGAAAAAAGGTGGAAGGTAGAAAAAGAAAGAGAAAAAATAGAACAGCAACGATGGGAAACCGAAGAAGCGATTAAGGCTTCGGAAAAAACCATAAACAAGATAGAGCCAGAGTATCAAGGCTTAGTCGAAGAAGAAAAATATCTTTTCGAAAGAGATCATGAATTAGACATGCTTCTCAAATTTGGTCCAGAAGCCGGACAGAAAAAATTAGAAGAAGAAAAACAAGCTCAAGTCAAAAAGAAAACTTCTATTGTTGAAGAAGTTCTTTCAAAGTCGGCCAAGAAAGAAACCACGCCGCCCGAGGAAGAAATCTCTCTTAAAAAAGTCGTCGCGGAAAAAGCCGTCCCCGCCGAAAGACAAAAAACTAAAGAAGAAATTAAACGAGAGAATTTAGTTCAAGAAGCAAAGGCAAATATTAAGGTTGTTAAAAAGGAAAGTTTAAAAATTCAAGACCAAGAAGAGCGAAAATCTTACCTCCAAAAAATGAAGGAGATGATTGCTGAAACTTATCCAGAATTAAATTCTCAGTCGATAGAGATCTATTGGCAAGAAATTGAATAACATTAGGAGAATTAGTAAATTCACTTAATAGTAATTATGGCAGGCATCGGTCGGCTTAAAAATAAAATTGCCCCCGAAACAAAATCAGTGGCTTCTAAAAGCTCCTTAATTAATTCTAAAGTTAAAACAAAAATTGGGGAGAAGGTATTCACTTCGCTTCATCCGTTAAAAAAGGGTAAACGCCCCTTGGCTTCTCAAAGCGAAGCAAGAAAAAAACAGGAGGTGCCTTCGGCTGTTCCTGTTTCTCTTCAATCCGTTCCGGTTGGTCCTCCGCCCCAAAAGCCAAGCTCAACTAAGGATAAACGCCCCTTGGCTTCCCAAAGCGAAGCAGCAAAAAATCAAAAAGCACCTTCTGCCTTTGTTTCATCCCCATCAGTAGCTTCGCCTAAAAAACCCCTTTCACCTAAAGACAGATTATACGAAAAAATATTACTTGATTCTCAAAAAGAAAAACTCGGGCAACAACAATTTATTGCTCGAGTACAAGGAAAATCTGAAGGGGAGAATAAAGCTCCTTCTCGACCTGATGGTAAAAAAGAAAAAGTTATTTTCCGACCGGTTCCTCAAAAGCCAAGCCGGGGTCGGAAGATTGTCATTCGAATTTTAATTGTTCTTCTTATCGCTAGTTTGGGCCTTCTTCTCTATATTATCGCCCATGGTTATCTTATTTGACTATATTATCGCTCGTGGTTATCTTATTTGACTATATTATCGCTCGTGGTTATCTTATTTGAATCTAACGATAACGCAGAACCGTTCCAACCGGATATTTTGCCAAAGGGTTAGTCCCTCCTCGAACATCAAAATGAAGATGACAACCGGTGGCATTCCCTGTTTCTCCCATTAAACCAATTTCTTGACCGACAACAACACGTTGCCCCGGTGATACGAAGAATTTTGATAAATGTCCATAGTAGGTAACAACGCCGTTAGGATGTAAAATTCTCACCCTATTGCCGCCAATAGTAATGTAGCCCACTTTCTGGACAATACCTCCCGCGGCTGCGTAAATTAGCGTTCCACATCGGTTAGCAACATCAATAGCATTGAAGGAATGAAGTCCCTGGCTAATATAACCTGTTGTTGGCCGAATAAAATAGTAAGAATTTGTCGGAATTAAAACAGAAGCCTTCTTGGGCTTTTGACCATTGGGAATAATTAAAAGATCTCCCGTGCTTAAGATTTCGGCATCATCAAGATCATTAAAGGTTAAAATCTCATTAACTTTAGCTTGATGAGATTGAGCAATCTGGCCCAATGTGTCACCAGAGCGGACTAAATATAAAACACCAGAGACCGGGAGAATATTCAATTTCTGCCCTGGACGAAGAACAGCCGATAAACTAAGATCGTTAGCCCAGCTTAGAGTTTCAACACTAACGCCAAAC
>Ga0207997_1000544_pt1 | contig 19258 bp, 20 predicted proteins | sample AntAceMetag02UKN_FD_184777 | JGI IMG/M metagenome (GOLD analysis project Ga0207997, IMG submission 184777) | Saline lake microbial communities from Ace Lake, Antarctica - Antarctic Ace Lake Metagenome 02UKN (SPAdes) (version 2) | ecosystem: Environmental > Aquatic > Non-marine Saline and... | reverse complement strand
GATCGTAATATTCAAATGAATTAGACAAAATGAAAGTTTTGTTCAATGACTAAAATTTACCAGTAGAAAAGGAGAGAGAAAAATGATTGATAGACAAAAGATATACCAAAAATATTATGGTCATTGTGCTTACTGTGGTAAAAAAATCAAGTTTGAAAACATGCAAGTTGACCATATTTACCCAAAACGACGTGGTGGATCAGATAAATGGGAAAACGCAAACCCTTCTTGCCGTAGGTGTAACCATTACAAGCGTTCACTATTGCTTGAGGGGTTCAGAGAGCAGATGAAAACGTTACACGAAAGAATCAGAAATATATATATAGTAAAAGTTGCGTTAGATTATGGGATTATAGAAATCAAAGAATGGGATGGAATATTTTATTTTGAGAAATGTTGCGATTAGACAAAATGAAAGTTTTGTTCAAAGCCCAAATATTACCAGTAGAAAGGAAAGATATGATGGAGAACAAAGAAGCGATAAAATGTCTTATGTATAGACGTTATGAAATAAAAAAAGACACGAGCGGAAGCATAGGACTGGCAAATGAGGGAAAAGCTATAGCCTTAGCTATCAAAGCGATAGAGGAAAGAGAGAGAAGGCTGAAATTGATCGAAAAGTGGCGTATTCAAAGGGATAAATACGAAGTAAATACAGGGATGTGGAAATATTTAAATTGTTCAATAGTTGCGTTAACAGAATGTGACTGATTAGACAAAATGAAACTTTTGTCGTAAGAGAGGAGGGCTATGCAATTAACAATAAAAGGTACGCCCGTAGCCAAAGGTAGACCGAGAGTAGTAAAAAATCAGTATTCGGGAAAGGTTCACGGAATGACTCCCGAGAAAACCACCAACTATGAAACTCTTGTAAAATTACTGTTCATAGAATCCAAACAGAAGAAATTGAATGGAGCATTGAAACTAGATGTAAAAGCATACTTTCCAATAGTAAAAAGTACAAGCAAGAAGAATCGTATTCTTATGATTGAACAGAAACTATTGCACACAAAGAAACCTGATGGAGATAACATTTTAAAAATCATAGGAGATGCTTTAAACGGACTAGCATATGATGATGATTCAGCTATCGTAGACGGGAGAGTCAGGAAATATTATTCCGAAGAACCAAGGTGTGAAATAGAAATTACGGAGGTTTAAAATGGAACAGAACATAGAGATATTTGCAACGGTAACTGATTATTCTGATTTTGCTATTAATATGTGCAGCAAATGCAATAAACCTAATGGCAAATGTGAGGTAGAGAAGAAACTTGATGATTCGTATTGGAAAGGTGGGGCAGGGTTCCCATCAGACAAGATACACCGCAAAGACGGCAAATGGATGTGTGATGACTTTGAAAGGAGTAAATAATGCCGAATTATCACGGAAAGATTATCGAAAGTAAGATCATAGCGTTAAGAAAAAAAATAAACTGGTCGCAGGTAAATATGGCGAAAAAAATAGGTTGCAGTCTAGCCACATATCGTATTTGGGAATATCAAACAAGCAAAAAAGGGATAGGAGAAAAGTATATCCGGCAGGCAGAAGATTTGTTGAGAAAGCATGGTGAGTTATGAACAGAATAATGATGTTTCTAATAATGATATGGATATTATTTATGGTTCGTGGGATGCAACCTCAAACGATACACGGTGAAGTTGAGCAAATAAGAGGAATCCCTGCAACAGAAGAAGTAATCCATGTAGCTGTAGTGGATGGAGCAGAGCAATAACAAAAACCCCCTTGTCGATTATGGCAGGGGGGTTTTACTATGAAAGGAGGTATGCGAAGTGTGCTGTGTCAAAAATTCGATTTGTCTGTAGGCACATTAAATACCCCAAACGCTTCTGCTGCGACAAGTACCGCCATAAGTATTATTTCTACTGTCGAAACCGTTTCTTTTGTGAAGAAACATCCAAGTATTGCAAGTATGCTGACAATAAGTACCACCCATGCTGCTTTACTTTTCCATCTTGATTGTGTCATAAGTCCCCTTTCATTTTGGTTTAGTCTTTCGTTTCTTTGCTTTTGTCTTACGTCTTTTAACTGGGGCACAAGTTCCTAACCCTCTACCCGTTCGTGGTCCTTTGCCTGATGGACCAGTCCTATCTCCTCGAGGCATAATTTCTCCTTTCTAATCTAACGATTTTATCCTTCCATATCTATTAAACGTATTAAGTTCATCTGTAATAACAACACCGTACTTAGTACCCTTTGAATGAAGCACGTCACCTTTATAATACATACCCACGTGTCGAATTGGCGATCCTCTAAATACTAAATCTCCATCTTGTAATTCTGACTTATCTATATTATAGCACAAATTTGCATATATTCCTCTTGCAGTATAATCAGCAGTCATAGGAATCAATCCAAGGGTTCTCAAAATATATATGAAATCTCCGGAACAATCTGCAACTTTTTTACCGTACCATTTCTTAGCAGAATAGCCATTAAAGTAATAGTGGCTCTTTCCGAACCACCTAACTAGCTTTTTAAGGAGTTTTTTCGTTAAAATCTCTCCCTGCGCCCCAAAAACGTACCCCCAGCCAAGTGTAGATAGTGCCAACTTAATAAATTCTTTTCTTTTATCAAGATATACAAGCATCCAAGTTGAGTTTTTACGGTATCCTTTTCTGTATATCTTAGCATGTTTCTGTAAATGAGGACTCCATAATCCACCGTCACCAGCCATAGCATGTGTGCATCCAAAACTTCTCATGATTGATGAAGCAGATTGTTTATCTCCATGTGCTTTAGCTTTTGCATCACTAAGATATACTGCATTATCAGTTGCAACTATAATTATAAGGTCTTTATTGAACCCTATTAATACTCTCTTGTGCTTACCGTCTACATATTTAGAATACTTAGGCCCCCAATAGATATATTCCTTGCTATCTTTTAATATCGTAGGGAATCCACTACAGAAGTCTCTTATTTCATCGCTCTCATATGCTTCTTTATGAAAAGCCCATACTAGGTCCTTCTTACCTTTGATTCCTATTCCCTCACTTGCTCCTAAATAACCATCTTTAACATTTTCATCTTCAAATCGTATGAAGTTAATGCTACTAGACAATACAAACATAGTAAGAGAAGATATAATGTCAGCTTCCGGGTAATGTATCTTGACTTGCTTATAAGTCAAACCTCCCGGTACATTTATCATATTAATTTGCTTGATGTCTTTAAACTTGGTCCATAAGCTACTCATCGTTTTAACCTTATCAATGATATAATTAATCCACTTACTCCTGAAGCTGCGGCAGCTATTGATGTCCAAATAACTTTAACGGAGTTTTTTCTAAACTTTGTGTTATCGTTTATGTCTTTACTCAATGGTTCCATGACTTCACGACATTGAGTATTATCATGAACTCGTAGAAACATAGCATCACAATCTTCTTTCAGTTTTGGAATACATGAAGTGTAACCTTCTACCCTTGCCATAGCTGCAACCATTCGCATGAATTCCTCTGTTAGTTTTTCATTAGTCATCTCACATCTCCCTACCGTTTTTTTATTTATAATTAACATCGTTGAATAGTTTGACTGCTTTTTCAATTAATTCTTCATCTATATTGTTTCTTTTGCCGCTACTTCTTACAGTTTGTGTCCTTGCTCCTATGGAGTGTAAAAATTCAGCAATTTCTCTTGCTCTTTTTTCGTTTCCACTTTTTGTAGTGGCAAATAACCTCTGATAATATTCTGTTTTAACATACGATCCTGACCCATACATTTCATTATAGTCATAATATAATTTGTCGTCAATTGCTCTCAATGTAGGTTTCACCCAATCTCTTTCAAACGCATTCGCTCCTATTCCAAAACTTTTTGCAGTACCAGTTACAACATTCTTCAAATACCGTATAGTGTTAGTTTTAGAGTTTTCTTTCTCCTCGTCTGTTTCGTCATCATCAAATGCTTCTGTAATAAGCTTAAACATATTTTTCCCTAAGAAATTTATTGTATCATACAATGGTGATTCTATATCATATCCTCTGGCTAGAGAGTAAACGTCCCTTACGCCAGGGATCATTGAAGTTAACCCTATCATAAGATCCATCAGAATTTGTAGAGGGTTGACGTTCTTGCCTCTTGTCTTATCTCTTTCATAATTTCTTACAGCAACAGCTATGTTTCCAAGCACTATTGCTAATCTTAGTAATATGGCTTTCTTTTTGAACCGTTTAGCTTCTTTTTCATATTTTTCGTAGTTATAAGTGTCACCTTTGTTTTTATATTGTTGAGACTTTTTATGCAAATAGTTAGCTTCCTTAGCATATATTCTGGAGCGTGCGTACATGTTTTTTGTTTTTAAAAGCACTGTCATAAATGGCATGCCAATTCTTTCACCTACCGAACTGGTTAGTTTCACAAATGAAGTGTGCAACCATGTGAAATTAGGTTGCGTACGTTCTACCAGTGTTGTTACTACTTCGGCAACAGCCTGCCAATATTCATCACCAGTTTTGTTTAAATTAGGATATAACGAACTAGTTTCTGCCATTGCCCATTTTATAAGGAACTCTACTGCTATTGTATCTACTGTAGTAACACCAGCCGGACCTAAATTAGAAATTTTAGAATTTGTTACTTTGGTAAATAGTTTTTTTACTGCTGTTTGATCATATCCGTACCTTGATAAGTTTTTTGCCTCTGCTACTTCAATAAACGAAAATCCCATTCTTCGCATATAAACCGTAGGCATATGTTTGATAAGCATTGCCTTGTCAATCTTCTGCATTGGTATCATAGGGATATATTTAGGATTCAGTTCTGATATTGCAAAAGGTATTGATGCTAATTGGTTAACCCACATCCAGTAATTAAACATGATCCCCTTCTGTATGTTAGCTTGTATCTTTATTGCCATTTTATCAGTAGGATTAAATTTTGCAAAATTACCATCTATTATCTTCAAATATCCTTTCAACTGGGTTTCATATGTTTTGTCAAACCGTGTAGTTATTGCATTAAGAACTTTCCTGTTGAAAATCATTTTGATATTACGTGAAACTTCGGCATACGCATAATATGAGTTGACATCATGTGAAATTCTATCAAACATTTTAATGGGATCTTCAATTATTATAGGCATACTGCTTTCTTTCACTCTCCCCTTGGTTATGCTTAGTCCCTCCCACGTAGCACCACCAAGATAGCTTGAATAAGTAGGTTCAAGATATTTAGGATCTCTAATCATTCTTACATAGTTCTTGACAGTTGCTATCTCAAAGTTGTCCATTGACATTGAGCGTTCGTTCATTCGCGATTTAAACGATGGTACTTCCCCAAGAAATTCGTCATTGAAACTTTTGGTATTACTAACTGAATAAAGCAAATCCGCATATTCTTTTCCTTTTTTTGAAAGAAGATTAGCTATATAATCTATGTCTTTATCAGTTAATCCTTTGATTTGTGATGTTTGCTTTGTTTTGGATTCAAATGTTACTCCGTTCTTCATCCCTTTGATGTTTTGTAACCCCGCTCTTTTATGAAGATATACTCCAATGTTGAATGCTTCTGATAACTTAATTTTTCCGTAATCAGGCAGGTCTTGTTCTTTTGTCACAAACATCTTATCAATATCTACATTCTTTAGAACCGACGCTTTTAATCTTTGATCAGCTAGATACAGTTTATAGTACGTATGAAGTGAATCATTTAAGTTCTTATATACATGTTCATATAAAGCTAGATTTTCATGCCCGTCTACCAGCCTTAACACAAATGTTTCAAAATCATCAATACCTTTACCCGTCATTCTGTCGAAGAATCTGCCAGGAAGTTTCTTTCCTTCTGATACATCAGGAATACCAACTTTTTCTGCTTTGGTTCTTGCAATAGTATGATATATGAACGGCTCTTGTACTTTTTTAATGCTGCTTTTCTTCTGGTTATAAAACATAAACTTTTTAAGTTCTGCTTGTTTTATAAGATTTGCTAACAAATCAGAAGTAGCACGTACATCCTCTATGCTCATGTCCTTGATTTGTGTTTTTTCTAACCGTGATATTATTTCTAACACTTTAGGATTAACAAACAACTGCCAATCATCAGGGTGTTCCGCTTTTATGCGTTCATAGTATGCTTTTGTTCTTTCTAGACTAAATTTCTTTTTAGCTGAAAGGCTTTTAGCTTCTGTATCTATGGCTGAAATCACTTCGTCAATAGCTTTGTCATAAAATGGGTCAAGATGTTTCATTGATTTTGCTTTTTTGACAAGTTCAAGAAACTTTGTCCTTTCCTTAGCATCTAATTTACGAAGCATAGCACGTTCTTTTACTTCTTTTTGGTGTGCTTTTAAATCTGCAATATCCTTTTCCCTTTTTTCCCTAAACTTTACAGCCTGATTTTTTAGGTCTTGTTTGAGCAGTGTTTCACTCCAAAACCTTTTATATTTTTCGTCATCTAGTTTCTTAATAAGTTTTTCTGATTTATCCCAATATTTTCTATTAATTTTATCAATTGCTTTTTGCCTTTTTGCTTCATCAAGATATCGGATTGCTTCCATTTCTTTTTGATATTCAGCATTCAATTTAGTTTTTATTTGAGCAACCGTTTCTTTGAATTCTGCTCTTGATTCTCTCTTTTGCATTACTAACTGTGTTCTAAACTCTTTTTTAATTGCTGGTATAGACTCTTTTGCTGCAATTAACTTTTTAATTTCTTTAATATCAGTTTTAGTCATCTTCTTAGACTGCATCTTCTCTAACAACTGTCTATATTTCTTTACTTTAACATCAAGAAAATCACTAAACGCTTTACCTTGACTTGCAGTAACTAATCCACCAAAGGTAAACTTATTATCTTTCAGCATAGCAGAATACTTATCAAGCTCTTTAACATTAGATTCTAGTTTCTGTGTATCCTGTGTAGTTACAGCCTCCACCGTAGCAGTTTCTTGTGCGGTCGGTGTGGTGGATATGGTTTTCTTTAAATCATATACAACTGTTCCATATTGAGAATTATCCATGCTTTCTATGTGTCTTGTGTCTACTCCTTCATACCCAAGTTCTTTCATAAAACGAGTAGAAAAACTATCTGTTTTTAATTTAGTATAATCGCTTCCTGCTTTTTCCACTTCGGATTGTATATCCGTATATATTTTATCGGCTATACTATATGCTTTATCTTTAGTTATTCCTAATTTTTTTGCATAATCATTAAAGTCCTCTTGATATGACGTTACTCGATCAGTCCGATTCCCTTCTTTATATGATTCATAATGAGTGTTTAAAAACTTCATTGCATCGTGAAGATTTTGACCATCGCTTGCATTTTCAGGTTTATATAATTTATAATCACTCAAATCTACTGTATGTAATGGTCTTTCTTCAAAGTTTCCCTTGCTTATCGCTTCTTTATCGGCAACAAAATATGTTCCAGTTCCAAAGTGTCCTGTCCCTCTAGCACTCCCTTTTTGTTGTAATAATGTTTCCGATTTTCCTAAATCTCCTGCATGATAAGCCACGCTAGGTTCTTTCGCTTCTTCCACCCCAGTTTCAACCTGTGCAGTTTCTGCACCAGTTGGAGTCGGTGCAACTTCGTCACTAACTGGAGACTTTTGCTGTGTTTCAACGGTGGGTTGTGCTGTAACTTGTTCGGGTACTTGTACATCTTGTACGCCAGCTCGTACGGTAGCAGGTTTAACTACAGCACTAGCAACAGGAGAAGTAACAGATGTTGGTATGGTTGTTGAAGTAGGAGTAACAACTGTTTTTGGAGTTGTTATGTCTGTTGATGATTTCATATAAGGTTCTTTTACAATAGGTGGCTTTTGGTTTCTAACAAAACCTAACTTACCTTCATATACTCCCATTTCATATATTACATCTAAATATTCTTTTCCGTTTACTGTACTACTTCTTACCCATGTTCCAGGTTCACTAGGGTGTTTGCTGTATCCTTGCTTTGTATAATATTCGGCATTAGGGACAGTCTTACTGCGAACATCTGAAACAGTAGTTTTATAACCCTTACCATTACCAGATGTTTCAAATGTAAGTTTTTGTCCACGAAGATTATATTTATTAGTTATCTTGTGAACCTGTGGTAACACAAATTTATCGAAAACTATACCCGCTCCAGCCATAGCACCACCAATGGCACCACCGGCAACAGCCCATGTTAAACTTGTTTTTAATATATTTTCCAATCCTTCTTTTGAAACATCTCCACCACTAGACAATATCCCTTGAATTGCACCAATTTGTCCAGCACCAACAGCACCTATTATAGCACCTTTAGATATTGCGTTTATAGTTCTTCCACCAATAGTCGGTAATTTACTAACAACTTTTTGTGCTACCTTGCCAGTTTGAGCAAATGCAGAATTAGCAGCTGTTCCTCCTGCACCGGCACCAGACAATGGAGTACCATATGCGATAGCCATACTAATTAAATCAGCTGTAGTATTTAAAAATTTACTGCCGGTATCTAAGGAATCATAAGTTTCGGATTCTTCGTTATAACTATATACATCAGATATGTCTAAGGGAGTACTTCTTTCCATTTTACCTGTTTCTTCGTTATACTTATATTCTGCACTAGACCAAGGGTTAGCGTCTCCAAACGCAAACTTTCTAATCCCACGTTTTATTCTTTCTATTTGCTTATTAACTTTTGGAGTACTAGCTTCTATATCACCAAGACTTTTTTCGTACGGTGCCCTTGTATCTTCTTTTAAGAAATATGATTTGTCACGTTCTGCAACAGCCTCCGCTTCTTGAATCCTGCCAGCCGCTGCAATCCTAGAGCCATATGTTGGAGAAACAGAGGGTGCTATGTCTGTTGTTTTGGTATCTTCTCGTGTGGTATCAAGTACAGACTTATACCTTGTGTCAACAGAAGGAGGTGTAATTTCTTTTTTATCAGAAACACCTCTCTCTATATTATCGAATAAAGATTTATAGCCAACATCAGTTTGAGAATCCTTTTCAATTTTTCCGAACAAAGATTTATAGTTGGTTTCCATAGCTCTCCTATCCACCTTGAAGCCAAGTATTAGGGTCAAATTCCGGTATAGTTTGCGTAGCACCACTATTTAATATTTTGTCTATTTCATCAGGATCAGTTGGAAGCCCATAATTCCTTAATGTATCTCTTATTTCTAAGTCGTCTTTGAATGATTCCCTCATGTTCCCAATAATTTCAAGCATTTCTTTTATTCTTTTTGTTTCATTAGCTTGGATTTCTTCTGGGGTCAAATCCCTAGTTATTTTTTCGGTCCCACTATATGTATCTATAGTAGTCATAGAATACTTATCGTTCACAGCATCAAGAGAATTTCTAATATCTCCCAGCCCGTATGAAGATGGATCTTTTTCTTTTGGTTCTGCTGTTGCGTCTTGTGCCAATTGATTAATTAAGTTATCATACCCCTTTTGACCTAATTGTTGTATTAAATATTCTTTAGTTGCTGGTTCATCAATTGCCATCAATGCTTGGTTTAAATCATCTGCGTATTGTGTTCTGTATCCGTCTAGTTGTTTATTATAACTAGCTAATTGAGTTCCGGTAGTAGGAAGATTATCTATTTTTTCTTCTTCTCTAGCATTAATCATAGACTCATAATTATCTAACTTTGCCTTATATTCGTTGAGTTTCGCTTCGTTTTCTCGTGGCATATACTTAGTTGTAATTTGCATCTGTTTCAAATCTTCTGCCATTTTACCAAATTCAAGTCTTATTTCTTCTGGTAGATTATCAAGGTTTATTTGAGATATTTTATTAGCAATCATCTGTGCTTTTACATCAGGATTGTCCTCACTCTTATCCCACTGATACTTTTCATATTCAAACTTCTTCTCGTATTCAGTTAGATCTTTATTTGCTAGTATTTCATATAGTTTCCCTTGATTAGTGATGTTGTCCTGATATTGATTATATGACTGTTCTGTTAGTTGTGGTAAGACATTAGCTGCAAACTGCTGATTGTACTGACTGTATGCGTTTGCTGCCTGTCCTATAGCCGCACTTGACGCTCTGCCACCTGTTAATGCAGCAAGACTACCCATTGTATTTTGGAAAGCATCTTGTCCTTGTTGCTCGTATGACTGCTTCTGTGATTTATACAAAGTGGAATCCATAACACTTTCAGGATCAAAAGGAGTATCAATTGCTGATGTTAGTGATCCTAAACGGCTTTCTGTTTCAGCCCCAAATATGTTTCCAGGTAGTACGTTCCCACCTGTAGAAACACCCGTTTCGTCTCCTGTTACTATCGTTTCGGTAGGGTTTATGCCAGGAAGCCCAAAGTTTTCTACCGTCCCTCCACCAAGAACCTTATTATCCCTAGTACCACCTATTACATTAGGAAGATATTTGTTGTTCTTTGCAGGGACAAGCACATCGTTCTTGTATTTGTTCCCCTGCGCATCATTGTAATATGTTATATTACCTTCTAAGTACGGGTTTTTCTTTGTATAAGCCATTATAAGCACCTTCCTTTAATCTATTTTACCACACTTTGGGTTACTAAACAAAAGTGTTACCTGTGTATGTTAATGTTACAACTCCTGCCAGTTCTTCTTTTTCCCCAACTATTGCTATATTGGTGTTATCCATAGCATTATCTTTTATCTCGCAACTGGTCGCATATCCTATAGTAAAGCAGTATTCCGATTGTGTTGTGTGGTCATATGGTGTGGCATAATGAGAATCAGTAGAAGTGTTATCATAGAAGTTTACATCTTCATGAATGTCTGCTCCTCCTCCACTTCTCCTATAGAGGTTCAATAAAGAATACGGGAATTGATCTACTGTGTTTTCATATACGTTTATATCATGTAAGTTATTATCAACATTAAAATTAAATGCTCCTGTATCTTCGCCATATTGTAATAAATAATATACACTTGAAACAGCAGCAAGATTAGCGGCATAGCCAGTATCGTATGTAAGGTTTATATCATTGTTGTTTATGTCAATATCATATGCTTCTGCGGTGAATGCTCCTCCTTGGAAGAATGTAATAGCACTTCCAGGTTTTGAATAACCATTATTTTTCATATATAATCCAATTGTATTATTTTCTATCGTAAGATTTTTTAAATCCCTGCCATTGCCTTTTAGTCCTAGCCATAACTCAAATCCCATAGCCCCACCGTTTGTAATAGTGTTTTGGTCTATCAGCATAGCGCCTACATATTCAGAATCATAATAGTTCCAATGTGATGGCCATGGGTTATTTAATGCACCCACTTGGCAACCTTTGAATTCATTATTTGTAATATAACCATTAGGAGAATGACACTCAAAGCCAGTTCTAGCAACGTGAGTTGCAAAACCAGTTACTACAGATTCAATATAGTTACCTGAATATTCAATCGTTTTTGTTTGGATGTGTGTAACAGAAGCATCATACCATGTATCAGATTTCCTCTGCCAATACACATAATTGTTTTTAAATTCAACCAATGATGTGGTTTCTGATGCAGCATCCCAATCGTCAACGAAAATCGGGGCTATACCATAAACATAAAATGTACAGTTGTGAATATCTATATTATTACAAGCATCGAACCATATACACCCACATGCTTTGTATGGGCTTATTGTTGGTAGCAATGCACTATCTCCTCGTTGGTCAAATATCATATTTTCAATGGTAACATTTGTTTTGTCTGATACGGTAATAAGGAAATTATAGACAGAAGTTTCGCCAGATTCTATAGTCGCACCTGTTTCCCCACGCCATGTTATATTTGATGGGATAGTTACGTCTCCTTCGCCAATCTCATAATCGCCATCTGGAAAATATAAAACCCCACCGCCAAGTGCTACTAAAGCTATGTGTGCATCGGTTATAGCATTAGCCCAAGTATCATCATAATAATCAGTTACATCGACTAATGTTTCTGCTGCAAGATTTAATAATATCCGTCTAGTTGCCATATTATCCCCTCTCCTTAGAAAAAGCTAAAAAATCCATTGTTATTACCTAAAGCAGCCGCTACATATGTTGCATAACACGAAACCCTGAACCAACCATTATGTGCAAAACCTGTTGGATCTTGTGGTGATGAATAACTATTGGTCAAATCAGAATCAACATAGTATGGCGAAGTGCTATCATAATAAAAATTAACTCCCCCATCACCTATCAACCCAATACTATATGTACTAGATCCAAATTGTGGTTTAGTTGCTCCAAACGGTAAATCTTCCCAATGTTGTGTCCAGTTGAGGGAATCTGCTGTTGCGGTTCCAACTCCATTTGATATTATCGTTGCTGTGGAATAGTCAAATATTATAGCTTTATAGTTAACAGCTCCAGCAAAAACAGAAGCCGTTAATTTTGAAATATCTCCGCTTGTTCCAGGATTGATTTGTGAACCAGATGCACAATACATTCTATCGGCTGCGACTCCAAGAGCGCTAGCACCTGCTGTTTCGTACCCTATTGTAAGTCCTGCTGCATGGGTAACAGGGTAAGTTGCTTTGCTAAGAAATATTTTTGGTATCGTTACAGTTAAAATGCCATTGCTAATATTTAATTCTCCCCAAGTTGTTTTACCAATAGCATCAACTATTTTAGGCCTATAAATATGTGCTACTTTACCAGTTCCATAAACCTTACCACCCACAATATTTTTAGGACAGGTATCATAATAAACAGCATAAGATCCTTTGACATTATCAGGTCTTGAGCAATTATTATCTATTTCCAACTGTGTAAGTTCAATTGGCTGATATGAAAACTTTAACCCTTTTGACTGCATAGTAAATTCTATCACATTAGACTTTGGTCTTTTATCTAAGGTTATTTCAAACTCAAATGCGTTTTCTAATTGATAGAACTTTATATTGTTTGTTTCTAGTATGCCTTCTTTTTCTATAGGTATTTGTTCTACGGTATTATTAAGACGAACACTAAAGTTCACCTCGTTATCATCAGGTGTATCACCCCATTTGCACAATTTTACCTGAGGATAAAATTGTGATGGTTGTTTTGTGTCACCAATTTCTATCGTTATTAGATTTTTTGGGTTATCATCAACAATTAATTTATAGGCATTATTTATTTTAGAATATTTCCCAGCCATTAATTCTGGCATATAAATCCTCCTAATTTGTGAGTGTTCTGGACGCTTTTGGTTTTTAAAATATCTCTCTTTTCCATAACGTGGGTTTTTATCTCCAACCTGATGTTTATTGCGAATGGAATATTACCCTTGACAAACTTACCAGTTTTATCCGGTTGGAATACAGAAGTATCTTTACTATCCCCTATTTCGATTTCAACATCTTTAATAGGTTTAGCTGAGTATGAATTTGTAAGTTTGTTTTTTTTCATATCATCCCTCTACGTCCGCAGACAATACATGATATTTTGAATCAGTTGTATCATATATCGTAAGTATATAATGCCATTTGTTTATTGTTGTAGTAGCCGGTAAAGTGGTATTTGATAAAACAACAAATATTGCATTCCAAGTTAATGCTCTAGTAGTACCGTTGTCTTGTATTTTATACAGCAACATTCTACCATTAGTAGGTGTTCCCGTAGGAGCAGCAATTGTACACGCTCCCGTCTGTGCTGTGACTTGTGCAATATCATAGCTATCAGAGTTAACGCTTAAAGTAGCCGCAGTAGCCGCAGTTTGTACTCTTTTTGTTATAGTCTTATTAGTTAATGTTTGAGTATCAGTAGTTCCAAGTATCGTTCCAGTTGGGGGTGTAGGGCCATCAACTATATCTCCATCTGCATTCCATTCTGCCAAATCTCCACTTGTTCCTTTTGTTCCTGTACATATACCTGTATCAGCACCAGTCTTATTTGCTATAGTCAAAGTAGTTGACCCGGTAACTTCTCCTGTGTGAGTAGCATTTGTAACCTTTGCGGTATTTGCATCTATTTCATCAAATAAAGAAGCGGTTAACATTCCTGCGTCAGTTGTTGTAGCGGCAGGAAGCGTAACATCATCAGCCCCACTATCAGAAGTTATTGAAACAGTAGTTCCATTAACAGTTCCAAGACTCAATGCTGTTGGAACATTCGTGTTTTTAGCTGTGTTAAGTCCTATAGCAGTATCCATCGTTTCAACTTTATCTCTAATGGAGTTTTTTGTAGCAGCATCATTATTATCATTCCATGAAGTAGCGTTGTATGCAGTATCATCAACAGTAGAAGGAGTAGCCCAACTTGTAGCCCCGCTACCGTCTGTTATTAGTGCTTGGTTAGCATCACCATTGTCAGTAGGAAGTGTTAAATCATATGTTCCTGCTGCATCTCCAACTTTCAAAGTAACCGTTCCAGATGTAGTTCCTTTTATATCAATTTCTCCAGTGGCACTAGCCGCTATACCTACAGTAACCTTAGTAAACCCTGGTGACGCAGTCGCAACAACCGACTGACCTATATATGTATGGTCAACTCCTGATGACGTTTTATGAGTCGTATTTGCTGCAACATCTGTATTATTAGATACCTCTGTATCAAAATCAGATATCGTACTAGCAACTTGTGTCCCTGTATGATTTGCCCTAGCAAGTAATGTAGCATCAGCACTATTGGCAGTTGCCCCATCAGCAACGTTTAAGTCTGTTCTGACTTCTGCATACGATCTTCCCTCTATATCTGTACCATCTACAAATTTAGCAAAGTCGTTATCTACTGGTGTTCCACTCGTTGAAACATCACCACCACCAGCAGGAGTATCCCATGTCGCATCATCTCTTAAAAACTTTGTTCCAGTGTTAGTGCCTTTTGGAACATACCCATGTTTAGCAGTAGATACATCTTGTGTAGTATTATCTGCAAGAACTTGCATTGTTTCAGTTACTTTTGCAGAGCCAATCGTTAACACTCCATCACCAGTAACATCGCCTGTATGAGTTGCATTAGTTACCTTTGAAGTATTTAGATTTACTGCCGTCCTGTTTTCTTGTAATGCACCTTCAACTTCTGTAGCTGCTATAATTGTTCCGGAATCAGCAATAACTAAATCAACCGCGCTAACTTGATTAGATCCAACTCCCCAGTCTATATGAGTATCGTTTACTTTGTCTGCACCAATAGTCAATGTTCCTGCTCCTGTTACATCCCCTGTGTGTGTTGCATTTGTGACTTTATCAGTGTTCAAATCAACAGCAGTATTATTTGCAACCTCTGTATCAAAATCAGATATCGTACTAGCAACTTGTGTCCCTGTATGATTTGCCCTAGCAAGTAATGTAGCATCAGCACTATTGGCAGTTGCCCCATCAGCAACGTTTAAGTCTGTTCTGACTTCTGCATATGATCTTCCCTCTATATCTGTGCCATCTACAAACTTAGCAAAATCATTATCAACTGGTGTTCCAGAAGTTGAAACATCACCACCACTCATTGATTCTATTTTGTCTCTAATTGCATTTTTAGATGCTGCATCGGTATTTGCGTTCCATGTTGTGGCATCATAAGCTACATCACTAACAGTATATATTCCTGCTGCACCACTATATTCAACTTCTATAGTGTTACTCGGTGTTATGGTTACATCTATATCGCTCATTCTGTAACCCCCTTAATTAATGTGAAGTCGCTTGGCATTACAAGAGTACCAACCGTAGTGTCTGCATAAGTTACTTGTATATCATAAACGTAAGTCTTAATATCTAATGAAATTGTATCTGCTGAATCTAAGGTAATTACAGCATCACCACTCGTAAATGAGGTTACGGTTTTCTGTAAGATAGTTGGAACATCTGTAGCTATATCTTTCACCGTGAAATAAACAGTATCACCAGTAACAAGTTCAATTTGAACTCCATCGGAATCTTTCAAGTGAACTGTTATTGTTTCCGTATCACCGTTTATCATCGAAATATTTGTTCCTTCTATTATCATTACGTTTCCTCCTGCCCTTTAATTGGTTCTTGAACTGGATTATTTATTTCATTTATTATTGTTTGAATCTTACTACAAATTCCAACATACTCAAAAGCATCATCACCTACCATGCTTGATCTTTTCATAAATAGTTTTATTAGTTCCAAATCTTTTACTGTTAATTGTTCCATGTTATCCTCCTTTAAGGTGTTCCGATAGTGTGTGTATGTGCATCTCCTCCAAAAACAGCCCATGTAACAGTACCACCACCGTCTACCAGTAGTTTTGTTCCATTAGCAATTCCATGATTATGACCTGCGGTAGTGTCGCTTCCAGTATTTCCGTTACCATGAGTATGCGAATCATAGGTATTAGTTATCCAAGATTGAGGGATATACGTTCCGCTTACATGCCCTTTAGTTGCAACTTCCTCGTTTGAACTACTATCACGATAATAAGCTGCGCTTGATGTAACTTCAAAAACATTAGCAGATGAACCTCCAAGGTAACATGTGCCTTGTAACCTTATACTTCCTGCTACTAAATTTACGGATGTACCACCTTGGATAGTTGTTGTGACACTTCCATAAACCAACATGTTTGTACTGTTTAAATATATGCTTCCTCTTTCAACACCACCAGCATCATAGTATTTTATATTTCCACCACTTGATGTATTGATTTGAATTCTTGCACCACTAGCCGCAGTTCTTATAATTTTTCCAGTAAGGACAGATCCAGTAATATTTTCAGCAGTTACACTTCCAGCAACAACAGAAAGTGCATTCACATAATCGGTAGTAACTACTCCCCCGACAATCGTGGTAACCCCTGTAGGGTTAGTATAGTTTGTACCAAGTTCCCAATCTGCGGCAACATATGAACCTGTTGTTCTGGCCACCTTGCACTTTTTTAAATCTGTTCCATCGGTCCAAATATCTCCCACACGATAAGGTGTAGTAGGTTCTGATGTAAATACTATCGGTGCAGTTCCTTGTCCTATATTTGTTCCAACCGTAAGAGTTTCTATCTGTGCAGTAGTTATCTTAGCGTTTGTTACGTCTATGTTCTCTGCTAATACCGTCCCTGCATACACCCAATCAGCCTTGACACTTGCCGCTTCAATAACATTTCTTGAATCAAGATTAGAAAATAACCAATCCATTTTTCTTGTATTAGAAATATAAGCCCCATATAATTCTTCGACCATTTTGTCTGTATCTTTATCCGGTTGTGGAATATAGAACTTATAATTAGCGCCCATTATTTACGACTCCCCACATACATTATTCTTGATAACTTATGTAATATCCCATTGCCTTTCATCTCAATCTTCACTTGGAAATGGTCTGCTCTATCTACTTTTATAGGTATCCTTACTGAATTCAAATCTGATGTGTGATATCCAGACTTAACACTTTCAAATGATCCGTTGTCTATTCTCTTTGACACCGCTAATGTACTTCCTATTTCCAAATCTGCTCTTAAATCTATTTCTTTCGTTACTTTTTTGCTAAAAGTATCTTCTGTGTACTCTTTTGATATTAATGTCATTGTTACTCTTTCAGTACCAGAATTAAATTTATATATAACATCATCATTTGCTAGTGCATATATATATCCATCTAAATAAGTAAACTCTTTTACCTGTAAGTTATCTTCTCTTGACCAAATACCACTAGAAGACATTGTGTCATATACATACAGATTATATTCAGAATCATTATACAACGACATATAATAATATCTGTTGTCCGCTCCTGCTTTACCTGATGAATAAGTTTCATTCAGATCATAACTAGCTAACGAAGGAAACCCGCCATTGTAAGAGTATGTTCCTTTTCTCCCTAGATAGTATAGAATATTGTTTGTTTCTCTTATGCTTTTACTGTCTATGCACCCTAATGTTGATACCGTTTTAAACTCAAAGTTTGTTGGGATATCACCATATAACTGTTTAACTAATTCTTCTTTAAATGCTATAACAGTATCATTGTAGGTTGTTATACCAGTAAAATATCCACCGCTTCCCGTATCAACTGTATATGAGTCTGTTGAAATTGAAGGAGAAGTATATGTTGTCCAGTTATTAATATCACCTAATGCACTTCCGTATATATCATCACCATCTTCTGCTACTCCCCATACTCTATTATCCCATGTAGTAACAAAATCCATATCTGGTATTGCTGTTTCTGTTGGATATATTGCATTTGTTATAGTAACCACAACAGTAAGATCCGTTCCAGTTATATCAAAATGCATATAATAAGCAGTTGCCAATGTAGTAAATGAAGCAAAATTCACAGTTGCTTTACTTATAAATTGAGCGTTTATATCAAAATAGCAAACAGTTGCAACCGTATAAGTCTTATCATTTGTTAAAGTATAAGCTGTACTAGGAAGAATTGATATTATGTTTTTGCTTCTTACTTTAGTATCAGCATCATAATCTATATCTCCTGCTGCATCATATCCATATCTGACTATCTTACATTTACCTTGCATATCCGCAAATTCATCATCAATATAATCATAAGTTTTATTATCAGGGAAGATCCCTATTCTACCATTAAAGTCAACCATGCTTTTAGCACTAGCTGTAACTGCACCTTTTGTAACATTATTATATTTGAATGAACATCCTGTAAATGTTATTGCACCTGTTTCTTTTCCTGCCGGTGTTCCTGATGTAATAGTGAATGTGGTTGCTGAACACGTTAGGATTGCTGCTGTAGCTGTAGTTACTATACATACTACGTTGTTCTCGGTATTAACTGTACAGCCCGTAATCGTCAATGTGTCGCCTACAGCTATATGGCTAAATGCAGAAGCCGCAGAAGTTATGGTATGTGCACCAAAAGTTATATCTGCCGCTGCTGATGTGAATGTTAGGTTATCTACCCATGCAAGATAAGATTTATTAGAAAATATAGCATAGCCATCATTCAAAGTATATACCGCTTCTCTTGAAGGTCTTGGACTTGGCAATGGAAAGTTTTTTGTAGACATATTAGTAACAGAACTAAACTGATTATCTGCTATTAAAGCATTTTGGTTTAGTCCAGCCCATTGATCAGAAGTTCGTTCGTGTTTTTTTTTAACATTTTTAGCCTTTACTAACCTCATTCGTCAACTCCATATCCCCACGCATCTTCTGGTATATTTGCAACATCTTGTTCTCTATTTGCTTCATACCAATTTTCATATTCAGCTAATCCAGCATTGTAGAAATCCATAAAATTATTGTATATATCAAAATCCCTGTCGTATTTAGCTATTTGTGCAGAAAAATAATCACGATATATATTAAAGAAACTATCTGGCAACAATAGTGTTTCAGTATCAGCAGCTTTAGCAGTACGTCTATACTTATAAACCATTTTAATTTTAGGTTGAGTTATGGTAACTGCTGCCGCTTCAGAAGTTTC
>Ga0207997_1000543_pt1 | contig 19258 bp, 30 predicted proteins | sample AntAceMetag02UKN_FD_184777 | JGI IMG/M metagenome (GOLD analysis project Ga0207997, IMG submission 184777) | Saline lake microbial communities from Ace Lake, Antarctica - Antarctic Ace Lake Metagenome 02UKN (SPAdes) (version 2) | ecosystem: Environmental > Aquatic > Non-marine Saline and... | reverse complement strand
TGGAGCAGAAGCATTGTCAGATACTAAAATTCCAGGTGTTGTCGTTGCGCTGGTAGTTGCATAGATATAAAAGTCCAAGCCTTGTCTGGTTGCTGCTACCCTGTAATCTGTTCCTATACTATCCCAAGTTGCCTCAAGGGATAAATCCAAAGTTGCTTGTGCTGATAGATAAAATTGTTTTGAATTAAAATATACACCCATTCTATTAGGAGTTAGAACCATATATCTATCTGCTGCTGCCCCTACTGTTTTTGCGGCAAAAGCTATATCACGCACATATTCTAAAGCATAACCATCTAACAAGTCATCTATTTCATTTAATTTTGTATAGGTAGCCGCATTCCACCTCAGATAATCTATATAATCTCCTGCTGCCCTCTCTACTGGAGCATCTGCATATATACTCATTTAATCTCCTTTACCATGATGCTATTGCTACTTTCTCCCATGTGTCAGTGTCAACGCAAACATAGATAAAGTCTGCATCCCAGCAAATCCACCCTTTTGTTCCAGTGTCGTTTGCTGCTGACGGGGTCTTGATATCCCTGATTCTTATTTTATCTGAATTTATATCCAAGCCTAACAAGGGTATTCCACCATCTAATATTTTCTGGACATAATAATTTCCCGTTGCCCCTTGTTTTACGTCATCACTCATACAATTTTCCTTGTCTTAATAGTGTCAATTATAGACTTGCCACATTTAATGTTTATTGCAAAGATTCTATTTTCTACAGCGGTAAGGTTAAATTTTGTGGAGGTCAAAGAAGCCCTATCCCCTAATTGTAACCACGGCATAGATAATGCCTTGAAGTCTGATTCTATATCGGGGTCTTTCCAGTAAGTCAGTAAATCAGCTGCCAGCTCTACTGCATAACTATAATCTTGTATATATGGATTGTTTATCTCCATTAGTTTTTCTGCATACTCGGTTATATAAGCATCGTCTTTTTCATCAGCAAGGGTAACACCTTTTTCTACAAGCGGCTTACCGTCTATAGTGATTGCGGTTACATCTTGAGCTGCTATGTTTGCATTTGTGAAAGTCAGAAATGTTGCATAGCCATATCTTGCTTCGCTATCCTGTGTTATATCAACGTGTTTTACAACGACCGCATTTGCCACGTCAAGACAAGGTGATTCTATAAAATAACAAGGTATGCTTTTAGTCTCACCTGCGGGAATTGTGATTGCAGATTCGAGTGTATATATATTTTTAAGCTCTGATTCATATAAGGGTCTTGATTTTATCTTAATTCTATTTTTCATCATGCCAGCAATATATGGGGAGTCAAAAGTACCCCTTATAATATTGGCATCGGTATATGCTTTATCAATAGTAGCCCCAGGTGCCCAGTCTCTATTCTTAAACTGGAATATTCCTAGCTCATCAAAGAAAGCCATGCCACCCTCTGCTATTACCAATAATTTTATGATATAGGCATACGAGGCGGGGTTGAAGAACATATAAGGGATTGTGTCTGTCGTTGCGTCAATGTTATAATCTTCTGGTTCAAGTCCATAATCTTTTACTATAACTTCAACCATTTCTGATATTGTGTTACCTTCATAAACTGTGGAAGATGTGAAATCTTTCTCTTTCATCAAAGCCATCTGGTCTACACATCTAATCTCTGCTATCATCTGGGGATTAGGCACGATGTCTTTAGTATAGAATACCCCTTGCTGAATATAGGTTATATCTGCTCCAACTTGCACCCCGATATATGGAGTTACCTTTTTGTTGGATTTTAGGTAAGTGTAGATTGGTGATAATGTGTTTTTAGTGTTATACCGTTGAGCCGTATTTTTAAGCCTGCAACTGAAACTGTTTGCAGATATACTGCCAGCCGCTGGTGTACCTGTCATATATTCAAGTTCCTTATTAATATTCATATCAACTAAGTCGCAAGTAACATCATCACTGAATCCAATAGAAACTTCAGCCAAACAGGCATACATATTCTTAGCGGATATTTTTGTAATCTCTACTTTTATACCTTTAATTGATGTTAAAGCCGCTAAGGCATATGCTGTAGAAGTTGCGGTTTGGCCTGTGTAATTATCGCACAATACCCAGTTAGCATCTGCTGCATCTCGATAATATAAGTCAAAGTCTATTGGATAGTTATACTGTGAACCTGTTACTGTTATAGTATTGACTGATTGAGCAGCGGTATATATTATCTGCCAATTCTCTACCAAATCTCCGTTAACATCTGATAAGCTATCCCCCATCCAGCCATTCTCATATAGATTAGAAGCTAAATAAAGATTATCGTCAGCCGTTGTGGCTCGCAAATAATTCTGGGTAGATAAAATGAATGGCTTATCCTTAACAAAAGTTCGACCATCTATAGCCTGTGTTTTGGGGAAATATGTTGTGTCAAATTCATCTGCTGTTATAGTTCCCGACTGGTCGATAGATGTAAGCCAATCAATTAATAGTTTATATTTTCTTTTTATAGGGCTTGCAGAAAATGCAGCCTTAACTGCCGCTGAAACTGTTTGTACCATTACATTTCCTTCAATGAAATATTTATATTATATCGCCAGTCATCATCCCCACGTAAGGGGCGTAAAGCCTCCTCTGTATAATCGGAAAATCTAACTGTATAAGTATCTGTTCCCCCGTCTTCATCGTATAACGTAAGGGTAAATGAGGTGTGGAGGTCATACTTGGTGCGTAAGGTGTTCCTGCCTGCTTTAGTGTCCAATGTGTTAGCATCTTTGGCGGGAAGTTGTTTAAAAGTTATATTGAAAATATTTTTTGTATCAACATAATATATGTATTCAGAGCCGTCTTCAGTCTGCACCACTTCTTCAATCGGTTGGGGAGGGTTGTTAAATGTTCTATTTACCCTGGAAAGCTCAATAGCACTAAACAATATTCTTTGTGTATTCATTTATATTCTCCTTGCCTGTTCCATTAAATCGTACTTTTCCCAAACATCATATAAAACTCTGCCATCAACACTTAATGGAATATGTAAGGTTACTTCTTGCCCACCACCATTACCATCAGGCTTAGTGTTAGCCTTGCCCATTATCCATTCAGCAAGATTTTTCTGCTGGCTGGTATTTGCGATAATCTCATTCTCATGCGCCATTATAGGGATTGCTCTACCAGTCTGTGGAGTAATGATACCTGAAGCAGCAGTAAGCAAAGGTTGAGTTGCACCGTCATTGCCGATAACTCCACCACCTGCAAAACCGACTATTCCACCCATTGCGCCTAACCCTAATATACGGGAAGTTTTATATATGGTTTCCAAAGTTACGGTTTTACCATGTAATTCATCGATAGCCCGTTGTATATTTTGTACACCTTCATTTACATGTTCTTGGTTAAATTCAACTGCTATTAACCTTGCTCTTGTAGCATAATCAATATCAATTCCCATTTCTTTAGCAAAATCAATTATATCTGCTGCGCTCATACCAAATTCTTTTGCCATATCCAAAAATGCTTTTGCACCTATTTGCTCCGTATTTACATATTCAAGTCCAAGCTCAACAGCTTTCTTTCTTGCTTCTTCCTGCTCTTCGGTAGTAGCATTTATTTCTGTTGAAAGTTCAAATGAAGTTTGTATTGCCGCTATTTTAGCATCATCTAAATTATTTTCAGCCTGCATAGCTACAACAGACTCCTCGCCATGTTCCTTAATTGCTGCGGTTAATGCTTTCTCTGCTTCTTCAACAGCCCAGCCTGCTTCCTGGAAATCATTATAAGTTGTAATATGCCCAAATATGTCATCAGTTAATTCGTTAAAAGCACTTCTAGCCTTGTCTGTTTCTTCTCTTTGCTTTTCTATGGCTTCAGTTGTACTTTCTATTGAAGGCTTAATTCCTTCTTGTGCTTTTGTAAATTCCCTTAGTTTTATTTTGGTAAGTACATCAAAATCACATTCTAATCCTCCGATTGCTTCTGATAAGTCTTCAATATCTACACGTCCATTCTGTGTAGCTTTCCTTATATCATTTATTCCTATTACAAAAGCGTCAGACGATAATGTCCCATCCTGCCATTTTTGAATAAGATTATCCATTGAAGTAGAAGCAATTGGGAGACTGTCAGAATAATTTTCAACAAAGGCTTGAGCTGACTCTAATGATTTATTTTGTGTATCAAGTTCGGTTGTTGATTTTTTTATTCCTTCATCCCAAACACCTTGTGCCTTAGTAGCATCCATTGTAAATCTTACCAATTCTTCTTGCTCTTCTCGGAGTTCCTTAATTTTTTGAACTTCCTCATCCATTGTAAAAGCGTTCTGGTGAGCTGCTTCTGATTGCGTTATAATACCATCTATAACTGCTTGCTGAATATAAAGCCAGCTTTTCATACCGTCTATCATTCCAGTTAAGGGCATTACTGAATTAGCAAGAACCTTCAAAAACCTATTTTCAATTTTATCTGTTAATTTTTCAAATCCATAAGTTATCCCTGCTATTGCAGCTCCTGCACCCACAACAAATCCGAGTGTACCTAAAAATCCCTTTGTAGCAATATTAGCTGTTATTACAGCAGTTCTTAGAATTCCATAAGTCTTTATCATAGTGCCTAAGCCATATAATACTGGCCCGATAGCGGCGGCTGCAATTCCTAAATTCACAATCCATTTTTTCTGACTCTCTGTTAAACTATCAAACCATTTTATACCCTTCTTAATTGATTCAATTAATCCTTCAAGTCTAGGTTTTAGAATATCAAATATTTCTATGCCTATATTAATAAGCTCATTTTTTAATTGCTCAACGGAAGCAGTGAATGATTCCATTTGTTTTGCTGCAACATCTGCCGTAAACCCAGCAGCACTTTTTAGGTCGCTTTCATAACCTCTTATTGCCTCTGAAGTACCTAATAATGTTTTTACATATTTAACAGACCTTTCCTGAAAACCAAGTGCGGCTAATGTAGCCCCTCTTTGTTCTGTACTCATTCCTGCTAATGCTTCATCTAAATCTTCAACAATATCTGCCATGTTAAGCATTTCACCGGTAGAATCAAAAACGTTAATTCCCATTTCTTCAAATAAATCTTTATTTTCTCTAGCTGCTTTCTGTAAATCTCTTAAAACAATATCAAGAGATTGTCCTGCGGCTGCTCCCTTAATTCCTTTATCAGCCCACACAGATAGGATTGCTACGCCTTCTTCAATACCTTTATTGACTTGCACTAGAGCCGTTGCTCCCATATTTGTAAGACTCTCGCTAAATTGCTGTACGGTAGCATTCGATAAAGCATTTGCTTTTACAAGTACATCAGACACATAGGTCATGTTTTCCATGTTTTTTATAACATCATCTCGTATAGTCAAACCTAAAGCAGATTGTGCATCGGTGAGTAAATCGGTAGCAGTTGCAAGGTCAAAGTTACCAGCCTGTGCAAACTTAGCAACTCTGGGCAATGCTTCCATTGATTGAGCTGCGTCAAGTCCTGCAGAAGCTAGATAGAAATAAGCATCCGCACCCTCTTTGGCTGAAAAGGTTGTATAATCTACTATACTCTTAGCGGTCTGCTCCATTTGGGAACGTATCTGTGGAGATACGTTATTCATAATGGCAAGAGACTTAGTCATCCCATCCTCAAAGTCTGATCCTGCCTTAGCGGCAGCAGCCCCTACAGCCAAAATAGGCAAGGTTACAAACATTGACATCTTCTTTCCCACTGATTGCAAACCTGTACCGATAGTTTGAAGCTTAGCGTTTACCTTAGCGGCTTGTGTCATGGCTGTACGGTCAAGTGCTGATAACTGCAATTTGGCGGTTGATACACCAGCTTGCAGCTTTGCAGTATTAAGGCCGATTTCAGACCAAATTGTCCCCATATTCCCAAAAGCCATTAGTTTTCCACCTTATCTGATATAGTCATAAATCCTTCATTTTGTTTAATAATTTTTTCAATATACGTTAATTCCCCACGCTTGCCATATAGATATAAGCAGGCCTCGTTTAAACAAAAAGCAGTATATGTATCCTTAATCTCAAACAAATCCGATACCCTCTCGTTATTTTCCTTTGCCACTATCGTTATTCTTTTTAAACTCTTCAACTTTTTCTCTGAGCTTACGAAAGGGCAACAGCCCAAGAACCCCCGTCTGGGTATAATTGAATATCGCAGTTAATTGTTCATCAGTTAGGATATCTTTGACCTTGTCATAATCAGGCTCAACCATTGCACTTTTTGCAACTAGATGAAGAACCTCACTAAAGTTTTTAATATCTCCATGCTTCTCACCCTCAAATATTTTCTGTGCTGTAGCAAGTAGGGTATTCGGTATCGTACCCACCTTACATAAAGTAAGTAGTGCAGGTCTTTTTAACCGTGCTGTAAATGGGGTGTTCTCATCGAACGGGGGCAACTCTATAACCTCCCCCTTGTTTATATTTGCCAGATCCTCGATAGTAGTTACTTTGTTATCTACCAACTTTTTCTCCTTATTTACTTTATATTATTGACGCAACTTTTTCATAACTATATGCAGATAGTATATTTTCACTATCAGATTCATTATTTCTTGCTTCTATACTATAAGCAGGCTTGCCAAAAGTCTTATCTGCGTTATTATCATTAGACCTTTTCCCTTTGCAAAATGGTAGAGTAAGTTTTATAAAACCATCTTGTTTACTTGACCTGTCACTTTTGTTGTAATTCGGTATCCATATGGTCATCGAAAATGGATAGGCTTCCAGGGCATCAGTTGTGGGGGATTCCCACTTGGAGCTTGCAGGCGTTGAAGTACCACCGCAAATTATACCGTCAACCTCATTCATTAAGGCTGCGAATACAATACTAAAATCTACTCCAATAAATTTGTCGTCTTCATTAATTACTGCAACAATGTCATCTCCCCCACGATGTACTTGTTCCTCACCGTCGATATAAATGAAACTATATCCAGCACTCTGGGGACTGGTGATATCATAAGAGGTTGCTGAGCCATCTGCTGCGCCTGTTGAAAGTAAATTTAACAGACGAATTTGTCTGATCCCATATAGAATTGATTCCGTTGGACTTGCCATTTTAATTCTCCTTTTCTTAATTTATTAGCAATAAAAAAACACCCCGAAAGAGTGTTTAATTTTTGAGATATTTAATTGTTAATTTAATCATTTCATTATTTTCTTGCCCCCCCTATATCGAAATCAACGCGCTTCATCAGTAGATTTCTTGTATCATCCCAAAAGTCGTCAAGAGTTTTTATATACTCTGGTGTAAACTTCTCACCGTTGCTGGTTGTCAATGTTACATTATCTAACTTCCCCTTTATTGCTATAACTAAGGTGTCAAGTAGAACAAAGCTATCGGGGGAAACATATAGAAAGATAGAAAATGGCCAGATAGAACCCAGCCTATTTTCAAATGTGGGGTCTTCGCCTAGCATCTTGATAACTGCATACGGTGTAGTCGGATTTTCCCCTGCGGTGTAAGGCTGAAAAACTCTATTCCCTAATGCGGGTATTTCAATTAGTTTTGTATAAATTGCTTTCCTCAAATTTTACTCTCCATTATTTGTTTAACACTTGATAGAAATTCTTGTCTAAGGGAGTTCAATGTCTTTTCAAGTACAGCGTGTTTGCAATCGTTAGCAAGTTCCAGAGATACGCCATAACTCACACGATGCCCCAATTCCACGGTAATATTAGTACCCTCTTTGCTAGCCTTGCCATATAAACCTTTTCTTGCATCACGGGTATGATCCTTCCAACTTTCTGACTGTGGCAAAGCTTTAGCCTGAGCTGCTGCCTTTGCTGCGGTTATAGTTGCTACTCCCTGCACACCTGCAAGTCTTTGAGCAGCCCATTTATCTAAATTTGCATTTACTATGTTTGAACCTGACATTATGTTATATCCTCCAACTGTAATTCCCTAAACACAATCTCACCTTTGACACGTTGGTCAATTACATCAAAAATCCTGTATGTCTTACCCATAAATGTAAACTTATCCTCATTATTTGAGCCATACTTTAAAACATTAGCATCATATTTAGCCACGCCCTTTGTTACCCTTACCGTATGATACCCGCCCTCATCTATCACTAAGGTACGTGTACGCTTTGAGTATATGCGGATATCCTGACTATCCAGAGTTGACGGGGCAGTTGTCCAGCCCCCAGCGCCATCTGATTCCTTTGTTATTCTGGTAATAATAATTGCAGAGGGATTCTGTGCTATAATTGTTGCTTGTCTATTCCGTGTGCTTGTAATTACTTCCAATTATATCTCCAATAAAAAAGCCCCTTGATTGAGAGGCTTAATTTAAATTTTAGTTATTTTTAATTTATAGTCTCAAACTGTATTCCAATATTCATCATGATAATCTTCCAATAAAAATAAAGATGTACCTCTTATAAGAAAGATAAGCACTTTTTTTATTCTTATAATAAACTTTTCATCTTCAAAGAATAACCACGCAAATTTTAAATTATCTAATCTATACCATATATCTCTTTTACGCAATGTATTCATCTCACATCCCTTCCTTTAAACTACTTAAAACTATTTTTCCATGAGTCTTACCCTTATCTTTACCTTTTTTAATTACGGTATCCACATATTTTGCACTCACGTTATCTTCAAACATTTTTATCTCTTTTTTCTCTCCCCAGGGTATATCAAATTCATCTAGAATATCTGTTGCTATCGCTGTGGAAGTTAGCCCATTAAAGGCAGCATACTCTGCCAATATTTTTTCAATTTTAGCGACATTTTCATATACCGTAATCTTTGCACTTTCAATTTCTCTTGTCATATTGTGCCTCCTCATACTAACTCCTTATTTAAGGTAACAATCTTGTTTGCTATTTTTTTAAGTTCCCCACTATCTAAAGTCATTATTTCCTTGACAGTAATAAGAAAAAGATAGTTTTCACTACGCCATCTTACAAGTGTTCCAAGAAAGGTTCCTTCACGAAATACTTTATATTCATTATCAGAAAAGTCGTATAAGTGTCTTTTAGGTTTTTTCTCAAAGCTTATCATTATTTCTCCAGCCCCTTTTCTATCAATTCTATAATTATGCTATTGATATTATTTCTGGTATCGGAATGAATCTGCCATATTTTATTATAGAGTTCATCGGGGAGACGTAAGGTTGTTGTTTTCATTTTGCCTCCAAGAGTTCAGGGTTTTCGTAGATGTTGCCGATTATTTCTACAATAGTAGACAAGTTATTTTTACAGAAAGTACTCCCTGAAGTTTGTTGTTTACCATTTATCCAATTAAAACAAAAACAGGCTTCTTCTTTATCCCACCCTATTATCCTTGTATTAACATCAGGGTCTTCAAAATCTCTTATTATCATACTATCTAATTCATGTCTAAAGATAATAATATCTCCCTCATATATCTCTTTATCATTTTTGTCTTTAAGACCTGTGTATTGTAACAAAATACAATCTCTCGGATTTTTTAGATATTTATTAAGATAACTCCCACTCGATATGGCTTGGTCAACATACATCTTTTTAGATTTCTCATCCCATGCCCTAAACTTTATCTCTCTCATTTCATACTCCTTACATATTTATTAATGTAAGTCTATCATAGTATATTGATAGCAGTTTGTCAAGAGTTATTCTCTCACCATCTCATTGGAATCGCTTTGTCTAAGCATCCAATATTTTGAAATACAATACTCGCGATTCAGCTTATCTTGCGGAATAGTTTCATCCCCTAATTTTACCTCACCGCTAAAACTGCACCTAGCAGCCCTTACCAGCCAGATATCGCTAGCAGTTAGAAATAAATCATAATATTGAGCTTTTATATATACTGCCGATTGAGCTATAATAAAGGTAAAAATCCCATTGATATCATCAGATTCATAATCATCAGTTACTGGTGTGTCTGTTGCACTATCCAAAATTACATCACTTAAATATTTGAATTCTGATATCCAGACTAAATAATCATCAGTTTCAGCTTCAAGTAAATAATCATCTAAAGTATTCCTGTATTTATTCAGATACACTTTAAGTTGAGCATCCGAGTAATCCTCGCTGGCTTCGTCTTCAATTAATTTTCTAAGTTCATCAAGTAATTGGCTCATTTATTTTGGCCTCACGTTTCATTAATATTTTATAATACGCTTTCTTATCCTGCTTCCGTTTAAAACTTCGCTTATGGTTGTTATGTAAAAATTCTACTCTATCATCCTGTACAGTATAATCTTTACCCACTTTGTCGAGATGTGCAAATACCTTGTTGTCCTTATCCAGCAGCAGGGTATGTTTGCCCCAGTAGTGCAAGCCTTCACGGTATCTAAAATATCTATTGGTTCGCCTGTGCCTGCGCCTGTCACCTTCTTCACCTATACGCACTATCTCTATATCTGCTTTAAGATTAGGGGGAGGAGAGTCTATAAGCACTTCGTCGCTGTCTATATTGAGGCAAACGTCTTCAATATTTAATTCTTTTAAATATATATTACGCTTTGAAACTTCATCTGTTATCGGAGATAATATTAATTCAATTTTATTAATATTATTTAAATACTCAATAGTCCCATCTGTTGAATAATCATAATCTCCTGGAAAATCTAAATATCTCCCATCTACACAAATAATATTATCTACTCGATTTATCAACGACTCCACTGTTTGTTTTATGAGAGGATAATCATTATAGGTTATTATACAGGCTACTAACATATCTTTCCCAAAATTAAACTAACATTACAATTAACTTTATCTGTAGTCAAAACCTTTTCGCCTTCTTCTTCTGAAACTTCTGCCCAGATATTATCTTTTAAAGTCTTAATTTGTTTTTTAATTATTTTCAAATCAGCAGCATCTATTAATTGTTTAATCATATTTGAGTTATAAAATTTAATCCATTTTAGCGTTTCTTTATTTTCAGCATATCCAAAAGGTAGTGTAAGAATTATAATACCGTCATCTTTCAGTACTCTTGCCATTTCTTTAGTAGCCTTAACAGGAGCTTGCGGATCATAAATAGCATCGCTATGATAAGGCGTTTCTACCAGTCCATAATGTTCCAAAGCACTGATACAGGTAACTATATCAAAATAGTTATTTTCAAATGGTATATTTCTGGCATCTGCTTTTATGAATTTATCATATGAAGTACCATAATCAAGAATATCTATTCCCCATGAATCAAATCCCAATTTATCCATCTCTATAACAAATGTGCTATAACTGCAACTTACATCTAATAATTTAGCGGGAGATTCTGGCATATTATCAAGCACGAATGGTATTTCAACTTCTCTTTCCGTATTGCACGCACCAGCCAAATCGATTATTCTTCTTGCCATCTCTATTTTATTTATGATAGTGTCTTTCTCATTGAGTTTAATATAAGAAATAAAGCATATTCCATATCCTCTGCTTTTTTTAAGGAATCATAATATATTCCTTGGGTTGCTTTTATATTTGTAGAATCATGGTGTCTTGTAATATTAAGATAGCCAATTCTCTTTTCTGCTATTAACAGAGATGAATCAACTGTTTCGTGGACTCTGCCCGTATAAAAAGTGTAAGAGTCATTTTTGAATAGGACTATTTGCCCCATTCCTAATACTCCTTGCCCGTGGATAGCAGTATTATCAAAACCAAACCAGTCGCTATAATGATACATAAGCTTAGTCCTATAAGCGTCAAAATCATCTGTTTGGATAGCTTCTCTAATTATTTCCATACTTGAATTACTAATCCAATAATCGGGACTCAAGAAGAATATCCAATCAGGATTGCATGCAACACTTGCACATCTTAATGCAAAATTTTTAGCTCTTGCAAAATCATGTTCCCATAAATAATTAAATACTTTAACACCATTTTCCTTTGCTATTTCAATTGTCCTGTCTGTACTCCCAGTATCTATTAATATAATTTCATCAACAAATTTTTTATGGTTATCAATCCAAAACTTAATATGATTTTCTTCATTATAACTAATTGCTAAAAGACATAATTTTTTCAAAGTATAACCTCTAATTCTTTTAATCTCTTAAACCATTTATTTGCAGCATGTTTCCATTGCCATTTCTTAACCATATCTTTTCTGGCTTGCTCGCCTTTCTGTTTACCTAGCGCTGGATTGCTATAAACTTGTCTCATTAATTTCTGTAAATGTTCCATTGAAGGAATAGCAAAATCCCCACCGATATATTGAGGGCATATCCAATTACATTTTGGCTCAGGTCTATATTCAGCAACATCAATTAAAAAGCTATTCTCAACAGTCATAAAATCCAGTTGACTGGTTGCCCTTGTTCCAATAGTCGGAAGCCCCATAGACATAGCCTCTGTATAGTCTAATCCCCAGCCTTCGCCCAAACTTGGAAGCACAAACGAATCAGCGCTCTTATACAATCTGGGAAGTTGTGCATCAGAGTAAAGCTTAAAATCAGTTATAATTTTAGGACTACCCTGTTTGTTAATTTGAGTAGCTATCTTAGCAATATCTTTTAGGGCTTGCTCTGGCCTATACCAGCCACCTTTCAGGTATAGAATAGTATTATCCTTACCGCTAAATTCCCTAAGATATGCTTCTGCTAAAATAGATATTCCTTTTCTTTCACTCCAGCCCATAATGGAAAGAAATACAAACTTGCCCTTTACTCCGATATTTAGAGGCTCAACTGTATCTGGGTCAAATTTGTTAACATCAACACCTAGAGGCATAGCAAATATAGGCTTGCTATATCCTGCTTTAGTGAAATTCTTTAAATTGAAAGTTGAGGGACACCAAAGTTCATCTGTATTGTGCATCAATGAATCAATAAAAACTTTCGGTATCTCTTGAGTCTCAAACATAACATAGCCTATTCGATAATTACCGTCTTTATTTATCACCCCAAGTGGGGAAGTCATCACAATATTTGCAGTCCTGTAATTGTTATTATAAGCCGTATGTTTCAGTGAGCTTATAATCTTTCCCTTTTTAGTCTTTAGGATATCAGCATTCGGGGCGTCATGCGGGCTTGTAGTAACATTACAACCCTTACAATACAGTGAATATGTTATATTCCGCATTGCCTCTGCAAAACCCGAATGGCCAAACATCAAGCCTTCACAAACTATATTTAATTTTAATGATTTCCTGTTTCTTCTCATAGAAAGAATTTCAGGAGGGATTGGATAATGTGCCACCCCGTTATTAACCAATCTTTCTACAATCCTATCTGGGAGGTCAACCACATCACCCTTTTTATATTTGTTTGGGTGCAGGTTTTTGTCCCGATTTAAAATTACTTTAGCCATTCCACTCCCTAAGCGTGGTTTTTTTCTTTCTGCTTTTATTCTTAGGTTTCTTGCCTTTAGATTCATCAAAATTAACAAATTGCTCTGGAATTGGTTGTATAACATCAATATCTCTTGCTTCTCCAAAGATTTTAGCTACCATTTTAACAGGCTTAGTTATAGCAGGCTCTTCAATTATTACGGGGTGAGCCTTGCCCTTATTAATTAATCTACTTGCAACCTTGCTGGATACTTCTTCTAATTCACCAGTTTTATTTATTATAATTTTCATAGTTCTCCTTAAAAGGATGGGCAGACGATAATTAATACCGCCTGCCTTAAATGTGCTATTGTGTATTTCTACAATCCCGTCACTTTTGCGAAAGCGTTTACGTCTCTTATCAGAAATGCCCTACGAATCCACATCTTGATTGCCTTCATATTGTGTTCCCATAGATTTACAGGCTTTCCACCTATGGTTATTGTTGCCTTATCAGTTATATCATATCTAAGTCCGCCTCTAATACCTTCAAACGCATAATGCCAATCTCCAACAATCAGTTCTCTAGCAGCAGGCGAACCAGTACTCATCATATTTCTACTAAACCTTATAGGATAGCTATAAAGAGCAGCAGGTTCTTTACCGGTTGCAGGCTGGAATATAGGCTGGTTATCGTCATCCCTTAGGTTCCTCATTCTTGACTTAAGCGTAGGATTAGCAGCCCAAGCTATATCTTCTTCAAAACCGTCTTCCTCAATTGCACCTAAAGCATTGGATATATCAACAAGAAGATCTGCTCCATCACCAAAAGCAATTGTATGAGCAGCGGGAATACTAGAACTTATATTTCCTGCAAATGTCCCTGTATCTTCATACCCCATATATATTCTATCAAGCTTTCTAGCGATTGCTTTTTCACATTCCTCCCGTAGAAAAGAATTTGTTGCTATATTTGAGTTTTCTTCCCACTCATCAGTAAGTGGTACAATAACAGCAATCTCTTTTGTAGTAAGAGTGGTTTGTTTAATAGTCCCCTTATTAGTAGTTTTAAGCCCACCCTCTGTACTTACTACTGCTGCTTCTATTTCATCATCAACCATGTTTATATCCAAAGTCTTTGAAGTCATAGGAAACTTCCGAGTAAAGGGAACACATACAGATTTCATTTCAATATTTCTTAGCATTATTTGTGATACTGGTGCTGGTACTACATATCTACCATCCGCATCAGTTATACCACTATAAAAATCACCCATTAAAATCACCTCATAATTTTTCTTTTATCATTTCACCAAATAAGACATCAACGTCTTTTTTACCTTCCAAATTATTCTTAGCAAAATTTCCGTCGCCAGATTTATTGGTTTCTCTTACGCTAACAAGATACGGTTTATTTTTTGCTATTTTTTCTATTACTTTTTCTATAGTCTTAATATCAGGGTCTTCTTCACCTTCCAATTCCTTTTTAGCCAGAAGTTTTACAACTTCTATATCTGCAAAGTTTTTCCCAGATGCTACAGTTAGAATAAGATTATCTATTTCCTTCCCCTTATATTCAGTTTGGATATCTACCAAACCCTTTTCAAGTTCAGCAATCTTCTTCTTGTCCTTTTCATTATCGGTAAGGTTAGCATCTTCCATTTTTTTAAGTTTAGCCAGCGTCTTTGTGTTATCAGCTTTCTCCTTTGCTTTCTCAGTTCTATATTTTTTTGCTTCTTCCCGAAGTTCCCTAACATAAGCTAAGCTAAATTTCTTACCCTCTTCCGTTTCTTCTTCAGAGATTTCTTTTTCTTCTAACTCCTCAGAGTTATTTTCTTCTGTCATTCTTGACACCTTTCCCCTTTACATATAAAAAAACGCCCAAAACTTGAACGTCTTATATGCAGTTAAATTATATTAAAACTTATCTATTCTTACCTTTGCCTATTCCTCCGCCACCCTTACCGCATGGCCTTGTATTCCTGTTACCACCACGTCCACCTGCTACGCCTACGCCACGACCTCTGCCATCCTGTGGGCGCTGTATACCTCTTGGATTTGTTGCCATTGTAATTCCTTTCTCCAATAAAAAAGCACCCCATAAAAGGTGCTAATTTTAAATTTTAGTTGTTTTATTTTTTGCCTAATTCAATAATGTTTTCCAATTTAATAAAAGGAAAATTCCAGTTGCCAATTCATAGTTATTTAACAAATTTACTCATCTTATTCCAAAATTTTCTTACCCAGTAATTTTGATAATATGCTATAATTTCATCGTTTTCTGCCGTAAATGGAATTGAAACTATCTCAAATATCCTTTTAGTCAAGTAAATTGTTTCGTGTACCATATCATTATAATTATCAGGTTTTTCTATCCATACGGTTATGTGGTCTATATCCCCACTATCTTTTGTTACTGTACCGACTGACGCAGAATATCCTTCGTCTTTTTCTTTGTTGCCCATACAAAGCCAAACTTCTATTCTAAATATGGGACATATAAACTTGTATTTCACTTATGCTGCCTTTCTATATAACTCTTAATACGTTTATATCTTCTTTATCTACACTCTTACCTTTTGGTGTACTAAATGTATCTTCATATACAGGGTCATCTTCTTCTAAAACTGCTCTTGCCAATTCTAATCCATTATGTAACCCAACCATGTAATTTTCCGATAAACAATCCTTTTGAATTATTATCATACTTTTTATTTTTTCTAGTGGTGTCATTACTTCTTCTTTTAAAAACTCTTTTTGAATTAATTCCTTATCTGTCATTTTTCCTCCCTTTATGCTGCCTTCCCATACATTTTATACCAATCAGCAATCTGTGGTTGGCTAGATGGGTTTTTTATAAATTCGATATAATTATCAGCAAACTGTTTAGACGATATTGCTGCATCTGCGGTATAGCAATTACAGTTAGGGTGCGGAGTTGTCGGTAAGTCTTTAGGCTCATATACGCCCACTAAGTCGCTACACACTTGACAAGCATCGCCTGACGTATGCCATTCAATGCCAATTAAGCCTGGATTCTTTAACGACGCTATCCTATCAGCTTCCCTGAATGCCGTTGCCCGCTCAGTCCTTAACAACCTCGCGGCATCATATGATACCCGTCTACCGTGAAGCTTAGTCATTACACCACGCCTTGACGGATTTAATAGCTTGTTAAGTCTAGCCTCCAATATTTTACTTGACGCTGGACGCCCACTTACAATCTCTTCCAAGACTATCCGCTCAATCTCCCGTTTAGTCCGACGGTTGAGTATCCATATCCTATCGGATAACTTTAAACCGTCCTCCCATATTCTGCTATAGATTACCTTTACAGCGTCATCGGTTACTGTAGTTAAAACACGCTTCATGTTAACATTAATACCCTTAGCGGATAACTTCTGACTATATCGATTAAGTATTACCTCATTTACTTCCTTGCCTAAATCTGCGCTATCAATTAACGCCTTATCGAGTATGCTCTTAAATCCACCTGTCAGTTTATCAGCTTCGGTCAGTAATCTTTTAACCTCTTTAAGCTTTTGTGAGTAAGGCCACGCTGTCTTGTTGACTATTAATTCAGCATCTTTTTTTATATTCTCTGCTGCCGTGATATACAATCTGCCTAAATTCTTATCCTGTATCTTAGTAAGGGCTACATAGTCTTTTCTATTTTTAAGTATATATTTTTTAAATTCATCCATTAAATTATTACTTCTTGTTTAAATGTGTTAGTACTCAATCTACTTTCAGCAATCTTAACATATTCAGGCTCGCGTTCAATACCTATAAACTTAAAGCCCTCCATCTTACAGGCTATACAAGTTGAGCCACTGCCAGCATAAGGGTCTAAGACTATCCCATCAGGCGGTGTTATAAGTCTGCATAGATATTTCATTAAGCTAATTGGTTTGACTGTGGGATGGTTGTTCTTTACAGTTAATCTATTCTGCTCTTGTTCCATTCTTAAATCTCTTAAACCATAACTTGCCTTGCCAACTGACACTTTCTCCTCCAACCCCTCACACCCCATATTCCTTTCACTCTTTGAGGCTTTAGCACAATAAAAGAATCGGGAGGCTGAACCTGAACTTGCCTCTTGTTGTAAATGTATTTCTTTACCATCTCTGATACCAGCTTTATTTGCCATTAAGGTATTTTTATATATCCCACTCATAGCCCCACTTTTCGTATCAGGAAACTCCCCCACCACTTCATCACGTTCAGGATTAGGTAATTCATTAAACATTGCCCTTAATTCAACAGGTAGTCTATTATAAAGTTTTTCATCAATACTCAGCATATTTCCTCCCATGTAATTTATAATGACATTTTCTACAAAGAGTTACACCATTTTTGATGTCCCATAACTCTTTACAATTACGGGCATCTTCTCTATTTTTAATTTGAAATATTTCTATTATCATTTGAATAGGTATTATGTGATGACTTTCTAAATTCTTAACGCTTCCACAAAGCTGACATTTTTGATCTCTTGCCTTAACGTCATCACGCCATTTTTCACATTCCCACATTCTGCGAATTGATTGCCCAATATTTAAAATTCCACCTTTCCAATTATAATGATTTTCTGCTCTACACTTTTTACCTCGTGCTTTTACTTTAGCAGGATTTTCTTTACACCATTTTACCATAGATATAGCACGTTTAATTTTGGACCCCTCACTTTTAGGTATTCCCCTTAAATGGTTAGTTCCTTTTTCTCTACCAAGAATTAGGTTTGGGGAAGGCTCTCTTTGTTTATAAAGTTCTGAACGACAACTAATACAACATACACCATTATATTTTTTTAATTCAAATGGTCTACGATATAAAGGTTTCCCACATATTTCACATTGTGTATTAGGCGTTCTCATAAATCCACTTCAACACTTTCTTTTTACTATCTTCACTTATATTGTCTTTAAGTATATACTCTTTATCAGGATAAGTCAATATTAAATTTGCTGGGAATCTGCCAGTGGGTTGCTTGTATTGTCCATCTCTTTTTTGAAATCCCCATTGATGGTCTGCTACTGTCTTTGCTTTACCCTCACCTGAATACATACCACCATTAAGATTATCATCCGTACCTACCCTACACCCATCTATATTAATTCCACCTGTACCCCATTCCAGTACATTACTTGCTATAGTCTTTTCAGATAATGGTTTACGTGCTAGTGTCCATAGTTCCATAGCTGGCTTTAACGCTGTACCCCAGCCTTCGTATGGTGAAGTGCCTTTGGTAAGTTCTTCATCTTTAGCTTGACCAAATATTCCACCACCAATAGCACCTCTTTCTTCTGCTATTGCTACACCTTTTTGTGTGTGATGTTTTATTTCTCCTGTTGGTATTCTTTCATTACCCTGCAATTTGTCGATAGCTTTTCCCACATTCAAAGATTTTGGAAATCCACTACCATATACCCAAGCCACAATATCTCTTATTTCAAATCCAGCGTCCTCAATATTGACTGCCATTCTATGCTGTGTACGTGTACCGCAAGCTATGAGAGCGTGTCCACCTGGTTTTAGAACCCGTAAACATTCTGTCCATATATCAACACTGGGTATCTGATAGTCCCACTTCTTACCCATAAAGGATATGCCATAAGGGGGATCGGTTACTATGCTGTCAATTGAGTTATCATCAAGTTCTTTTAATGTTTCAATGCAATCACCTTGTATAATTTTATTTAACTCTAACATTGCAACCCCCTATTTAGGCTGGGGAGAGAAATAGGCTCTCCCCAAAATTATAAACTATATTTATTATATCATATCCATAAATAAAAGATAGCACATGTTATTTAGTTTCATTGTAAATATCGCCCATAACTTTTTCCTGTGCTTGTTGCTCCTTCAATATTTGCGCCATCAGCTCTTCAGGATTTTCCACCCCAGCCAAATCCATTTCTCTTTTAACTGAACTCAAACCTGCTGATATCTTCTGTACTGCAATTTCAACCTCTTCCTTTTCATTGGAGGGAACAGGCATACGAGTTATTATCTCAACATCAACATCTTCAGGATAAGAATAGGCTTCATAGACTGACCTCAT
>Ga0207997_1000541_pt1 | contig 19287 bp, 21 predicted proteins | sample AntAceMetag02UKN_FD_184777 | JGI IMG/M metagenome (GOLD analysis project Ga0207997, IMG submission 184777) | Saline lake microbial communities from Ace Lake, Antarctica - Antarctic Ace Lake Metagenome 02UKN (SPAdes) (version 2) | ecosystem: Environmental > Aquatic > Non-marine Saline and... | reverse complement strand
CAGCTGCGGTTGACCCTTCGCCCCATATTCTCGCATAACAAGTTACGGTATTTACTCCGGCTAATTTTTTAAATTTGCTTTTAATTACATTAGAATAAACTGAATCTGTACTCGGCTCAACCGCCCACACGCCTTTTTGGATAAGCGTCCCGGCGGCCTCAAGTGCATCATCAAGTATCATTCCATTTTGATCTACGGTAAAATCGCCACCCAACGCAAAAGAAAAAGCAATAGCCGATAAACTTTGCCCCTGTGCGTCCCACGTTGCCCCGTTATAAATATACATAACGTTTTCATCGGTTCGATAAAACATTTGACCATCAACTAAGCCCGACACTGGAAAACTTGTACCCTGTTGCATAGCGCCGTTATCTGCTAACGCTACAGCTAACCGGGCCACTAAAGTAGTTAATGAACCCGCCGGGTCAGTACCTAACTCGGCCTCAATAGCCTCAATAGCGTCTTGCACGGCGTTCATATCAGCCGCCGACACTTTATCTTTTTTAGCCTCGTTGTTAGCAAAAACGTCTAATACTCCGGGATATAAACTCATATTTACCTCGCTTGGGTTTCTTGGTCTATGTTAAATTTAAGTTGCTTTATGTTTTCCACTATCGTCGGCGGGTTTTCGCCAACACTTATAGTCGCTGTAAGTTGTGAACGTTTATCAATATTATATTTAATGCGGTTAATTCTATACGGGTCGGGTTCGGCGTATAAAAACGTATCGTATAATTTCTCGTCATAAGTTACCTCACGTGTTAACAGTTTTAGTAACGGTATAGGTACGGTTTCTTCAATAAGAATCTCACGTTTTAACCGCATCGATCCGCTATCTACTACACCGTCACCTAGTGCTTGCTGTGCGTCCGCTAATTGTTCCGCTACGGCGTTTGTTGTAACTGCGGAGTTACTTATTACCTTATCCCTGCGCTTATACTTAAGTTGATTTTTTGCGTAATCTTTAGTATAAACGAATTTTGACCCCGTAACTTCGCCCCCTATTACTATAACACGGTTAATAATCTCACGTGACGAACTTTTCAAGTTAAATTGTTGTATTTGTTTACCTAACGGAAAAAAGAAATTTGCTTTAGTTGACTTTGCTTTAAAAAAGAATTTACGATCTTTATCGACTCCCCACTCAATGCCCCCGGTAATATCTGCAAGTTTTTGGAATATTTCTTTAGCTGAAACGTAACTAAAATCTAAACTGTCCGGGGTAAACCCTGTTGCCTCAATGTCTGCTGAATCGTAAGTTATATTAGTGTTTGGCGTAACGTAAGTATCTAAAACGTTTTTTACAATAACGCTAATTTCATCTGATGTGTAACTATCATTAACGATAACGTCGTTTAATTCGGACTGATAACCAAACCCGCTAATAGATATTTCTTCTTTTTTACCAGTAACGTTATTCGTAACAACCTCTATACGCCCTTGATACCATAAATCATAGGTAAGTGTATCCGGGTTTCTTCTGTAAATTCTTACATTGAAGTTGGCACCAAAGTCAACTTCGCTACAATACCTTGTGTCTGCGCCAAAAGAAAACCCGGAACACCCGCCAACTGCATCGTACCCCCACGCAATATTGAATACTCGGTTATCCAATATTTTAGCGAAGTTCATGTCCCTGTCACGTAATTCAACTCGGTATATCATAACCACATATCCCCATGATCTATTTTTATTGTCACACCAACGGTACCTGTATATTTAAAATAATTTGTACCCGGCATCATACGCATAAAGTCCCCGGTGAAATAAGATTGACCGTCCACAGCGGCGTTTAAGACGTCTAAATTCCTCGTATCAATAATTAATGTCGTACCAGCTAACACATTTTCGTTATACGTGAACAATTCGCCTGTTGTTAAATTTTCTAAAGTACAAGACGTCATACTTGCGCCTGCAGGCTTAAAGTTTATTATAGGGAAGGTTGGTACGCTGCCGTTGTTCTCTATATTAAAGGAAGTAGGCGACGAGTTAATATTTGTTTTTGTTCTGGTAAACGACACGTACTTTTGGAACGGTTCGTCTGTAATAAAATTCATTGAGAAAAAATATACTTGTGACTTGGCTCTATACTTTAACGCCGTTATGCCATTTACAAATACCCGGTAATATCTATCGTCGGTAAAATGTAAAAACTTTCGTCCATGGCTGCAGGCTCGTATTATTGCATCGTATAATGTCCGGCTTGTTGTTAAATCGCTAGTATGTATATGGAACTTTAATTTAAAAACGTTTGACGAATATTTGACGTTATCAACTAACTGCCCCTCGACCCTTGCTATATCGTATTTAGTTGCAGTAATTTTTATACTGGAAGACCAAGCATCTTCATTAACGTAAACGTTTGTGTCTTGAAACTCGGTAAAAATTAACTCACCTTCGCACGCAATACCGCCGTCAAAGTATGCAACAACAGCGTTATTAGTAACCTCTGCGCCAAAGTTTATTTTACTAAACGTTGTAGCAATTTGTTTTTCAATTTCTAAGAATTCCCAGCCGTCAGACCCAGTATGGTAACTAGAATTGCTAACAGTAATGCCGTCGTCAACATAAATCCTCGCTTTCGTAGCAGTATCACACTTTACCCACATACCAAACTTGACTGTACGTCCGGCCCAGTAAACACTAGGTAAAAATTCTTGTGACCCCTGCCTAACTTTACGTGTTGTTAGATCATAAATGTACTCGGCTTTGTATGTGTTAGATGACCCCGCCGTTATTTTCATGGCATAGTTACCGATTTTCTTTACAGTAGATTCTTTCGCAATAGACCCGGCGGTACCTGCCAGTTCCCAACCGTCCGGCGCTACAGCGTCACCGTTACCCCAAGATTCAACGTAACCGAAATCTTGCATAATATTTTGCGGACTTATTCTAAAATTAATATCCATATCAAACGCTCCTTAATTCGTTCTGTATTTCGGTGTTTAGTTCGGTAACAATGTCTGGTATTATATCCGTGTCAAAATTTTCATTAACATTTATTTCTATGTTCTCTATAACAACATTACGCTCGTTATTATTAGTAGTGCCGCCACCGCCTAAAGTTAAATCACCCGACCTAATAGCATCGGCAAACGTTTGTGGTACGACCATTTCACCCGGCGTTAATAGGGAAGGTACGGAATCTGTCCCCGTCTGAAAACCTATTGCTGCAACAGTCGCAACTTGTAACGCTGTTGATATTCTTTGTTTAGCTATAAAGGGAGGTTGCAAAGGTAGGGGTATTGTCGCTTGAATTAAGGCAATAGCTTTCTGTCCTTCAATAAGTATTTCACCTATCCTTAAAATTTTTAACGCTATCGCTGCAGCTTTAGACTCGCCAACAAAAGCGCTTAATATTCCCGAAAATGAATTAAACAACTCTCTATTTGTCTTTGCTTCTAAATCTTTTTGTTTATTTCTTTTTTTTGTTTCGTCTTCAACGATTTTTGTTTTTTGTTGTTCAGTTGTTAGTGTTAGAAATTGTTCTTTGAGAAGATTAGCGACTGTCTTCTGGAACGCTTCTTCATTCATTGTAGTAAGCGACGCTCTAAGGGCCGTAATTTCATCTATTGACGGAACAACACTCCCATCTGCTCCTAAATCTTCGATTGTAGTATCCTCGTCTAATGCCTTTGATTCTCTTTTGAACTCCAGCAATCTTTCAGTAACGGCTAATTGTTCTTCAAGAGCTTCAAGTTCTTTATCGGCTAAGATAATACTTTCACCAAATTGCGATCTAAGCTGTGTCCTTCTGTCTAATATCGCATCTGTTAACTCTAATATTTTGCTCTCAAGAAACTCAATATCCGTTTGATCTTTAATTCTCAACTCTTCAAAAAAGTTACGCAAGGCCGCCGTAGCACTATTTATTATCGGAAGGAAAGTCTCGCCAAAATCTATTGCTAGTGCTAACAAATTACCCTTTAATATTCCAAGTTGTGACGCAGTTGTTTCTAATCTTTTATCAAATTCTATTTGTAAAGCTGTACCAACTAACGTTTCATCATTAGCAGCTTTTAAAATTTCTTTAAATCTTCCACCCTGCACCGCAACAGACAAAAATGCTTGCTGTAGTCTGACTGAACTAAATCCTAATTCCTCTAATTTAACCGCTGCTTGGTCGCCGGAATCAACTAATGTTTGTAAAAAATCATTAAACGCACCAATGCCTTGCTTACCTTCCTTCTGCAATTCTACCAACACCCGGTTAATTGCAGTACCACCACGTTCTGCCTGTATACCTGCCTCAGTAAATGCCGTCGATATAGCAAATATTTCAGTGGATGTTAAACCTGCAGCCGTACCAGTTGCAGCTATTCTTAACGCAAACTCTGTTATTTCACTTTCAGTTGTCCTGAAATTATTACCTAATTCAACAACAACTGATCCAAGCGTTTCTATTTGGTCTATTGGTGTCCGGGTAAGGCCAGCTATCCTAGAGAACGCAAAAGCTGCACGTTCAGACGTTAAATCTGTTGTTTCTGATAATTGCGCTATTGTTTTTGTAAATTTGGTAAGATTTTCAACACCACGGACGCCTAATTGTCCCGCAATTTGTTGAATTTTTGCTAGTTCTGTCGCTGCTACGGGTATTTCTGTAGATAAATCTATTAACCTTTTAGATAATCTTCTAAATTCTTCCTCTGTAGCATCAACCGTTTTACGTACACCCGCAAACGCATCTTCAAATTTTATGGCTTGTGCTGCTGCAACTCCGGCTAAAACAATAAAAGCTATACCTAACCCCGCCACTACTTTAGTCGTCGCTATTAACGTTCTATTTATTTTCTGAGAAGTAGTTAAAATTTCAGCTTGAGATTTAGTTAATCCTTTCTGTAGATTAGATAAATCAGCATCTATCCTTACAATTAACGCCCCTAAATCACCGCCCCTAAGATTAATCATCTTGTACCTCTATGCCCTTGATTGACTTTATTTTATTAAAATCTGGTTCCGCTTTTTTTACTCTAAGCAATGCGTCGCAAAATTTCTTGTAACTGTTTTTATCTATTACTCCCGTTACGTGTCCATGCGCCTGTACCATTGCCGTAGTCTGGTAAAATAGGTCTTCCATTTCTACGTTTTGCATTTCTTCGTAATATTTATAAAGCTGCTCAAACGTTAAGTTGTCAAAGATATATTCTTTTGTCCAACTACACTTACGGGCAAAGAACGCCAAGATATGCGCTAATCCTTTTTTTCTTTCTTGACCTTTCCCATTATTGCCTTCACCCTCTCTACTAAAAAATCTATATCATTGACCTCTAATATAGTGTCAACGATAACGGTTTCCTCTTTTATTGTAACGTTTTGCTCTAGCCATTCTTTTTTTTCACCAAGGACAATAACATAAATATCTACAATTTTTTCTCCCATAACGTCCATGATGTTTAAAATATTTAACGTTTTTTTATCGTTTACTAAACCTAACACCGCCTCGGCTACTATTCTTATAAAATATAACCTATTTTTTATTACGAACGGTTTTATCACAAAATCTTTTCCCGCTATTCTTATTAACTTACCTTGTGGTAACATTATTTCGACTTCATCTTTAGAACTGGACATCTTGATGCCTCCTATAATTTGATTATACTGGTGTTCTAATTATTTTAATTTTCTTCCTATTCGCTACCAATGCTGCACCTTCAAAATCCGTAGTACCTTCAAGTACGCTGAATTCATAAGGAAAGTCATGCCAATCTGTTTCCTTAAGCGCCATTGCTAAGTTTCCTGACCCTTCCGTTGTGAAGAAGTGCATATCAATCGTACCTCCATCACCCGTAAGGTGAACAAACCTTAACGCACGTTGGTTTACATCAGTGTCGCCACCAAACTCGAAAACTTCATCTGCGCCAGAAATACTGGTAACACCAGCACCTAAAGCGTATGTAAAGTTGTCAAAATCCCACTCTACACCTGTTATTTTAATAGATATGTTTTCTTCAACTGCGTATTGTTTAACAAGTGACTGTGGACTACCTTGTTTTAGCTGTAAAGGTACACGTTCAATAACTACTTCAACGTCGCCTTTAACTGCGCCAATATCAACAAGTGGTGTCGTTCCTATTGCTCCCATATATAAAATACCGGGGCCAAAACTGAAACGCTGTGTTTCATAAGCTGGAACATTTCTTGCCATGTTTAGTTACCTCCTTTCTGAGTATTTTGTGGTTCGTCGTCGAGGGTATTACGTTTTCCGCAACGGCAACATAGTACAGTTACCTTGCCTATTTCTACTTCGACATATAAATCTTTCCTCTTAATGCGGACAATGTTGCCATCTACATAACCTAACAAAAACTTACACTGGCATTCCCACTTTTTCATAGGCATCTTAGTCCTCCGTAATTATTTGCCCGTCCTCAACATTAAGTTCTATTTTATCCCCTGTCGCTTGATCTTGTAATATTATACCATCATCGCTGGTGGTAGGGAAAGCATCAACTCGATATATTAAGGGAACGTGCAATAGGTTTGGTTCTGGGTCAGTCATTACTGGCCCGGCGTCAAGCTGAAAAATTGACGCAACCGCTATTTCTAAATTTTTGTCCGTAAGGTCTTGCCGATTTAAAACCTTGTTTACGTCTTCCGCTAAATCCATAATATTAACAGCCGTTTTTCGGCCCGACTGTAACCATAAATCTATTTGAACGCTTAACTGTACGGCCTCTTGCACCGAATTGTTTAGATTGTTAGTTAACACGTACAAAGATATTGCCGGGTATATTGGGTCATCAACTTGACTAATATGCTTTGTGTACACACGGCGTTGCACCACGTCACGAACCGCCGGAGTGTCAGTTAATACCCTTCTGATTTTCTCTAGTACTCGTTTAGCTGCTTTCATGTACTTAACACCGCATTTATTAGATTTTTTTTCATTAATAGGCCCACAGCGGGTAAAACCTCGTCCCTACTACCCTGTAATACTGGCCTTGGAATCATTCTTGATGTACCATAAACAACGTGTACTGCGTGCGGGGCAACGTCTGTGTCTAACTTCACAAACGCCGTCGCCATTAATTTACCTACTCTTACTTGCGCTGGTATTATTCCCTTTTCTTTACTATTTAAAAGTCTACCTGTTTGTTTATTCACCTTATACCATGGAGTCAATACTTGTTTGCCTCGTTCTCCGTGTCGCTTTGCGTAAGGATGATCTAACCCCGATAAATCGCTAGGCGTCAAACCACCAGAAAGGTTTTCTTTGACACGCTTATCTACTATTGTTGCCACAGACCCCATAGTCTTATTAACTTTTTTAGTAAAATTACTACCAAAAGAAATTAAGTTTTTTATTACAAGTTTTTGTCCTATTACTGGCATTAAGTTACCTTTTGATGACCAAAACTTTTCTTGTTAAGAAAGTTTAAAATTTCCAAAGCCTCATTTTTAAAGGGGTGATCTGGTGGAATACAGTTTACCGTTCGGTTAAGATATTCTTTTGCGGACTTTATATTTAACGCTGCTATCTGTTGATTAGCGTGCCAAAATCTGGGGTTAATATCTAGCGCCGATTGAAACGCCTGCAACGCCTCGTTTGCTTTATTATCGTTAAGCCAATGCAACGCAAGGTTAAAGTACGGTCTTGGGTCGCCACCTTCGGTAATTTTAATTTGTCTATTATTTAATTTCTCGTAATAATCTAATTTAGACTGCACACGTTCTTTAAGGTACCCGTAATGGTGCAGCGGTATTTTTGCGTAAGCGTATTGCAACTTACGTTTCATTTTTATAGCTGGCATAGAATCGTCTAACGTTTCATGTATCACCCCGCAATAAAATAACTCTGGGATATTCCTAAATAATCGTATGGCTTGCGTTGACGCATATTTAGGTATCTGATTTGCTCGTGTTATCTTTTCTAAATAATTGATAACATGGAAAATAAAAACATCTACTTTCTTTTCCGAGTAATCCAATAGGTCTAAAACTTCGTGCATTGTAAATCGTTCGTCTGCATCAAGGTGTAATATCCAACGTTGCGTAGCGTGCATTAGCCCAAAGTTTCTAGGTATCGAATAATTATCTACCCAGTCATGGTGCAGCAACTTAACATTAACATGCGTGCGTTCAGCAAAACGTTTAACAATATCCAAGGTCTTATCTGTTGACCCGGTATCAACGATTATTGCTTCGTCGATAATATGTTCAATAGCGTCTAAACATTCACCGATATGTTCTTCCTCGTCCTTAATCATCATCACAAGACTAATACCGTTACCCTCAATGTATTCTTCGACAGTTACGTCTTTATCAATAAGGTGCGAGTAATCGTCGTAACCAATGTCCTTTTTTTTCTTAAAATGGTCATTAGCTTGGTAGAACTCAAACTTTTTCTGCCGTTGCTCTGGCGTATCGTACCCTAAATGTTTTACTCTTATGTTTGTATGCCTTAAATTCTGTGGCGCCATCCATGGTGCTGACCCGCAATGGTGACCCTCAGGGTGTTCCGGGCTGAATATTTCTTGACCTTTCATCAACTTGAAAAACCTGTAATTCTTAAACCTACCAAAAGTTGAATCTGATCTAAAATACTCTTTACCCATTTCGGTTTTCCAAATAGTTTTCCAGTTGCACCAGTAGCCTAATACTTCCGGGTTACGTGGTCGCATTAACTTTTTAACTTTGTCAATAAACTTATCTTCGTATATTTCGTCGTCGTCGATAGAAATACACCAGTCGGCTTGGCCTGCCTCTTTAAGTTTTAACGCCTCTTGGAGTAACCAGTTACGCTCGTAATCTTCTTGAAAGATTCCGTCATAGAATTCAACTTTTACTATTTTAGGAAATTTACTTTTATAATATTCATAGGCGCCAACTTTATCAATATGGTTTGCCCTGCACATATGTAAAATAATACTATCCGCAAACTTACTTGTCTGCTCTAGTGACTTTTCTAAACACTCACCGCCATTTGTACGATACACCGCTACAAGTTTTTGGTCTTGTTCTGGGTACCATTTATCGTAGTACAATTTTTTATTCTTCTCGCCATTAGCTGCATACTGTTTTACATTCATCTGGTTCAGCAGCGTGCCTTGTCCTTTGTGATAAATCCAAACGTCTTTGGCAATTAACATCTTATATCCAGCTACCTGCGTACGTAGCGAAACGTCGTTATCCTCGTGGCTATTAGTAAACCTTTCGTCGAAAAAACTACCGTCTTCTAAAATTTCAGCTACAACATTTCTTTTATACATCATGCACCAGCCGTATAAAATGCCCGTATGCTGCCAAGACCCACGGTTAAGAGCGTAATTTTCGTTCGGGTTCATCATGCCTACGCCTTGTTGACCGTTTGAACTATTCGTTACCGGCCCAACAGCACCGATATTAGCAATCGGCACGTTATGAAAATGCGCCTCCATGCGTTTTACCCAGTCGGGCGTTACTTCAATGTCGTTATTAAGGAAGATGATGTACTCGCAATTTACGTTTTTTAGCACGTAATCAACGGCTAAATTGTTGTTATATCCGAAAGTTTGCCTATCATTTACAATAAACTCGCACTTGCTTTCATCTTGCAAGATGGTAAGATTCGCCATTTTTTTCTTTTTACCCTGTAAAAACTCAAGTGACCCGTCGTCGCTAAAATTATCTACAACAATTAACCTGTAATCTTCTGTATACTTTTCAATAGACTGAATACATTTGACGGTATCAGCTATACCGTTTGTCATAACTGTAATAATTGCATACTTGGTTTTGTGCATCATTGTGCATCCCCTAACTTATTGAGTTAAATGTTATTTCTTTGTGATGTGTCGCTCCGGCGAAATCAAATAGTGTTCTAACGAATTCGACTTCTGAAAGCGTCACCCCATGGGTTACATTACTAGAGTAAACTAAATCTTTTGGCAAAATTTCTAACGTACCTTGTGCCATCATTTTGAATTTACCTTCATTATCTTTACCTACTCCTTGAATTTGTACGATTCCCCTCTTAAAATAAAACCTTACCAATTCGTTTTGTGCAACTAGAATTTCGTTATTAACAGGCTGCCCCACTTCATCAACGGCCCGTAATGAAATAGATCCTCCAACAAGACCAACTGTTGTTATCCCTGTTATTGCAATAAACGAATTTGTGGAAAGCGCCATACCGTTTTCTGATATTGGTATATGCTCTAATACACCCCCAGTTGTTTGTGTTGCTCCGGCAACTGCTGTTGTTACGCCTGTAACTAATAAACCGTTTTCCGTGTACACTTCCCAGTAAACGTTTTCGTTTGTTGTATCTTGCATTATTAAATCAAGCATTGGCTCGTCAGTTGTAGAATCTAACGTAACTAAACCGTTTTCAATGGCTAGTTTCCACCGGGTACTTACGGCACGATCTTGCAAAACATAATAGTCAAGTTCACCAATACCTATGCCAGCGACGGTAACAAACGCCAACGGCGTTATCGTTATACCTTCGGACTTAACCTCCAAAAAAGCGGATTGGTTAGGTTGATTATTTACAGTTAACGTTTGCCCCGGAATAGCTTTGTCAACTACCGATGGTGTAAACCGTTTTACTGTAACCGTGTCTGTTAGTACGCTTGTAATGCTCATAGTAAACTTTCATATAATTGTTGATAGTCCTGCGCCATTCGCTCGGCTTGAAACTCTGATATTACATAATCTTTGGCAAGTGGCACCATTTCGTCTATTACGCCTTGTATCATGCACGTTTGCACGCCCCGAACAAGACCCTGTATTCCATCCTTAACGTCAGTTAATATAGAGTAACCGCCTAAAACGTCGATGGTCACATCTGTTTTATATGTTACGACAGGTATTCCCCTAAACATTGCCTCGATAAACGTAAGTCCGAAACCTTCTGTTTCCGACGGGTACAAGAAAATATCCATCACGTCCAACAATTCGCCGGGGTTATTTTGGTGACCCGCCCAGATAACGTTCTTAACTGGTAAACATTCTGCCACTAATTTCATGCGACCTAAATAACCCGGTTCAGTTTCACCGCCAATAACAAACGGTACCACGTCATACCCTTGCGCCTGTAAGTAAAAACACGCTAATAGCCAGTCAGTGACGTTCTTATCCCTAGCGACACGTCCACAACGGCCTACAACTATTTGTTCCGGCTTAATATTATATTTTGCCCGTAATTCTTCGTAATTATTCTCTTGTGCGAATCTCTCAAAATCTATTCCGTTCAAAATCGTGCTGCAATTTTTATTCATACGTGTAACGGCATCACTTACGCCGATACGACGTGTAACGTGCTTATCGCTCACCATAGACCGTACTGGCGAGTGGATTGTTTCGACAATCGGTATTTCTCCGGCTAAATCTTCTGCAGCTTGTGAATTACTGCCACCTGTATGTATATGCAACAAATCTGCAGGCAACTGCATCGTTGTTTCCTCATTCAATACGTTAATGGGAACGTTAAGCGCCTCAAACTCTTTTCTAAACGGGCCGTCCTTATACGTTAAAACGGCGTGGTCGTTAACCTTATCAAATTTGATAATATCGTGGACAATCCTTTCCATACCACCATACGCCAACTGATTTACTTCATGTATTATTTTCATGTTTCTCCTTTGTTTGTGCCTCAATAGGCATCAGTTATTTATTATAAACTACCATACCAAATCCAGCATCGCCGTGTATTGGTAGAAAAACTTTTTCGCCTCCAATATTTAACTCGTCCCAAAACGCTTTCATATCCTCATTTAAAAATATATCGTCAAATAAGATAATACTGTTAGACGCCATTTTATCTCTAATCATGTCAAGGCACATCGTCGTACATTCGTAAGTATGCTCAACGTCAATAAACGCTATGTCAATCGCTGGTAAATCATCAACGACGTTTGCACTAAAAATTTTATATTCTATTCCCTCACGTCTAGCATCTGGTACTACTTGATATAATGTGTCTATTGTTCTAACTCTTGCGTTAGGGTAACCGTCATAAAGGCACGCTGCACTTACGCCTTTCCATGTACCGAATTCAACTACTACGCTTGGTCTTAATGTTTTAGTTAAATAGTATAACGTTCGATAGTAATGTGGATTGGCAGCAGGGTTATACTTTGTATCGCTTTGTATTCCTATTAGTTCTTCCGTCTTTTCTCCTAAAAGAACATTAGATTTTTTAGCTAGATCATTTGTCATTTTTTTATCTTTTCGTATGCTGTTGATGTTAAATTTGTTCGTTCAACTAGATCATATTTTGAACTATACAAACACGCCCCGGCTTTACTTTCTATATCTAGTGAAACAACCCGGCCCGCTGGATTACCTATCGCTAAACACCCAGACCCCATGCCCCGATTAGTTCCGAGTTCGACGCAAAGCATAGGCTTAACCCTAGCCGCCAATAAATATAAGAACCTGTAATACGGCACAGCCTCCGGGTGTATTCCCTCTTGATGCTTAAGATCTTCGCAAAAACTTTCCGGCATAGGGAAATCTGCACAGCCTACAGACAATTTTATTAGATCATCTTTATTAATCAAGTTCACCCCGCAACGCACGCTCGGTTATTATTCCCCGATAATTGAAATCTGTTAAGAATTCTTCGGACGTATCGTCGTCGGCAGGTGTTTCGTAGGCTTTCTCTTTATATGCCTTTTGCATATCTTTATATATTTTTGCAGAGTCAAAAGTTTCTTCCGAATAGTCCCCGGCTTTAATCTTCTTCCCGTTTTTAGCTGCAGACATAGCAAGACGCCCACAAGCGTCAGACGCAGCTAAGTAAACATCGTTCTCGTTACAAGTCAGTAGTGCGGTTATTTCTTCGTCAGATAATACGGCGGTAGCCTCGACGATATCACCTATTAACGTCCTAACCTTACCAATGTTATTTGTAGTTACGAATGAAAATGACATATCGGCTCCTTAATAAATGGGAGAAGAAATTAACCCTCTCCCATTATTATTTATCTTAGTGGTACTTAGGACTTACCACGGTAAACAGCTTGATAATAAGCAGCCTGTACAGCATAATCGTAACGTACATTATACGTTAGATCGTTAAACTCTGAACCCCACTGATCGTCGCCACCCGCTAAATTAAGCATATCGGGTTTCTTAACCAATAAGTCTGGTGTGTCTTTGCCATTCAAAAATCCAATCTCACCAAAATGAGCATCGGCAGGCGCAGCAGCAATCCACCATCCAGTTGTTGTATCTAAGAACGGCTCAATTAAAACTTCTAACCTTTTAGCTTTACCGATCTCATTAGTTCCACCACCAGTTGATACAGGTATAAACTGTTGTGCAGTTGTCAACCTTAACGCTGTATCTTCGAGGTCTGGACAAGTAATTAAATACTTTGCCTCAAGACCCATCTTTTCACCGCTTGACGGTTCTGTTGCCTTCTCTATTACTGTCATACCAGCACTTAACGCAGCGATACCAGCAGCGTCATTAGTTAATGCCGTGTCGCCAATATTAACAGTGGTACGAAATAACTCTGTATTGTCATATGCTAAAAATGAACCTTCAAGTAAACCCTTGGCAGACTTTGCAATCGTACGACCTGCAGCACGACCAAAACGTTCTGGATGTTTTTGAAGTGCGTTTAAATCATCATTAATAATTGCTTGTCTTGTGACAGTAAAAGAACGATCATAAGTTTTCAACGCAATATCATAATCATAATCTTGTAAAGTTGAACCTGTTGTTTGCCCGCCCTCTGCTCGTTCCTTAAGGTCGGGTGCCTCGCCCATAATTACACGCTTATGAGATTTGAAGTCTGTCAAATTGCCTTGTTCGGTATATTTTCTCCATGGAGAATTTACGCCTTTAAAGCGGTCTAACATTTTTTTGTACATAACATTTGCAAGTAACACCGGAAAGTCAGCTGTTGCGTTTGCCTCTCTCAAATCGTCGTACATTTGTAATAATGTTTTCACTTTATATTCCTCCTTCTATCTTCCTTAATAATGCAAAGATAGGTTTATGATTGTTCCTGCCCGTATGGGTTTCCCTGTGGCAACAATAGTCCGTTAAAAGCACCATTTGAAGCACTTACCGCAGTTACACATTTCACCGCTGGGTAATCGTCATTGTCAGCACCAATAGACAATGCGTCAGTAGTTGTGTCCCAGTAAAGAATAGTCCCTATCGCTGGTTGTTCTTCACCGTAACCAGCATAAGTCATTCCCCAAACGCCCTCAAGCGCCATTACGATAGACGCACCTGTGATAACCGTATTAATAGGTATACCGACAAAACCTTGCTCTCTTGCTAATGCACCAGATCGTCTTGCCGCACTTGCTGTTGCAAGGGTAACTCTTTTTCCCGAAAACTTATAATTCTTAGCCATGATATATTTACCTTTTCCTTTATTTTAGGTCACATTTTAAATAGGCTGGACAACCTTACTTATTTGTCGTCGTCATCCTTCTTTTTTTCTTCCTTAATTCCCATACGGTCTTCAAGTTCTTTTGTCATGGATTCTTTCAAGCTAGAACCTTTTCCCTTGTCGTCAGTTTGGAAATTAATCTTACCCTTAGTGCTGAACTTATTAATGTATTCAAGTTCGTCTTTGATACGTGCTGTTAAAGCCTCAGTCAACTCTTTTTCTTCCAAAACTTTTTCAGAAAAATCTTTTACAATTCTTGCTTTAGCAATGTCTGGAAGATTTTTATTTTCTTTCAACTTAGTTTCAATAACAACTTTTTGAGCGTCTATCTTTTCTTTCAACTCAAACCTAGCAATTTTTTCGTCGTTCTCTTTAATCTTTATATCTTTTTCTTTTTGCTCAGATGATTCTGTGATACTTTTCTTAACGCTTTCCGTGATCTGTGTAATTAGATCAGGGTTTTCACGCTTTAAATCTTCATATTTAGCCTCGTTCAATTCCATTTTATGTCCTCCATTATAATCGTTTTCTTTTAGTAATTTAGAAACACGTCCCCTTGCGCCGGGTTCTGTAACCCAGTCAACCGATGCTGGCCCATTTTTTCGCTGGAACATAATCTTCTCAACAATTTGGTACCCACTTTTACCCTCGACAGTTCCCATGGATACTTTACCGCCCGTATTTATAGACAACCCAATATGTTTTCTTGCGACAGGGTCTTTCAACCTTTCACGCAACCATGGGTCATGTACCGTAATTTTACCTAAAACTTTCCCATCTTCAAAATGGGATTCAGTTATAGTTGACGCCCAATCCTTTAAATTACGTTCCGGCATTTCCATTTCTTGCCGTTTCGTAGGATGATTTATATACATTTTAAGTCCGGCAAAGTGTGGCGCCGCCTCTTGCAGCGTCGATGCCGGATAATGGCGTTTCTTGTTATGGTTTGTACCTTTTGAAATCAATATTGCCTCAACTTCGGCCAAATCTTCACTAAAAGTAGCCTCGCCCAACGCTATAAAATCAATGTCAAACTCATCTAAATCTCTCGATTTTTCCAATATTTTAACGCCGTTTTCCTTTAGATCGTCGCTAAATGACACTTTTTTGCCGTCTTTTCGCATTCCCTCACCTTCATCATCGTTAAACAACGCCTCTTTTAACTTTTCGTCATTTTCCTTAACCCATTCCTTTGCGTCTTCCTTAGTATAAACGCCGCCCTCAAAAACGTATGCCTGCAGTTCCGACACACCATCTTCTCTAAATCCTATAATAGCCGTTACGCCATCTTTTACTTTTTTATCTAATGTTTTTATATGTTTAGCCGGGTCGATATGTTGAATTTTAAAAGAACCATCATCGTTCTCTAATAATTCCTCGTTGGCCTCTTTGATTTGCTTACGGAAAGATTTAATCTTATTATCTAAATTACTCTTAAACTCTTTAATGACTTGATTAAGTTTCGTTAGTTTCGACATGGTCAAGTAACCCCTCTTTAATTTGTTCAAATTCGTTATTGATCTTTAATGTTTCAACAAAATTTGCCACCGCTTCAACAAAACCTTCATTTTTCTTATCAATGTCACGCACGGCCTTTATTAGTATCTTATTCATTTCTACAATTATTTGCAAGGATTCTTCTTTTTTTCTTGACTTTTCTAGCTTTTCACTAACAATTTTTAACCTACTCTCGACGATACTGTTTTTTAATTCGTAACCGACTGTACTAAGCCCCGCTTTTTTACTTCCAAAATTAACCGACCTGTTTATTGCTATACTCATTCGTATCTACCTCATGCATTACGTTTTTTAAATAGATATCTGATACTCGTTGTATTTCCTTTAACTTTTCTTCAATTTCCATCATCAACTTGCCAAGGATTTTTGCGTAGTCGTGATCGTTTTTACAGTCATACGGCGAATAATTTTTTTTAGGCATTAAGCCCCCCTTTATGTAAATTTAAACCATAAAACACTAATAAGTATCGCCGTTATCAAAAAGTAATGCATTGACCTATGATTCTCAAGGCTCGCAACTTTAGCCGGGATATCTTTAAGTTGTTTCATGTAAATGGTCATACTTGTGCGCCATTTAATATCGTCTTTAATATCCTCAAGTTCTTCCTGTGACAGTTCTATTTTCTCAGGCATCCCCAGGCCTTTCGTTTGTGGGTTAATCTTTATCTGTATGCTCGTACCAATCGGCTAAATAATCAAACCAATTGTTTGAAGTCGTGTCGTTAGTTATTCTAATAAGATATTTATTATTTTGATCTAATATAAGTTCAGCATTTGCCCTAGCAGCGCCACCCGCAACTAAGTATTAAACATATGAAAATTAAATATTTTTTCACTTAGCTACCTCCTGTACCTGTAAAGCGTGACGACAATTATTTCGACAGATCAACGTTCCCGGTACTGGCGCAGTATCTATTGGGTAAGGACTGTTAGCTACGGCCTCGCTACATTCTTCACACGTTGACGCATCGTTCGGGCCTATAAATCCAACGATAAATCCGGTACCTTTTCCCGCCTCAGATACCGCCCCTTCTTCTACAGACCAAAAAGCGCCGACATATTGCTCAATACGACTATGCATACTGAACAACGATAACTCGACGGCCTCTCTTAACTTTTCTTCACTAGCAAACGATGTCTTAACCGAGGCGCCAACCTTTTTGCTTAACGCTGGTATTAGCGACGTAGTAACAAACTCGTCATTCCAAGCTACACGGCCTTTAAGGAATTCGGCTTTTGTTAACTGTCCATTAGCTGCTTCGGTTATTGTTTCTTCAATGTTAAACTTTTTCTTTTGGCTTTCGATATATTTATAACCAATACCAACAGCCTCTTTAAAATAAACACGTGCGTCTTGTGTCATATCTTTTTTAAGTTTACTTAACGACGAATCGAGTTTGCGTATGTGACCCACAACTACACCGTCCTTTTCGTCGAATACTATGTTAGCCATAACGCTCTCTTTAAAACGCTGATAGTCGTTAGCCAATGCTTTACGGTAACTGTTCATGCGTCCGTTAACAAAGTTCCATTTCTTTAAAGCCTTAGCACCTTCCCTTTCTTGATTTTCTATTTCCTCCTTTGGCCCTTCGGCCTCTTTAACTGGGATAGGTTTAGGTGTGCCAAACGGCTCTGGCTCTGATTCCGGCTCGGCGTCGATGTCTTTTATATTCTTAATTTCTTCATCTATATTATCAATGTTAGCATCTAACATAAAGTGTTGCGCTGCGGTTTCGTTACCTACAAGTTTATTATCTTTAGCTAGTGTCCAACCTTCCGCAGAATCTTTTAAGTCCTTCTCTAATATAGGTGGAAAGTCAACGTCTATAGTAGCATCTGTTGATTCCGGCAATTCAAAACCCCAACGATTCATTTTTGGATCGTCCTCTATTGTACCGTCAATAAGACTAACGCTGATCTTTTGGTAAATAAGGTAGTTGAATATTTGTAGATAAATAGATTCCCAAATCCTTTGCCAACCCTCAAACATTTTCACCATTGGCAATTCCATAGTTTTAGCGGTGGCAAGGTTTCCTGTTGCCGGGTCGCCGAAATAATGGTACATAATTCCCGATGCAGCAGATACCATTAGTTGCATACTTTTCATACCGTCAGTACCAATCTTAACGCCGCCCGTCTTAACATCCACAGACTTTAGATCAACGCCCTCGTTTTCTATTTGAGTACGCCCGGCGGTTCTGCGTATATTACTTAAGTCGTCGTTACTTCGCATCTGTCCGGCAATGCTTTTGACTTTCGCTGCAGTACCTTTGATTTTCTTTTTCCATGCAAACTGGCTTAACGATTTAATAAGCGTTGCAACATCTTCTGCCATATCCTTATGCGCTTTAATCCAATCAAGACCACGGAACAAAGTAGGCACGCCAAACTTATCGTTAACGTCACAGTTAATTTTTACGTGAAAAATCTTTGCGCCGGGTACTAACTTGTTTGTCGGTACGCCTTGGTTTTCAAAATCTAAGTTCCATATATCCGGGTAATAAAAAACTTTATTTTCGTTCATGCCGTAAGAATCAGTACTAAAATCGTACCTGCGGTTAGGTAACTTAACTTTATAAAACAAAGTCCGCATTGAATCTTTTGGGTCTTTAATGATATCAACAACAGCCAACGAATCTAAAATACGTACACGCACGTTACCTTCTTCATCATCCGTTAATAAAAAAAACAAATTACCTTCATACTGTAACTTGTTACATAACTTTATCTGCGAATCGAAAGACGTCATTACTCCCTGGTTATCTTGATCTTCCCAGAATTCCGTTAACACATCTTGTATTTTATCATCTGCAGCTTTCGGCACTCCAATACCGTTACCAAAAACAAAACTGGTTATTAGAGTAACCCAATGGCCCGCTAGTGGACTTTTATAAAAATAAAGCCTACATCGTTTTATGACGTAGTCTATTTTATAACCTAGCATTTGCGATTCTGTGCCAATCTCACCAATGTTTATCCAGCCAATATCCTCTAACTGTCTTTGCTGCAACGTTAACGTTTCTTGAATATCTTTTAATGCGTCTTCACTAACAAGTTTAAATCCAAACATTAGTAGGCTCCTTTAATAATCGCCAATATTAACAGGCTCAACTTCTTGCCCTATATCCTCTGGCAATACAATTTCTTCGTCCTCAAACTTTTCTTCTTCACTATCAAGGCCGACAGCATAACGAGTGGCGTCCATGGCGTCATCCTTAAATTTAACTGGTTCGTCTAAGACGTGATCTTCTTTATCTTTTTTCCATTTGTATGCCTTAATTTCTTTAATAACGTTAACACTTCTAGCAGTTACGTGTATAATAACACGTTTCAGCACATCAATTCCATCTTTTACTGAATTTTTTCCTTTCTTACACGCAATAGCGTTATATCCAGCCATATATATTTCTTCAATACGGTCTGGTTCTGCG
>Ga0207997_1000540_pt1 | contig 19304 bp, 39 predicted proteins | sample AntAceMetag02UKN_FD_184777 | JGI IMG/M metagenome (GOLD analysis project Ga0207997, IMG submission 184777) | Saline lake microbial communities from Ace Lake, Antarctica - Antarctic Ace Lake Metagenome 02UKN (SPAdes) (version 2) | ecosystem: Environmental > Aquatic > Non-marine Saline and... | reverse complement strand
CAATCGCAGGGCATACCTTAACGGGTTATTTAGCAGGTGATATATTGCCTCAGTCAGTTTGGGATTTACTCCATAGACCAGATAGCGCAACCGAGGGTATGGTATATGATAATCAAACTGGCAAATGGGTAGATATTTATTTGGTAAGTGTATCAGGGACAACTTTAATTAGTTTAAATGGTGGTACGATTGCTGACGGAGCAAGTGCAGTTAAATTCCACTGGTATAAATTTGTTCAATGGCTTGGCAGACAAAAAAAGAAATTACCAGACCAGAATGAATTTATGTCGCTTAGTCGTGGTGCAAATCAAGGTACAAATATTACAGGAAGTGCAGACCCAGGAACTACTACGGGACATACCGATACAGCAAGTAGACGTATGATATCAAATATCGGTTGTGAAGATACTTGTGGAGTTTTGCGACAGTGGGGAAGAGATAGAGATGGCGGACAGAGTGCAGCTAGTTACATTGATGCTTATGATGCAAATGATGATGCAGGTTCACTTGGGCAACATTATTCTGCACCAAATTGTGTGGTTTTCGGCGGGTGTTGGAATGACGGCGTGAAATGCGGTTCGCGTGGTTCGGCTTGGAGTGGCAGTCCACTGTATCTGGCTTCTCATATCGGCGCGCGCGCGGTGGCGGAGCCACGAGTTAATAGATAAGGAGGAAATATGAAAATAGCGATTGATAAAATTACAAATAGAATAAGCGGTTTTGCGATGGTCAACGGGGTAGATTTATCCTATATACCAAACTGTAATATTAAAATAGTTACTAGTGAAATGCCAGATAGGGTTGAAGTCTGCAAGTGGGATGGTAAGAAGATAATTGTAGATGCGACTTTAAAGGCAACTGTTATAGCGGAAGAAGAGAAGCAGATAATTATAGACTCTAAAAGAAATGAAATATTGGCTGAGAGGCGGCTAGCAGAAGAAGCGGAAGCTGAAGCGGCGGAAGTTGAAATTGACAGCCTAGCGATACAGAGGGCTATTGATGATGGGCTATTAAACATTGATGGAACATTGACATCCACAATTTGAGGGGCAGTTATGGGATTTGAAGATAAAATGTCGGTAGAAGATTTGATGAAAAAGCCACCAGAAGAACTGATGGCTGAAATCTATATACAAACTGTGAAAACCAATGGGGCGGTGTCTCGACATAACGAGGATATAAAAGACTTAAAAAAAGAATGTAAGAATAAGATAAGCATAAAAGTATTCGGGGTTCTAACAGGTATAATAACATTGATTATCGTAATATTTAACGTAATAGATAGGATAGGAATATGATGAATACAGGCAGTTCTTGTGGTGGGCGTTATAGCAGACCTATCAGAGGTATTACTTGTTATGAAAATAGGATACTCCAAAAAGATGAGCATATTCATTTCTGGGAGGATTGTGCATTTTGCCTAAGAAATAACATATATCTAATTGTGAATATTGACTCATATTTGACAAATTCAAGATGGCGCCCCTCAAATATTGAGCTTAGGAATTTTGTTATTGAAACAAAAACACGCCTAAAAGAGTTTGGTGCTGATAGGAATAATTGCAGATTTACGGTAGATAATGAAGCTAACGAATATGCTGATTTTGAATATTATATGAATATGGTGCGTGTTATACATGACGCTCTATATGGTGATTTTGACTTGGGCGCTGGCAATTTCACCACAAGGGCTAAAGATTGGTATGAGCATTTAGCGAGGCAATTTATCGGTAGATATTATGAAGTATTTGATTTTCATCTACAGGATGGACTTGATGATGGCAACGATATTAGGATTTATTGTAACTGGATTAAATATCTTGCAGATAAATTTGAGATTAAAAGGATTGCTTGCACAGAGGGAAATAACTTTTATAATATCCTAACTCTCGAAGGGCATAATCTCCTGAAGACGCAGATAGAATATGCGGACAAGATAGGTTGTGAAAGTTTCTGTTTTGTATATGCAAACTGGGAAAGAAATTTTGTTGTGTCAGATAGACACATGGCATATAACATAGACGGCAAAATAGTAAGCTGGTACTGGGGCGATATGCTGAAATTAATTGATAGCAAAAGGACAGAGGGAGATGATGGGTTAATGCTTGAAGAATATTATTATCGGAATAAAGTGACTTATGCAAGAGACCCCAAAAAAGCTGGGGTGAGATTTATTCAGACCGTTGCTGATGTTAACCCAGATAGCAAATGGGGCGAGATTACAGATAGGGCGGTTAGATTATATCAGAAAAATAATGGGTTAGACCAAGATGGAATAGTTGGCCCAGATACATTTCGGGACATGATGAAAACGAACTCTGATGCGTATATTGATTTGCAATATTTTGCTGCTATCGGGAGGTGGTAACCTTGAATTACGGTAAATATTTTGCCTCACTTGGCTATAAATATGTTTCAGCACAGTCAAAGTTTATTATCAAAGATTTTCAAAGACACGCAGGCATATCAGCAGATGGAATAATAGGTCCGATTACTAAAGGAAAAATAAACCATTATAATTACAGCAATTTTTGCCCAGAAGTATTTGAATCTATAAAGCCTTATGTTAATTACAATGATGTAGAAATTGAAGCATTAATGCAGCAAAATCTAGAAGGACTTGGTGCAGTATTCAATAGATGTGCAAAAGATAATAACTTTGATGTATTACATTCTATAGGACATTCAGTTTTAGAAGCAAGTAAAAAAGGTTTATGGGCAAATTCTGCAATAGCCAAAAAGAAAAATAATATTTACGGTTTTGGAGCATACGATCTCAGTCCCATGGCCAGTGCTAAAAAGTTTAGCAGTTTTGCGGAGTGTATACAGATATGGAGTACGTGGCTGAATGAAAATTATCTACAGCCGTGGGGAAAATACTATCATGGCAACTGTGAAAAAGGTATAAATTATAAATATGCTTCCAGTGGCATTGCAGGGATAAACAAGAGTTTTATTGTCAGAGATTTAAGAAGAAAATTATATGGAAAACATTATTTTGAATAAAACAAAAAATATTAGAGGGGATTTATATTGCCATTTCATAAATTAAGAAATATTACAGTTAGCGAATGTTTGAAACAAGGACTTTGCCCTGAATGCGGGCATCTATTAACTTTTCAGGAAGGGTGCAAGATTTGCCATAATTGCGGGTGGAGTGCGTGTTGAAAATTGAAAGTAAACCAGAGTGACAGCTTATTCATAAATATTAGAGGGGGGTTTTATGGAATTGACGGGAATAACAACAGGAATAATGGTATTAATAGTAATAGCAATAATTAATCGGATAAAAAAAGAAACTCCAGCATTAAAAGATAAAGATTACTTATACACAATTATGGCATTTGCAGTTGGGGCAGTAGTCTATTGTATATTTATTTATGCTCCTGTGGTAGTATCAGCTATCTTTGGAATAGGACTTGCAGGATCAGGAATATTTGATATTTTTAAGAGTATTAAAAAATAAATAATCACGATAAAAAGACACACCTAAGGTTAGTCCAAAGGTTAATGCTTTTTTATAAGGGAATTGGCTGTAATGGCTGGTTCCCTCTTTTTTTTATGGGGTTACTTATTACTCATTGACAACTTACGGATATATTTATTTATTAAGTTGCAAACAAGCTGTAAACTATTTTTGAGGCTCATATAAGGGTCATACAGCAACGTAAAAATAATTTTAATGCAGTTCTACCTCTTTTTTTACAATCACCATGTTTAAGCCTTCCGAAATAATTCAAAAAAAATATAAAAAACTTTGCAAAAAGACTTGACAACGTATATAGACATGGTATACTATAAATAATAACAATAAAGGTATAGAAGGAAGAAATGAATTACAAAGAAATTAAAGAAAAAACAAAAAAAATGATTGGAAAACAAGATACTGTAACTGATGAAGAATTAGAAAACATTGAGGATGAATTAATAGACTTGATTTATGAAGCCGAAGAGTATAACAGTGGAGAGCTCGTACAATATGTTAGCGATATTCAAATTTACGATAAAGTCAAAAGAGGAATTTCCAGACACACTGAACCGAGAAAATTAAGAAAAATAATTACAGATATGAGATACGAGTTAGGCAGACCTGCAAAGATAAGAGAAAAAGTAGAATATACTTTATAAATAATATAATGAAGGAAGACAAATGAAATTGGAAAAGAAAAACATAAGTGTAGCTCATCTACAGCAAGCTATAGAAAAGAATATGAACTGGCAGGATTACCCAGTTATGAATATCAAAACTGAAAGAAAACTACAAAAGAACTTAGGATGCTATTTCTTCAGCTGGGCAGATTATTGTAAGAATGGGAATGATACTAATTATGATACAAGATCTCAATGGCTCAACTCAAAGCAAATTCGCAGACTACTTGGTGATATCTCCAGGCAATCTTTCTGGCAGCTAAAGGTAAGAAAAAACTTTCCAGACCCTGAATATAGTCGGGATGGAATAGAACTCTGGACAAAGGAAAAAATTAAAGTATATATTGAAAAAAGAAAAGGATAACCCTTAGCAAGTGTGTAATATACATATATCATATATTTTAATAAATTAATAGGAGGGAGTAAGATGACTAAAAACATAGTAATAATAATTCTTATAACATTACTCATACTGGTATCATTTATATTCTTCGTTAAAGCAAATCTTGCTTATAGCGGACTCAGGAATTTGAAAAAAGAATATAGACAAAGCGAAGTCAGACAACTGGAAAAATTTAGTAAGCTGATGGTTGGATATAATAAATTACAAGAGAAATATGATAAGCTTAAATATCAGCAGGTTAAAGATGGCTGGGAAACTTATGAGATTACTGGATATTCCGCCAATGACTTGCTGCAAGGCACAACTGATATTACAGTTACAGGGTTTCAGACTGATTGTGGATTGCCGATAATAGCAGTTGATCCGCTGATAATTCCGCTCTACAGTATTGTTGCGATTAAAGGGTTAGGAGCATTTATTGCGTTGGATACGGGTGGCTTGATTACTGGCAATAGGATAGATATACTTTTCCAAGCAAAAGAGGAGGCTTTGGAGTTTGGCGTTAGGCAGAAAGAAGTTAAAATATTAAATTAATTATTTATTTTAAAAAACCCCTTGACAAATGAGTAATATACATATATCATGTAACTAATGCTAATAAATAAATAGTTGTCATTAATAGAAATAAAAATAGGAGGGTAGTATGAGACTTGAAAAGAAAAATATAAGCGTAAATCATCCGCAACAAAGTATCGAAAAAAATATAGGATGGCAGGATTATCCTTGTATCAATGTCAAAACCAGCAGGAAGCTTCGCCATACGTTAGGGTTTTATTTCTCCAGCTGGGAAGATTATTACCAAAATGGAAATGAATTTATAGAGGAGGTCAATAGTGAAAGTTAAAGGATTTTATTTTTACCTGGACGTTGAGCAGAGGGATAAATTAAGAATATTGAGCTTTAAGACCGGAGAAACAATGTCAAAAATACTGAGGGAGGCTATTCGGGAATATTTTAACAAGCCTGAAAATAAAAATAGATTGGATGGGTGGGTAAAATGGATACAGTAAGACTTGATTTTGATAAAGCTCATATCACTTATAAGAACAGCAAGGGGCAAAAGGTTGTAGGAGTAACTACAGCCCTCAATTTGAAATCCAAGCCTGCATTAATCCCGTGGGCTTATAAAAGAGGTAAAGACGGTTTGGAATTATATGAGTCACGAGATAAAGCTGCTAATATCGGGACTATAGTCCATGCAAGAATTATGGGTTATTTCAGAGGTTACGAAATTAATGATTGCAATATTAGTAAAGAAACTTGGCAGCATACAGAGGAAAGTATGAAAAGTTTTTACGAATGGGCGAGACCAAGAAAAGTTAAACCTATCTTAGTCGAGATGCCAATGATAAGTGAAAAATATAGGTTTGGTGGAACACCTGATGTTTATGGCGAAATGGATAATCTTTTAACACTTTTAGATTTCAAAACAGGAAGCGGGATTTACGCAGACCAATTTTTGCAGGTTGCCGCTTATTCAAAAATGCTAAAAGAAAATGGCTATAATCACAAGAAAATAATAATTCTTAATATTCCCAAAAGCAAAGGTGACAGATTCAGAGTTGAGAATGTCAGTGCAGATGAACTTGAATTAGAGTTTAAAGAGTTTTTATATTTTGCGAAAGCTTGGGAGTTAGAAAAACAAATAAAAGCTAGAAAAACAGGGGGCGTGTAAAGTGGCAGAAGAAAACAAGAAAAATATATATCAAAAGCTTGTAGAGGTTAGGCGAGGTATTGATTCATTTAGTAAAGATACAGACGGGTATAATTTCAAGTATGTATCTGGAACACAAGTTTTATCACAAATAAAAAAGGGTTTAGATATACAGGGAATTATCCTTGAACCACATCTGATAGATCCAAAAGTACATCTTATAAACCCAAAAGTAGAGAAATTAGGTAGAGACTATTTAATCTTATCCACAATGAAAATGGTTTGGGTAAATTCAGATGACCCAAAAGATAGAGTGGAGATCAACTGGTTTATGGTTGGTAAGCAAAAAGACCCAAGTCAATCTTTTGGTAGTGGCCTAACTTATGCGGAAAGATATTTCATGCTTAAATTTTTCAATATTCCAACAGACGAAGATGACCCAGATATATTAACTAAGGAAAATTATGCTTCGAAAGACAAGGCTAATTCGGAAAACAGTAAAAAAATAGAAGTAGAAAAAACTACTGATGATGAACTTGAAAAATTGAAGGAGCTTGCATTTACGAGTTCAGTAATTCAAGACGCTTATATGAAAAGTTTTAAAGGTAGCCGGGAAGATTTAATTGAAAAATTAAAAAAGAGAATAGATAAGGGGCTTGCATGAATACAATAAGTATAACAGGGAACTTAACAAGAGATCCTGAATTAAAGTTTACTGTTGGTGGCAATGCAGTGTGTAATTTTGCGATTGCTTCAAGTCAAGGGAAAGATAAAGATGTCATGTTCATTGATGTTACAGCCTGGAAAGAGCCTGCCGAAAATGTGGCCGAGTTAAAAAAGGGTGATAGGGTTGTAATATCGGGAATATTGAAGCAGGAATGGTGGGAAACTGATGGGCAGATGCATAACAAGTTTAAGATTACAGCGCAAGAAGTTGGGGCTTCCCTTAGATGGGCAAAAGTTAATATTATTAAGAAGGAGAAGGGCAAAGATGACTAAGATGATGTTCCCACGTAGCAGTTTTCTTGATACGATAGAAGGCGGAGTACAGTATGCTAAGCAATTTGATTATCAGGTTACTTACTGCCGTAATAAAGAATGTAGGTTTAATGATGGGCAGCGGGATGGAGTAGGGCTTTGTCTTGCAGAGGAGATTAATCATGATGGACACGGCGTTTGCACAACCTTTGAGTCTGCCCGTGATATTGATATGGAAAATAAGGAAAGCAAAGAAAAAGATTGTGGCGCAAAATGAATAAATATCACAATAGGAAAATGACAGTCGATAATATCAAATTTGCCAGCATTAAAGAGGCAGAATATTATCAGGATTTAAAATTATTATATCGAGCAGGCGAAGTTGTAAAGTTTACACTCCAGCCAGAGTTTATCTTACAGAAAAAGTTTAAAAAAAACGGAAAGACAATAAGGGCTATAAAATATATAGCCGATTTTTGGGTTGAATATAAAGATGGCACTAAGGAGGTAATTGATACTAAAGGGTTTAAGACGGATATTTTCCGAATTAAGCAGAAAATATTTGAATATAGATATCCGAAGTTGAAATTAAAAATAATATGTGGGAGGTAAGCAATGAATAACGGTGAAATGATAAAAGCCTTTGAGAGGCTACTCACAAATATCAACCTTGAAGACTACAAAGAGGAGGTTGCTCTGCTGGGGAAGTTGAAAGGGACAGAGAGGCTGAAAGATGACGACGGGAATTTTCTGTATGATAAGCGGACTGATGAATTATTCAAAGAAATTTAAAATATTAAAATAATTGATTTCCTATTGACAAACTATAAGCGAAGGTATGTATTAATATTATTAATAATACGTCGAGAGGGAAGGAAATACATGATACGCAATAGTATAACTATTTATAGAAAAAGGGCTAATTTAACGCAACAGGATATTGCTGATAAAGTTGGTGTAAAACAATTTGTAATTAGTCTTTGGGAATCTGGAACACAAATACCTACAATGGAGCAGATAGATCAATTAGCTGGAATTTTAGATACTACAGTTGGCAATTTATACGACCAGAAATTTTTATTGTCATTAATAGAAATGCAAAAATAGGAGGCAAGTAATGGAATATATAATATCAGAAGAAGAGTTATTAAATTTAATAGATATGTATGACTACAATGAACCGAATATCAAAGGTAGACAAAGACAATAATCTTATTGGTATTGGTGGCCCGATACTTGAAGGATTTTGTGGTAAAAAAGAATGGAAAGATATTACTACAGATCTTTGGGATCAAGTCATGAGGGCTAGGAAACATAATAGTAAAATAAGAATAATTTTGGAGGTAGAAAAATGAATTTTACACCAGAATATATAAAGTTATGCAAGAATGAAAAGATACAAGGGTTAAAAGGTAAAGGTGCATCACAATGTGGCTTAGATTATATCTATAGATTTGAATATGGTGATTGGCTTATAACAGATGAAGAAGATGAACCAATCCCGATTATTTCAATGTATCTAAATAAAGACGGTAGCTATGATTTAAAATGTGAACGATATAAAAACATTACTTGGCTACCCACAGGCGACCAGCTTGATGATGAAATTGAAAAGATATGTAAAAAAGAACATGGAATATATGATTTTAAATATTGTCCAAATTTAGATATATACAAAGCAGAAATAAGTTTAACCAAGTCATGTAATTTTGTAGAAGCTGTAAAACATAATCCCCTAATCGCAAAAATACAATTATTAATCAAGTTATTGGGGAACAATAATGGATAAAATGAAATTTGGATATTGTGAATTTAATATGATAAGTAAGCCTAAAGAGGGGGATATAGTAGAACGAGAAATGGAGAGTAAAAAGATAGGGATATTCAGAATTGAAAATATTGAAAGACCATCAGACCCAGGAGACCAATATTTTTATGATGAAATATTTTTAGGGTATAAAGGTAATAAAGTGGGTTTTATATTTAAAAAAGAATTACCACAAGAAACAAGAAAACCTCATGGATTTAGGATATAGATATGAGTAAGATAAATAAAATACAATTATTAATTAAGTTATTGGAGGAAAAATAATGGATTATATTATAGATGAAAAAAAGTTAAAAGAATGGTATAGGCATTACGGACCATTAGCTTCTACCATGACTTTTGACCAGCAGGTGGACATGTTTTTGATGGATTATCCAACAGTAGAAGTATTGGCTGAGGGTGTATTGGATTTTATTGATGGCATTGATGAGCTTTGTATTAAGGATAATACAAATGAAACATTTACAGTGTTCGATATATTTAATAAAGAAAAATATCAAGGCAAACAAGTAAAAATATTATTGGAGGTTAAAAATGAAATTAAAACAGAAGATATCTAATTAAATAATAAATTTAATTGACATATAGTAACTTTAATGGTAGACTAAAGAAGTAATATGAAATTTAAAGAACAAGTTGTAAAAATTAAATGTGAACGGTGCGGACATATTTGGCAACCAAGAGACCCTGACAATGTTCGTATTTGTCCTAAATGTAAATCCGCAAGATTTGATGAACCTAAAAAAATAAAGGAAAATTTAAAATGAATGATTTAGTTATATTAAAACTTGATTCAGCACGTACGGCATTAATAGAAGCAAAAACAATCCAAGAAACTAAAGTTATTTTGGATATGGCTACTGCTGCTGAAATATATGCTAAACGGCAAAAACTTGGTGATGAAACAATATCTTATGCAACAGACATTAAAGTTGAGGCATTAAGACAATTAGGTAATATGCTTAAAGAGACACCGAGGGCGGCAGTGAGATTTAACGAGGGTAACAAAAAAGTACCTTCGTCGAATGATAGCCCGACACTATCAGACTTAGGAATAGATAAGAAAGTATCAAGCCTTGCACAGAAGGTGGCGAATTTAACTAATGAGGAAATAGAAAAAGTTAAAAAGGGAGTTACGCTAGTATCAACCATTAAGGAACACAGAAGGCAAGAAATTGTAGAGCAGGCAAAAGAAATAGAGCCTCCTGAAGGTAAGTACAGAATATTGTATGCCGATCCACCCTGGTGCTATGGTGATAAACGTGATGGTAGGACAACGGGGGCTGAAGATCATTACACTTCAATGACTATAGAGGAATTATGCAATTTACCCGTAAGAGATATTGCGGAAGATAATGCAGTTTTATTTTTATGGACAACAAGCCCACTACTCGAAGCCTGTTTTAGCTGAAAAATCTCATCCAGATAATGAAAAATATATTCCATCTGGAATTTATAGGAAAGATAATTCATGGCTTTTTGTAATTGGAGACGAGAAGATCGTTTATATATTTTCAACAAAATATCTAAAAAAGCTTGAATGTAGATATGAGCAGAGAATAAAAACTACATCTAAGGGTTTCTTAATACCAATAACAGAAGCTGAAAAATATTGTATTAGAAAAATAGTAATATAGAATTAGCAAAAAAATATTCTATAAAAGTATTTAATATTAAGGGAAATAATGGCTAATAGTTATCCAATAAAAATATGGAGCGGGCTTTTAGCAGACGGGCATACAGCAAAGATTGAAAATGCACTATGGGAATTTGTATGGCTAGTTAATAAAGTTACTAAAGAAACAGATGGTGTTGGATATGTCTTAGGCGGAGCTCCCATAAAAGTTGATGATATTTGTATCGATTTAAAACGGACTTATCAATCTGTTTATAGACATTTGCAAAAATTAAAAAAAACTGGGTATATTAATATGATAAAAGCACCTTATGGATTAATCATTTCAATTAATAATTCAAAAAAGTTTGTACATAAGAGCCTTATTAAAAATGATAAAGCTGGACTTATCAAAAATGACAAGAGCCTTATCAAAAATGATAAGAGCCTTATCAAAAATGATAAGAGCCTTATTAAAAATGATAAAGCTAATAAGATACTTAAGATACTTAAAGATACTAAAGATACTAAAGATATAAAAGAAATATATATATTGGAATATTGGAATAATAAAGAAATAGTAATTCACCAACAAACAAACTTCATCTTAAAACAAATAAAAATAGCATTAAAAAAATACAAAAAGGAGAATATATTATTAGCGATAGATAATTACGCTAAAGTTTTTAAAGATACTTCATTCTATTATGGTGCTAAATGGAGACTTGATAATTTTCTTAAGCAATCTAACGGAGTACCTGCATTTTTGTCTGATGGGAAGATATGGATTAATTACGATAAAATAAAAGTTGAAGATTCAAGAGGGGTTGGATATGAACTTTATGATTAAAACAAATAAACTTACAGAAATGCCAGTAAATGATGATGACCTTGAAAAGAAAATACTTAAAACTATCTTACTTAATAAAAAGAATACTTTTAATTTAGATATTTTAATTGTAGATGATTTTTATAATGAAGGGAATAAAAAAGTTTATAAAAGTTTTATGGAACTGGGCAGCAGTCTTGATTATGATCTACTTCCTGATAATATCAGAAGAGCAGAAGAATTTAAGCAAGTAATGTTTGTTGACCCCTTATTTAATTTTGAGCTTTCTGTTTATATTGAGAGGCTTCAGAAAATTACTCGCCAGAGGAAACTTCAGTGTCTTGCGTCAAAAACAATGGTAAAAGTTAAAGAGGACAAAAGTAGTGTTGAAATTACAAACTGGCTTACTAATGAATTTACAAAGTTTACCATAAAAGTTCATGAAAATATTGAAAAGCAAAATATGCGTATAAATACTGAACTCCTTGAAGAGCTTCAAAGAGAAAATTATTTTGGACTTCCCTCAGGTTATTCTGCACTTGATTATAGAATAAGGGGGTTTTCTAATGGTACATTTACAATTCTTGGCGGTAATCCCAGCGTAGGTAAAACAACGTGGCTACTCAATGTTATAAATCATCTCTGTAAGAGAGGTAAAAGAGTATTGCATGTAAATCTTGAAATGAGTAATGTGATGCTCCAGATGAAAATGTTATCTGTTATAACAGGTATATCGACATCGCTTCTAATGATGACTAAGAAAAATTTTACTGACGCAAACTGGAAAATAATAACAGATGCTTTAGGTGTTATGGCAAATTATAAATGGTTCAGAATCGGGGAAAGCACAATCACTACTACAGCCACTATTGAGAACACAATAAAAGAACAAGGCGGGTTTGATATTGTGATAGTGGATTATCTCCAGTTGATGAATCCAGTGGTGCAGAAAAAATCAAGATATGAGGATGTGTCAAATATATCAAGGGAACTGAAAAAACTATCCACAAAATATAATATTCCATTTGTTGTAGTATCTTCACTCAAAAGGCACGAGGAAAGAAAAGATGAAACGCCTATTATATCAGACTTGAAAGAATCTGGGAATATTGAATATGATGCTGATTTAATTCTATTTATAACGAGGAAGGTGCTGTTTGAAAAATATGATGTAACAAAACATGGTATAGATAAGTTGGCTTTCGAACATTTTGCGGAACTTCTTATTGCAAAAAATAGATGGGGTGTGGCAAATCGTAAGATGAATTTTTATTTTGATGGGGAACGCTCTTTGTTTAGAGAGGCAACAAAGGAGGGGCAAAGATGAAAAAGAAAAATGTTGAAGATTGGGAAATAAAATATAAAGAATCAAGAAGTGAATATCAGTGGTTATGGAAAGAATATGTAAAATTGAGTCAATTATACGATAAATCAATTTCTAAGTATAATAAGAGAATAGGGAACTGGGAATATATAAAATATGAGGAACAAAAAGGCGCTAAAGAAAAAGGCAGATAAATTGTGGAGTGAGATAATCAGGCAGAAGAATAATGGCAGGTGTGAAATATGCGGGATTTTAGCAGACCAGCCCCACCATATAATTGGCAGAAGCAATCTTACGGTAAGATGGAACGTCAGGAACGGTTGCTTGCTGTGTCATTTGCACCATACAATAAATGATAACTCTGCGCATAGAAACCCCCGCTGGTTTCAACTCTGGGTGCAACAATACAGGCTAGATGATTATGAGTATTTGCTGAAAAAGAGAAAGGAGGTCTTTGGGAAAGATTATATTAAGATATTGGAATATTTAGGAAAATATAATATTAAAGGAGAAAAAAATGATTAAAAGAACAATAACAATAAAAATTGATGAGGATGTTAATAACAGTATATCAGATATATTATGCTGGCTTAGAGGCTATCTTGCTGGTGCAGGAAATGATTATGATTATCTATTATCACCAGCTATAGAGAAAATAGGAAATTTTAGTATTGAGTTGGCCGAAAAAATAAAAGAACTTGAAATTATACAAAAAGGTGAGGGAAAATGTTAAATAAAAAAATAGAGGAGCTAACAAAACACAAAGATAATAAAAAAGGAGATAAAAGATGAATAGGATAATATTAACTAAGGGGATTGTATATGATTGGAGTACTCTTGGAGATATGGAAACAATTAAAAAGCTTAAAGAAGAAAATGCTAATCTTAAAAAGCAGTTGATAACTAAAAAGCAACTTGAAATAGCAGTAATAGAATTATTGAAGATACTGGAGGTGTGGGATGAAAGACTTTAAGCAATCAGACTGGGAAAAAGAAAGATGGAAAAAACTTGAATCTATCGAAGGTGATTATTGGGAACTGCGCCATGAATTGAATTATGTTTATAAAAAGATTTTTGCTAGTGGGAAAGTAGAAGAATTTAATGGTGAATATTGGATAGGGAAGAAAACAGTAAATTCTATTATACGAAAAATAGAATCAAGATTGGATAAAGAAGAAACAATAATAATAATACCCAGAAAGATTAGAAATGATAAATAAAAAAATAGAGGAGCTAACAAAACACAAAGATAATAAAAAAGGAGATAAAAGATGAATAGGATAATATTAACTAAGGGGATTGTATATGATTGGAGTACTCTTGGAGATATGGAAATAGACAATAAGGATAATCTTCATACCAGCGAATCTATGCTACAAGATGCTTTATTCAATCTTAAAGGCAAAAAAGTAAAACTTATACTGGAGGTAGGGAATGATGAATATGAAGAGATTTCTGAACTTAAACATGTAGCTTCATTGTTGTTATCTACACAACAGGACTGTGTTAGATTACAGAAGCAATTATCCTCTATAAAAACATTGGATAGGGGAGAAGTTGAAAAGATATTTGATGAAGAATTGCCAGATAGTTTTGATTATGAAGAAGAAAAAAGATACACAATGTCAAAGGAGAAAAATATTATAGATGCCATATGTAAGCTGGGGATTGAGCCTATTGAAAGAGGGGAGGAATAATGAAATATAAATTTTTAAGGTTAGTTGAAAACAATATTAAATCCTATAATGGAAACAAAAAATGGGAAGTTGGTAAATGGTATAAAGAAGAAAAGTTAGATATGTGTAATAAGGGTTTCCACTGTTCTAATAAAATACTTGATGCCATGGGTTATGTTCAAGGGGAGATACTTGCAGAAGTAGAAACAAGGGGAAATTTTGATAGCCAGTATAATAAAGAAGTATGGCAAGAGATGAGAATAACTAAGGCTTACAAATGGATTAAAAAAGACAGTGTAGCATTGGCAATATTTAGTGCAGAGTTGGTTATCAAAAATTATAAAAAAGAATATCCAGACGATGATAGGCCAAGAAAAGCAATAGAGGCTGCCAAAAAGGTGTTAAAAAATGACAATGAAGAAAATAGGTCAGCAGCAAAGTTAGTAGCAAGGTCAGTGGAGTCAGCAGCAGAGGCAGCATGGTTAGTAAAGTCAGCAGCACAATCAGCAGCATGGACAGCAACATGGACAGCAGCATGGTCTGCAGCACAACAATCAGCACAATCAGCAGCATGGTTAGCAGCATGGTTAGTAAAGTCAGTAGCAGAAAAAATAAATAAAAAAATAGAAAAGTGGTTAGTAAGCCATATAAAGGAATTGGAGGTAGAGGAATAATGGAAATAAATAAAATTGCTGGGGGTTGTAAAGGGGGAACATGGAAAGACATGACAGATGAGCAAAAAGAAGTATTTTTAGCATATATCGAAGCTCATTCAGTTTTTGTCAGAAATGCAAGCGGAATAATGCGGGAGTGTCCATATTGTGGTAGAAGATTAGGATATTCACAAAGAGAATATATTAAAAAAAAGAAATGGCTTGAAAGTTTAAACCAAGAACAATGGAATTGGTATATTAGGATAACGTCTAAGATGGATGATGAACTTGAAAAATTAGACAAAGAATTAGAAAAGAAGAGATGATGATGAGCGTTTCAGAAGATATTATTTTGCAATTTTATAACAGTAATCTATAATGGTGTTAGGTGGGAATAATGAAATATACAAAAGATAAATCAGGGTTACCATTAATAAATTTGCTTAAGCCAAATGATTTGGCAAAGCTGAATAATATATTTAACACTCATTGGCATCCAAATAGGCTTAAATCAGCACAATCATATAGTTTTGATGAACTTGATAGACTGATGAGGGCTAAGCCAGAAAGGGGTGGTTATGGATTATGATGATATTGTCCAGGCTCTTAGGGATTATTCAGAAATGGTTGAGGCAAGTTCACAAAAGTTTAATAATAATTTTTCTACCGGGAGCGGGTATAATTCAGAGGCTGGGTTCGAAGATGTCATTTGCAATTTTGTTGATGCTTCAAGAGAAATTGAAAGGGTAAGAAATATGAATAAAAGATTATGCTTTATTTACGGGGCGTTAGGATATCGGGAATGGCAGATTGCAGATGTTTTGAGGATAAGTCAACCAGCAGTTAGTCAAAATCTAAGATGGCTTAAAAAGTTTTTTTCTAAATAGGTTATAAAAACCTTATCAAGTATGTTATAATTAAAATATAGGGTAAAATATAAGCAAAATTATGGAAATTAAGTTAAATAGATTAACAGCACAGGAAATCCAAGAGCTGAATGTCCATGCAGCACAAAGAATAATATTAGAAAATACAAATTTATTAATAGACTTAGAAAAGGATTTATTCGATGCTACAGGAAAGCTAGGCGAGTGGCGGATTAAGTGCGAACAATTGAAATCTTATAAATCGGCTATCGTTGAAACCAACAGGGCATTGAAGAGTGTGATACAAAATGGATAACGAAAAACCGCTTAATAGCGGTGAAATAGTGGACAGAGATGAAAAAGGAAGATTTACAGAGGGCAATATTCCTAAGGGGCATAGGGGAAAAGGAACTAAGAATTATTTAATTTTACTTGAGGAAGCCTTAACAAAAGAAGCCAAAAAAGCAGGCATAACTTATTGGGAGCAATTAGCAAAATGGTGTTTTGTAAATCCGATGATGGCAAGTTCCGTATTAAAGAAGTTTATACCTGATATGCAAAAGATAGAACATGACATACCAGAAGGAAGAAAAATTATAATTGAACATATTGGAAACAACAAACAATTACAAAGTAAAAGTAACTAATGTTTATGATTGGCTAGAACAATCTAAAGCTGAAATTAACATCCTTCGGGGTGGACGTGGAAGTTCAAAGAGCCATTCAATGGCACAATTTTTTATACTTGAAAAACTACAAAAAGCTGAGAACAAGACATTTGTAATAGCACGTAAGACATTACCAGCATTAAAGAAAACAGCTTACAGGCTGGTAATGGACTTGATAAAAGAATATGGTTTTGATACCCCGATAGATTATAAGCTAAATAAATCAGACTTAGAGCTTACCTGGGGAAGCAATACATTGTACTTCTTATCAGTAGATGACCCTGAGAAGATCAAGTCTTTGAATACTGATGACGTCTGGCTTGAGGAAGCAACTGATTTCAATGAGGATGACTTTTACCAATTTAACCTAAGATGTTCAGGGCAAATATATTTAAGTTTTAACCCTACTTCTGCACTTCACTGGATAAAACGTAAATTAATTGATAGTGGTAATTATAATATAGGTGAGAATGTATCTACCTATAAGGATAATTTAGAGTTTATCCCTGAACGGCAGATAAGAGGACTTGAAGCCCTTATTAATGTTGATGAGAACTTACACAAGATCTATACACTTGGTGAATGGGGTGTTCTTGAAAATATCATTTACGGCAAGTGGAATACTTTTAGCAAGGTTGAGTTTATAGATGGGACTAAGTTTATCGATGGCAAAAAAGTTGATGAGATAACATACGGTTTGGACTTTGGATTTTCCAACCCGTCTTGCTTAACTGAAATTAATTGGATAGAGAATGACTTTATTGTTAATGAATTATTATACCAGAATAAGCTCACCAACTCTGAACTTATAGCGCGGACTAAAAAACTTATTCCTGAAGATGTTCGTTATAGAGAAATATATGCAGATCACTCAGAGCCTGATAGAATTAGTGAGTTTTATCATGAAGATTTCAATATTCATAAAGCACGTAAGGATGTAACAACTGGGATTGACTTTTGTAAACAGCATATGCTGGGTATCACCGCAAGTAGTATTAACGGTATCAAAGAATTACAAGGCTACAGCAGACGCAAGGATAAGGACAATCACGTAATGGAAGAACCCGTAAAATTTTTTGACCATTTTTGTGACTCCATGAGGTACGGATCCTATTCAAAATTAGATGTCACGGGCTCATCGAGACTTGAAGATTTTAATTTCCGTTGATAGTATATCACATATTAAGGAATGCTTAATAACTGAAATAACTGAAATTTAAGGAAATATTTATGGTAGATTTACGCAAGATAATTGAATTAATTAACCCCAACGCAACCAACACGTCATATTCTATATTCACAGAAGCACAGGTTGAACAGCTAAACAGATTAATTATGTATTCGGATTACTACGAGAATAATGTTTTTAAATATATCGAACTCAAGTATCCAGAATTTAAGCAGACTAACGAAAGGAAGCCAGCACAAATTCCTATTAACTACAGTCGTTATATTATTGACAAGCTGGCTGGCTGGCAGTTTGAAAAGCCCATCGATATTGCGGTAAGCACAGAGAAGAAAGCCAATGAGAAGAAAGCGGACGCAGTTGAGAAGGATTTATACGCTATCCATCGAAAGAATAATATGAATCTCAAACTTCAACAGGCGGCCAAGGAATGCAATACCTCTGGCGGAGTAATTTTTAAAATGGGCCACGATGATTTAACAGGAATAAAGTTTATGCCTCGTCCAAGAATTGAGTGTTTCCCGATAACTGAATTTGATGATTATGAGAAATTAACCAAAGTTCATTTTGTAGCTTTCAAGAGTGAAGACCTTATATGGAAGCAGACGTTTGAGATGATTGACGGTAGATGTCTATTTCAAGAAGCTATTTACAATGTGAAAATGAATCTCAAAATAGAAGAGGTTATCCAAGCTCCGATATTTTTAGGTAGGGGCAAGAATTACCTTGATTTTATGCCAGTATATATTATTCCTAATAATCCAGCGCTAGGTATGACATTCGGATATTCAGAGCTGATTGACTTAATACCGATAATCGATGAGTTGAATGGAAAGTATTCAGACTCATCTGATGCGCTAAGATTTGAGATGTTTGCAATAACAATAATGTTAAATATGAAACAGTTTATGGACGCCAAGGGTCAAAAGAGGCAGCCTAAGACAAAATCTGGAGCAGTCTGGAATTTAGTGAGTGCTGGAATAGGAGATGTAAAATCTGAAATATTTAAACTGGAATCTAAATTTGCTTACACCGATACCCTCAAAAATCATATAGATAACCTAAAAAATTTAATGTTTGAATTATCAAGTGTTATTCAGATTAACCCTGAGACAATATCAAAGCTTGGCAATCTTAGCGGGGTGGCACTAAAATTAATGTATGCCTCCATGATTTCCAAAACCAACACAAAAAATACTATCTGGAAGCCTAAATTGGCTCAAATGTATAAGGATAGCCTGAAGATGAGGGCAGTTTATGAGTCCTATTCTTACCCTGAAGATATAGACGTTGAGATAATTACAAGAATGCCAGTTCCTCTAAATGAGAAAGAAGAAGTGGAGATTGCGGTACAGAAGATATCCGCAGGTTTGAGTTCAATACGGGCTGAAATGGATTTGGCTGGTGTGGAAAACCCAGAAGAACTTATGGCTGAAATCTTGTCAGAAAGAGAAGAAGCTGATAAGGCTATGGG
>Ga0207997_1000539_pt1 | contig 19305 bp, 19 predicted proteins | sample AntAceMetag02UKN_FD_184777 | JGI IMG/M metagenome (GOLD analysis project Ga0207997, IMG submission 184777) | Saline lake microbial communities from Ace Lake, Antarctica - Antarctic Ace Lake Metagenome 02UKN (SPAdes) (version 2) | ecosystem: Environmental > Aquatic > Non-marine Saline and... | reverse complement strand
TTTCCCAACTTGCCGGCTGGCTAGGCAAACAGAAAACCGTTCTGCCGCAAACTGCCTCAGCATCTTCTCTTGGTAATCTCGAAGTTCTATCGTCATAAGACCGTTATCGGTCATTACAGTACAATAGTTATTAGCAAAATAAATTATGTCTTTTGCACATTTTTTAATTTCTGAAATCTCCATCTGGGTATATTCAAAAACAATGTTGCCTTTGCGCAAGTTTGGATTGCCGTCGTGAAATGGTGTAGACTTACTCTTGTACCCATCATCAATAGCAATCATAAGCTGCTCTACCTTTTTGGAGGTCCAAATATTGGATTCTTGTTGCTTACTAACCTTTAGTTCAAATCCTGCCGGTTCTGCTTGTGGTTTAGCCATTGTTGTTTTGTGTATAGTGTCTTATAAGATACATTCTTGTCAATCTGATACAGCTATCAGCCAATTCGTGTGTAAAATTTCAAATTCTACCCCATCTAATTCAATGCTAGTTCCTTTACCAACATTTCGTAGAACAATATCACCAATACTAACTTGGCACTCTTTTGGTGTAGATATTACTTTACATCTTCTGCCCCATTTGTCTAAAGTAACTATAATACCACCTTTAGTTTGTTCTTCTTTTGGTAACTCCTTAAGAAGAACAAAATCATTAGTCATTTCCATCATCTTCTTTGCTTTCAACATCTTGGGCATCCTCAGCTGCAATAGTATTCTGGAGTGCTCTCATGAGATCTTTAGTACCACGTGACTTAGCACCACCCTGTGCTTTTTGAGAATCTGTAGCCGCTGAGCCATTGTTTTGATAGATGTCGATTTCACGAGCCATCTTCTTTGCATTTTCTTCAATTGCGACCATATACATAGTTTGACTCTTAATTATGTCTAACATGGTTCTTTGAAGATCACTTAATACTTCGAACATCCTTGGAGCAACATCACCTTCAAATATCGTATCCATCAGCTTATTGATGGCACGTTCACTGTTATCCATTTGCTTGATGAGAGCACCTAACGCTTGATTATCAAGTTCGGCTTTAGCCTGAATGTATTCTTGTTCTTCTATGATCTCCTCACTTAAGTAGAACCTAAGAAGCTTGTCCATGATTTTCTTGGCTTTCTTCTTAGCTTTATCTTCTGCTGGAGTAACTTGATGTTCTTCCTTTACTCTGGATAGCTGTGGTGTTTCACTTAAACCTGGGACTTCTGCTGGTAAATCGTATCCTAGCAAATCATCCAAACTTGAACGAACCTCTTCCTTGTCTTCTTCCTTCATGCTAATCCTTTGTATTATATATTATGTTAGGAACTAAGTTATATTCAAAAGTGACTAAGTATTAGTTATCACAGTAGTGAGTAATTCTGGAGAGGCGTTATCTATAAGCTCAGTCAAGTGGGTATCTCTTACAACATACTGGCTTAAAACTAGATCATGAAGTTCAACTTCAATTGGAGTATTCCAAATTCTGATGTTTGTAATATCAGATTGACAAGCGATAAGCTTCCATTTCTCGTCATTGGGAAGTATGGTTTGAATGTTTGCAGTTGTCTTAGAATATGCCAATGATAATTCCGCTGTTCTTTCTGGGTTGATTGTACCTGATGTTTCACCACGGCTATATATAAATAAGCTAAGCTGTCTTGACTTATTATTAATGTTAATAACAAAAGCGTACCATTCGTCTGAAAGGAGCTGAAGCCCTTGATCAGATAAATCGTAACTATACTGAACACCATCTATAAGAACAATGAACCAATTTAGAGTTTGTGTAATACTGAATAGTCTATCAGAATCAGAATCATATACTAATGAAGTATTACCTACTTCTTTGTTGAATTTTGGAGTTCCTAATAAAACTGAACTCATATAATCTGTTGCTAATGTAATGTCACTTCCAGCTATAGATGTAATTTTATGTATACCGTTATAGTCTTGAGTTCTAGAAATTACAATATAATCACCAATACTTATTAGTGTTCTAGGATCAGTTGGAAGCCCAGCAGTTTGAATAACGGCCTTTCCGCCAGCATCAATTATTCCAGTAATAAGAATGTTACTTCCAACTGGTGTAAGGTACTTAGGTCTAAACCAAGAAGTGAATGCTCGACTTTCATCTAAGTCCCATCCTTTCTTATATCTATATTCTATAGTTTCTTCACCCAAATTCATAGACGAAAGGTTGTAATGATATTTAGAAATGATAGTCCAGCGGTTATATAGATTCTCTTCTCTAATTAAAAGCTTTCTATCAAGTATACGTCTTACATAGTCATTAGCTAATGTACCAATAGTATTGTACTGATTTGGCTTTCGAGTATCTTCATATTCAATATCCCTAGCAGCACCTAGCTCAGTTTCTACACTTGAGATTAGTCCGTCAACTTCTAATTCAATATTTTTATCTGGGAACTGAACTGCAGTCCTTCTTTGGTATGGAACTAGGCTTACTCTCCAATATGAACCACTATATAAAAAATCGTCAGCCTCTGCTATTGCATCTACCTCGTACATCTTATTCATGTACTGTTCAAAATAAAGATAATCTCTCATCTCAGGATGCGAACCAATGCCGAATATTTTTTCAAATGCTGATTTAACTATATGAACCTCAAATTGTACTGGGAAGTCCATCTGCATTGGGTTAAATTGAATTTCCCTCGTAGGTAATTCATTATCAGGAACTAATATCTTTACTTCAGATGCTTGGATCACATCGAATAGAGTGTACTCTGTTAGGATAACATCTGCCGCTCTTTGATCTGCCTTTGTTTTATAATACTTAACACAAAAACCAAACATATCTGAAACGACAGCACTCATTTGATTATAAGTCTGCACTGCTCTTGATACGTCGTACGGGTTCCAAGTTGAACCACAGCAATCTATGACCAAGTTCTGTGCACCTGACTGTGCACCACTATCACAACAGTCAATCTGTGGTACCTTACATATTACTCCGCCATCAGTAACTATCTCAAGTGCAATAGAAACGAATTCTAAATCGCAATTTCCGAACTGTTCATACTTATACTCGATCCAAAACGGTTCAGTTGGATTTAATTGTATGCCTTGCAAATTAAGGTCAGATAACTCTACCCAGTCAGAATACGAAATACCGTCTGTACCCCACCTGAAAGTTTTGTTATAAAAACAAGAAGTATCCTCACCGAGAACTTCGTCAGTAAATCCAATTACTTCTACTACGTTATTGTAAGGTTCTTGTAATGAGATTAGTATAGCATCTCCGTTTTCATCTGTCTTTGTGCCCTCTACCATTATGAATTAAGTTGTTGTGAATCTCCAGTACTTCCACCTTCAGATTTTACACTATCTGCTATAACATAAGCACCAACGAAAGGCGTAAGTGCTGCGAAGTATGCACTAAGTGCCATAAGATCTTTCGTTTCAATCACACCGTAAACTCCAATTGCTGTCCACATTACTATAGTCAGATACATTATTGCTTCACGTTTACTTGTCTTACCACTCGTAAAGATTGAAGAATCTTTACTTTGACGATATGATTCTCCAAACATATAACTCATGATAAAGCCAGTAAGTGAAAGGAAGTACGCAGCTAAGTGTGTATAGTTCGTATCGAAAAAGAAGCCTAAGACTCCCAGTCCAATCCAAAGTAACATTACTAGGTATGTCATACACTCTCGTTTGGAGTCACAGCATCTTCTAAAAATTCCGGTCATTACAATGTATATATCTGACTCTAGTGCAAATAAAAACGAGGTGCTAATAGCACCTCGTTTTTTGTAAAATATATGTACGAATTTAATCAGTATGAACTATAGTCAGTCTTTACTAATAGAATTGGATTGTCTGATTCAAGTTTTGAGTCAAGCGTTTCAAGCAACATGTGTGCGTCTTCTGAACCAGCCAAAGCTGTTGCCTCAACTACATCAAAGATTCGAGCAGCTGTTCCATAGAAATATGGTGAGCGATTAAGATAACGATTAGTTAGCATTCCCATCTTGATAGCCTGCTTATTAAATAGATCAAGATCTTCTCTAAGTAATATCTGTGTCATATCCAAATAACCTTCTTCAATGTAATATATGAAGTTAACAACCTCAGCTGTACCAACTTTAACAACACGAGTAAACTCCTTTTCTTTAGAAGTATTAAACGATAGGAATTCTATGTTAGGTAAACCTTTAACTATTTGCCAAAGAAAGAACAATGAATTAACAGCAGCCTTATCGCCTGGACGGAATGACTCTGCTTTCGTCGCAATCTTTTTAAGTCTTAATGAATTCTTTATTGCGTACTCAAAAGAATTCTTAGTAATCGTATAAACACTATCTTCTATAGAAATATTCTCACATTCTCTTGTGAGTGTTGATATTAGAAGACCATCAATATAATCATAACGATATAATGTAAACTTAATGTGTGTTGGAATGCCTAGTTCAAAATCTTCAGTTTCAATCATAACCCATTTGTTTTTCTAGATTATCTATTGATTTCTTTACTTCTTTAGGATTGAATTTAAGTGCTTCTTGAAATTCACGATTACCAATTTGATTGAGCTTTAGATATTCATTCACCACTTCTTGATTAGGATCCCATTTCTTCTTAACTGATTTCTTTGATACTTTCGTGTAAATAAATCCAGGAACTCTATTAAATTTAGAACCTACTAGTCTCCAACACTCAGCGGTCCCAACAGGATCGGTCTTGAGAGCATTGAACATATTAGCTTGGACTGGAAACTTACAGCTAAACATTCGGTTTAACATAAATGAGTTTTTGCTTTTGTCGTAAGCAGTTAGTTTATCCCATTGTTCATCGGTACCAAATACGACTTTTAGATAATCAAATAATTTTAATGCCATCTATATAGTTATTAGAATAATGTTCCTTTTTGTTTACGATCTGAGATAAATGACATCCCAGTATCAACATTTTCTTTTCCGAATACCGATGAAGACATTCCAGGATTATTATCTTTGATCCATTTTGTTCCAGCTAATAGTTTTTGCATAGAAGTTACTTTCTTATGATCTATCGTATCTTTACCAATCTGCAACTCAATAGATTTGAACATTTCATCTAAGATTCCTTCAGGAATAGTCTTTGAAGATAAAATCATTAAGTTGATATTACTTCTGATATTCGTTAAAAGAAGTTCTTTACTTACATCAACTATTTTTAGCTCTCGTATTAGAAGGTCTGCCATGTCATTAAGGCACCCGTCCTCAAACAAGTACATATAATTGAAAGGTCCGTGTAGAGTTATAAACGATTCGTAAATAGTAGCAGCCATCTTATCACTCACGCCGTAAGTACGTTCCTTGCCACTCTTTGTTGTCATAATCTTAGAATAAGCTGGAGCTACGTTATCACCCTTATCTCCAGTTAGAACTTTCTTAAACATAAATTCATCTGGGTTCTGTTCTATAACTTCAAGATTCTTTGTAGTGATTACATTTCGTAATGACTTACACATTTGCCCAGCACCTACTCCATGCGATCTTAGAGCAGAAAAGAAATCAGTTTCAACTTCTACAGGTTTTTCTAACCACTGTGTAAATCCTTCATGGACATATAGCTTATTATGCGCTGGAGTATAGAACACTGTATGTGCATTATTCTCATTTTGACCCACGAGCTGGATCATATCTCGGTCTCCAGTCAGAATAACTACAGACTTATCATTTGATAGAACCTCTGTATTCCATGCGTATATTAAATCATCACCCTCGGCACCATCTACTTTAGATATTGTCACTCCTGCTTTCTGGAGCAATTCACTGAATGTTGCGGTTGCACTTGTAAAGTTCTCCCAGTTGATTAACTTATTCTGTTTACGTGTTCCTTTGTATTCTTTCTCTGGGTAGAAATCCTTTCTCCAAGATTTTGAATCAAGTGTCCAGATTACTGTATCAATTGCTCCATCAAAAAGACGGATTTGATATGTTAGGTCTGTTGCTAATTTTCTGATATATGCTTCAACATCTTCATCTGTACCTAAAATGTCACCACCTTTAAAACTACTTGGGAGAACGTGTAATGTTCTAAACAAAAAATAGTTCCCATCTACGATTAATGTGTATTTGTTCTTATTCATATTTATATACTTTATTCAATAACAATATAACAAAAACAATGTTAATTGAAATATTTTGTCATTATTTGTTCCTCAGCTTCTCGGCCTGATTCTCCAGTATTTCCACCTTTTTTTGCTAGGCTATAAAATTCTCTGAAAACTTTACCTAATTCAGCATCGTTTGGAAATTTAGCTATTGCCCAGTCTAAAAATATTTTTGTCATTTTCATCCTTCCTTTATTATAGTTTGCAAGGTGTAAATACACGCCAACATAGATATAACAGGGTCAATGACCTGTAGGCGTTGTGATTGGTATTTAGATACTGTAACAACTATCTGAGGAATTAATGGAATGGACGATTGTCTTTCCTTCTTTATGAAGTCAATAAATTCCCCACCTAAAGATGATAGAATGTCATCACATCGGTTGGAATAGTTCGATACCATATACTCATAGCTTTTTACTGGGTCAGTCCCATCAATGACAAGATCATACACATCAGAGAATAGTGAACTGAACTTCTTAATATCTTCAACTGTTATAAGTTCTTTACCTTCTGACTTAAAGCCTTGAAGTGTATTTAGCATGTTACGAAGATCTGGGAATTTTCGTTTCACTAATTCTACTGCTGCGTATTTTTCTATTGTTATATCCTCAGCTTTACAAATTTCAAGTATTCTAACAATATAGCCTTTCATAATCTCAGTCTCCTCATCTTTACCAAAATCGAAGTCGATCATTTCAAATCTTGACTTAATTGGATCAGGAACCTTATTGATGTAATTACACGTTGCTACGAATCTTGCATTCTTTGAGAACATATCCATAGTTGCTCGGAGTGCTTTGAAAAATTGGTCAGATACTCCGTCTATCTCATCTAATATAATTACTTTCATTTTTCCTGGCTTGTCCATAATACTTCGGTTAGCACAAAAGTCAGTAATTCTGTTTCTTACTACATCAACACTAGTGTCAGTTGAAGCGTTGATGTACATATATGGATGTTCGAAGTGTTTCACTAGAGCCTTTGCGGCAGAAGTATTATGTGATAATATGCTGTCTGTATAATACCTATGATTTGTACCAGCAGGTAGCTCTAAATCATACATTTCCTCAGAAGTACCGTCCTTATAGATATCTTTAATGATAGATCTACCTTCGCTTACCACTATGCAATCACCAACGTTCAAATTCTTTATGAAAATTTCATTGTAATTTTCATCAAACAAAATGTGATTATCTGCACCGCTTAGTTTAAGCCCATCTTCAGTAGTAATAGTCCATACTTCGTATGGTATAGTCTTATGCGAAGTTGCTATATCTTCCCAGCCGCTATCTGATAGTACTTGATAATCATTAATTTTTTTACTCTCTATAAATTTTTTCATATTATTTTAGTTTAAAAAGTTCATGCATTTCTCTAATGCTTCTGTTTTTGAGTCATTCCATTCGCGTTCCCATATTACAAGGACCTCATAACCTTTATCGTTAGCCAATTTAGCTTTTCTTTTGTCGTAATCCCATACTTCAGTTGCAGTTTTACCGCCTCTAATAATGTCAGTTTCATTATACATGGTAGGATTACAGTGCCAATAATCTCCATTAAATTCTATGATCTTTCTCTTTTCTTTATGAGTAAAATCATAAGAACATTTAATATCTCCTCCATTTATCCACCTTTCTTTTTTAGGAATGTCCATTTGCAATTCATTACAAATAGATTCTATCATGGAAGAAGCAAACTGACTTGACGGTGAACGTCCATCTCCATAGTTTTCAAAATTCTTTTGTAATGCGATTTTCCATTTTCTTTGCCGTTCTTCAAAAATTTTAGTACCTTCTACTTCACCGTGTTGTTTGATGCATTTCTCTAAAGTGAAAGTAGCTTGTCTTTCTTTTACTAATGCTTTAGCCTCAGTTTCAGTGTGTCCTAATTTCATCCAGTATTTAAACTGCGTAGTACTCATGGCATCATATTTTTCTGGATTTGCTTTACGTTTATCTGCAAATGCTTTACCTGCTTTGCTTTGGTGCTTCTTCACAGCAGCTGTGGCTTCATCTATAGAATGACCTCGCTTCAACCAAAAATCAACATTATTTGGCAGAAGTCGCATATTATAAATCTCCTCCTCTGAGAACCCACGTGCTAGTAGATTTTCTTTCGTCCCTTTAAAATGGTTTTTGACTTGTTTTGCAATACCAGATTGGACAATGGACATTTGCTTATACCCATCTTCTTCAGAATAACCTCGCTTCAACCAATAATGAATTGAATTTGGTCTGTTATACTTAAAGTTTAACTTCATAGCTGCGATATAGCTTTCAACTAATGCGGGTGGTAAAAACGCATTAAATCTATCTATGCGTTTAACTTCAGGTTTATTAGTAACACAATTATCATTAATACAGTCGATAATAGTATTTCTACTATATCCTCTCTTTATCTGGAGTTCGGCCTTACATAAGTTACACTTGGGTGTAATGTCTGAAGTAAATGTCTTTGCTTTGTAAAAGTATTTCATATGTTTTGTTTTATATATTCAAAACTTCTAATGTTTTATGGGAAGCCGGGATATTGGCCTAAAGCATAGTATGAAAATCCCTAATAGACATTGTTTCAATCTTACCTGTGATTTTGTTTTTTACTTCTATTAGACTATCGCCAATGACACATTTCCCTGTTCCTGGACTTCCATGGAGCAATAGATGCTGATATACACCCTGCTCAAGTTTAGCTCTTACTCTTTTTGGAGTAACGAGATCATTTATATTTTGTGGGCGGTATTTTTCTGTTAGTAATAAGTTTTCTATGTTCTTCATTATCAAAGTTATATTCAATAGTTATATAGTAAGTTCTTATAGTAGTTTTATGACCTAGATAAATACTATAGATGATACCTAATAGAAAGCATAATAAGCTCAAGATACTTCCAACGACTTCTGTTAAATCCAGAGTTGAACGTTCTACGAAAATATTCAGGAGAGTACCCATTACTCAAAATAAGCACGTGCCAACGATAGAACCTAAGAAAGGTTTATCATTTCCTAAACGTAACCCACAAATTCCAGTTACTTCAGTGAAACGAATCTGGAACGGTGAAACGGTGTTCGTAATCGGTGGAGGCCCATCACTTAAAACTGCAGAATGGAATAAGTTAGCTGGGAAAAAGACCATTGCAATAAATAAATCATTCATTACCTATCCTAATGCTGATGTATTATATTGGACGGATAGCAGATTCTATTCTTGGTACACAGAGAAAGTGAACGAATTCAAAGGATTGAAGTACACTATAAGACATAGTAATAATTATACTGGAGATATTAATTTACTAACACGTGGACGAAGATATGGACTAGAAACTAGGACTGATACATTAGCACATGGTAATAATAGTGGGTATGCTGCTATCAATTTAGCATATCATTTAGGTGCCAAGAAAATAGTTTTACTTGGATATGATATGGGAATAGTAAAGGGTGAAAGTCATTACCATGATGGCTATCCAATTAAGGCTACTTCACATGACATTTATGAAAAGCAATTTATTCCTGGGTTTCAACAATTAGCTGATGATCTAAAGAAGGAAAAAATTGAAGTTTGGAATGCTTGCCCAACGAGTAACTTATTCGCCTTTCCAAAAATTAGTCTACAGCGTGGGCTAAGTTTTACTTGATTTACTTGCATACTTCATAAACTCCTTCTGTTCTTGAGTCAGAAGTGTTTTCATATGCTTAGTTAGATTCCTAGAAGAATCAACAATCCTACGATCTATTATGTTGTTTTTAGAATTGTGTGCTTTAGTGCACTGTATACAAACAAAGTTTTCTACTTTATTTGGAGAATCAACTCTACACTTAATGTCTGATTTGCATACTGCGCATTTCCAATCTATTAGACCAGCGTCAGCTTCCATTTCTCTTAATGTAGAAAAGTCATCTGTATAAGGGTTCCAATAAGACTTCTCTCTAACCTTGCCCCAATTATTCATATCCTCAACCATGAATATGATTTCGTATGTTTGTGGATCAGCTTTAATGAATTTCATAAATCCATTCTCCTTAAGCAGCTTTTGCTTTTCTCTTGGGAGGTTTTCTAATAGAATGCCGTGTTTACGATTAAACCAACCGAAGTTGATAGCCTGTACGTCATAGAGGTTAAATTTGCCAGCTGATTTGCGCCAACCTCGGTTTTTCTTTTTAGCCATCAGTTGATTCAGCTGACAGCTGCTTCTTTAACTTACCCTCTTGGGCGTTCAGCTCTTTAATATCTTCATTACTATCTTCAATGTCTTTCTTAATCTTAGCAATCTTCGTATCATAAGTACTTGCATCAGTTGACTTAGCTTGATCCGCTTCTACTGCTTCTAGTGTTTTCTTCAAAGAAGTGACTCTTGATCTTTCAGATTCAATATTTTTATTGATAGCTGCAATACTTGCTTCTATCTGAGATTCTTTATCTGTTGGTGTATCTTCGACTTTCTCTTTATTGGCATCACTCTTTGCTGTGTCTTCTGCGTCTGTTTTTACTTTTTTCTCTTTATCAATACTTGCAGCTGCTTCTTTATCCTCTTTAGGATTAGCTTCTTGTGTTGCTAAATCCTTTGTAGCTTCTTGTTTAGCTTTTTGTAGTTTCTTAACTTGTTTATTAATTGCTTTTGCCTCTGCCTTACTTGCACCCTTTAATGTAACTTCTGCAGCTGATAACCTTGCAGTAGTTTTAGTAACTACTGCCATTGCTTTTAGGCCATCCGTAGTTGCAGCATCATCGATTGATTGATTTAATGCACTTATAGTTTCATCGTATGCTGCTTTTTTTGCATCGCCGGCAGCTTTAACAAGATTCTTCTTTTCAACTGGAAGCCCTTTGCTTTTCTTTATAAAGTCAACATCGACCATCGCCTTAGTAGCGAGTGCCTTTTGCAGTTTCTTCCCAGCAGCCTTTACTTTACGGTACTTAAGTGGACTTGTAATTGCATCAATAAGTCTTTCAGTTAATGAATCTAACTCATTAGAGTAATGTTCATTTGATTCTGAAATTATAGTAAAGGTCTCGAAGTTTAGTAATCTGCTCATAGTTGAGTTATTGTTGTTGTATTATATATTGAAACAAAAAAAGAGGGTTCCTATAATAGCTTAAAGAGTAAATTCCCACTATTCCAAACTTTATAATTATTGCGAGTATACATATAATCGTCTACAGTTTCAGTTAGCTCTATATCTTCTATCTTATGTCTCATAAAAGACATCCTATTATGTCGCATTCCACTAACAACCCAATGATAACCGGGAGTGGTCCATTTGACATATTCAAATCCCGCTTTAGTATAACCATTAGATTTGGTATTAGTCCAATCACAATCTGAGTATGTTAAAATTTCACCAGTATAATTCTTTTTGAAGTGTGAAATTATTTTGCTAAATCCACCAGAAATAGAATATCCCATTTTAGTTGACATTCTTAGAAGTTCATACTCAGCAGTACTATTACCAGATATAGCCGTTCTTGGTTTTCCAAATGTACATAACATAATGAGTTCATCGTTATATTTTAATCCAATCTTTATCTTACTTCTTATACTACCATACAAATGATTTTCATCCATGAATGCTTTAGCTTCTTTAGAGTCAATTATAGAAATTTCACACTTTCTTGCACCAACTCTAACTTCGCTCATTCCAAGCTTATGCATTAATTTAGATTTGATGATCTTTTGTTTTGCTAGGTCGTTCCAATGATCTTCCCAGATCTGTATCAGATCATAATCTAAGGCTTCTATTGAGGCTTTCTTTAATTTGTGGTATGGTTTATCTTTTCTAAGTTCACTATGCCAATAGACTCCGTTATATTCAATACAAAGTTTATGATCTGGTATAATTACATCGATTTCAGATCCAAGATATTTTCTATTAGCTTGTACTTCACCATCATATATAGTTTTAATGAATTCATATACTTCGTTTTCACCTTTGCTCCTAAACCGATTTATTGGGTTACATGTTCTACATGGAGATTGCTTAGCACGTAATAACATGTTTAGAGTATTTCGCAATACTTTAGTAGTAACAGTAGTACAAGTATTACACTTTAATTTGATGTAATTATTTTTAACGTTGAGTATTTCTACATTATGATCTTTGCATTTATCTATAAGTACATCTAACTTTTTCTTTTTTGTTGCTTCTGCAATATTAGCTCGTATTTCTGGAGATTGCATTGGATTAGTATAACCATACTTATCTTGCATTGTCTGTATAGCTTTATCAGACCGGATGAAATTAGTTGTACCATGTCGTTCTATACATGTCGTTTTGCGCTGCTGTGCAAGTTTTTCGTTTTTGAGTGGACTATCAACACCATATAGTTCAATTAGTCGATCTGTGGCAAACTGTCTAGATTTAGTACCTGACGATAAATTTGATTTAGCCCCGTACTTATCTTCGCATGTGTTTTCTCTACGTGTAAGCGAAGCATCCCAATCAATTTGCTTAGAACTCTTTGAATTAAGATCAGATCTCCATTTAGAAATACATTCTTTGCTAGTACAAGTAGATGCGTAACCCTTAGATATTTTATGGAACTTACGCTTATGTTCATTGCACCATGTACATAGTGTATGTTCTTTTGGATTAAGTAGAGTATAAATTGCTTCGTTTAAAGAATATTCCTCATTATCTAAACCAGTATGCTTAAATACATTTTCTTGTAAATCTGTATCATAGCGCATACTTGTCATTGCACCTTTAGGATTTTCTTTATACTTAATAATGAAGTCTGAAGTATTCATGGTTCTGAAGATTTAATGTATATATCAAAGATACAAAGTAAAAAAAGAGTGAAATTATAGTAAAGGTCTCGAAGTTTAGTAATCTGCTCATAGTTGAGTTATTGTTGTTGTATTATATATTGAAACAAAAAAAGAGGGTTCCTATAATAGGAACCCTCTTTAGATAATTATTTAATCCTACGATTAGATAATGTCTACATTAGTGAGTTTAAAGTCCATAGTGTAATACATAGTCTGAGGATGGAACCCAGCTTCAACCAATGCAAATCGTGATTTAATCGCAATCTTCGGTGCCATTGTACCTTCAGCGATAGTCTCTACAGACTCAGCCATTAGATACGGCATGAATACCAATCCTGGTGAATTTCCGTCACCTTTACGTCCAACAGCGATACGTGTATCATTGAAGTCTCTGTTTGGATCAACATAGATAGTAACTCCACTTACTGCGCCAATTGGATAAAGTGATCCACCTGCTTGGTTAATAGTATTTGATAGTGGGTAAGGTACAAACCCAGATACATCTTGGATAGCAGTTGCCATTTTTCCACCAGTTACGGCGAAGTCAGCTGGACCACGTCTTCCACGAGTACCAATAAGGTTAGTTGCAGCAAGAACCTTTGTAAGGATTCTTCTTTGCAATGTTCCTTGTGTTTCACCACCTGCTCCAACTGTAACGTTTCCTGCATTAACAGTTACTACTGCTCCAGTGTTATCTTGGCCCAATGTGATTGCTGTTGTTCCAGGAACAACTGCGGTGTTGAATGCTGCAGATAGAACTGTTCCAGTAACAGCTTCAATTTGAGCTGCGTTAGTACAACCTAGTTTGAAGATTCTGTCAAGAATCAGTTTGTTAATATCCTGAGTAAGTTCATTTACAAGAACTGCCTCAACTTGAGCTACTGCATCAATTCCAAATTGCTTAAGGTCTTGGACTTGCTCACGTGTAACAGCGGCTGCAACTTGGTAAGTCTTAGCAGATACTGATTTGTTGACAAGAATCAGTTTGTTAATATCCTGAGTAAGTTCATTTACAAGAACTGCCTCAACTTGAGCTACTGCATCAATTCCAAATTGCTTAAGGTCTTGGATTTGCTCACGTGTAACAGCGGCTGCAACTTGGTAAGTCTTAGCAGATACTGATTTGTTGAACAATGATAGACCAATAAGGTTATCTGGTGTAGATTCACCAACTCCTCTTTCATAAGGGTCAATTGATGCTACAGATCCAACGCCACGGCTACTTAGTTCAAATCCAGATCCAGAGAATCCAGTAATATGATCTTCAAGAGCTTTTACAAGTTCTGCACCACCATCCCATGTTCCGGCTGATACAAGTGATCGGTCATCTAACCAGAAATCTTCGCCAGCAACAATTGCTTGGTAGATTGCTTCCGATCCGTTTTCACCACCTTGTGCGTATGCGCTTCCAGTCCATCCTTCTACTCTGAAGATTGGGTAACCATCAATACGAGATAGACCTACAAAGGTAAGCTTGTATGATGCTTGTGTTCCGTCAGCTGCCTGAGCGTAAAACACTTGGTCTGCTGCAAGAGCAGGCTGTGCACTGTTAAGTGTTAATGGTGCCTTGATCATTAATGGTGCTGCTTTAGAATTTAATCCTCCAGCTGCTGCCATAACAGATCCACCAGCGTATACAAAGTCCAAGTAAGTAAGAACTCCCATAGGTCCTTGCATTGGTACTACTGGTACAAGATCAAGTCCTACTGTCTGTGCTGCAACCTGCATAGCAAGTGGAAGTAGTGAGAAAGGTCTGTCTCCTGAGCCGGGAGTTTGGCCAGTAAACTGATTCATTGTTCCTGGCTGTCCAGGAAATTGTGTTGCTCCCATTCCAGGAACATTCATGTTCGGGTTAAGGTGAACAGTATTGTAGACACTTTCATTAAGGTTGTGATAATGGCAATACTTTGACATCCAAGCTAGCTTAGACTTTGAAGTAATTCCAGTTGACTCCTCAATAATCGGTCCCCAAGTACTTTGTACCTCGGCCTCGTTTATAAGTTGATTAGCGTACATTTTAATTTTTATTTTTTTCGCTATTTTCTTAACCTACTGTCTTTTGCTTCTTAACAGTTGTGATTATGAATTATATATCAATGGTCTATTGACCTTTTTTCTAAAGCATAAAAAAAGTGGATCGATTAAGATCCACTTTAAGTATAAATAGTTAAGAATTATTAACGATTTAAGCTAAATTTCATTTTGCTAATAATATCAGCTCTTTGTTCAGCAGAAATTGCATATTGGTTTTTAACCTCTCCACCTACTGCAGTTGAATTTTCATTAAGTTTTTCACTTATCATTTGCTTATCTCTCAAATCGCGCGTTGCCCAGAAGTTATTAATTTGATATGACGTATCAACAGGATAGAAATTAGATTCTGCGATAATTTGAGTTTTTCTAGCTTCAGATAGTTTATTCCATTTATCATGATACTTCGCTGGCATATCATCAATAACACTTGGTTTGTTTTCTGCAACCATGAAACATGATTCCCAAACGTTATGTATCATCAATAACACTTGGTTTGTTTTCTGCAACCATGAAACATGATTCCCAAACGTTATGTGCATCAATAGAACTCATAATCGTAGATTCATTCATCTTAGTGATTACTCTACCTTTAACATCTTCCGTTAGTGCTTCGAACTCTCTTTTCTTACCTTCACCTAAGAAGTTTAAAAACACCAATTCACTTACGTTCTTAGCTTCTGCCTTTGCAATTAAAGAATCAATACTTTCAGTCAATGAATTTTTATATTCTTCAGCTTTTTCTGTAAATTGAACAGATTCAGTTAATGCTGTAACTTTAGTATCATTCTTTTCCAATAGTGCTTTGTCGTATTCTTCGTTGATCTGCTCAGCCATATACTCAGCGTAATTAATTCCTCGTTGAACTCCTTCTTTAAGGTATTCAGCGTATGCTATACTTTCATCAAGTTTTACACCAAGATGCTCAGCATATAAAATTCCTTTGTTAAGTCCTTCTGCAAGGTAATTACCAAATCGTATTGCTTGGTCAGCTTTCTCTGCAACTTCCTCAGAATACTGAATTCCTTTATCAGCTTTATCTGCTACATGTCCAGTGTATTGAATACTTAAATCTAGTTCTTCTCCAAGGTATCCTGTGTATTCTTTAATCAGCCTTAAGTTTTCTGCGAGGTAATTAGAATAAGTTACATTCTTCTCTTGAGATTCATCAAGACCTTCTATACTTTCAACAATCCCATTAACCTTTTCGGCAATAGTGTTAGAATATTGAATAAGTTTTTCTAATTTTGAATTATCTTCGGTAGCTGCTGCTTCCTCTAACTTTGTGATTTTATCCTTTAAGTATTCTGTATACTTATTAAAATCCTCAGCAAGTACATATTTTTCATCTCCAGTCATTTCTTCTGATTTTGTTTCTTCTATTTTATATATCGGTTTGTCTATTTCGTAAATAAATAAATTGTCATTGTCAAAACCATATGACTCATTTACTCTTGATAATTCTGCATTTTCAAATCCAGGATCTGCAACTAAGTCGTAAGTAAACCATCTCTTGATTTTAACTCGGTTATCTGAACCAACTGTTCCTGCTGCTCTTGAGGAAATGTGAAGCGGAATACCATCTTCGATAAGTGCTTTTGCTTCCTTGCCTTTAGTAGTATTTAAAAGTCGAATTCTACCTCGTACTTGTTTCTTCACTTCATCGTAAGTTAACTCTTCGATAACATGAGATACGTTTGATAAACTAATATCAAAGTCTTTTGGATGATCAAGTTCACCTAGAAGCTTTTTTGTCTTAACTTTAGCTTGTAGTTCTTTGATGTGTGGTAACACTTCCTCAACTTCGTAAATCCTATTATTCTTATTCTTAACTCCGAGCTCTGTGAATATACCTTCTAAAATTACACTACCGTCAGAATTTGTAGTTGCGGCTAAATCCGCCGTAGATCTTTCTAGTATAAGTTATAAGTAGGTTCTTAACTCCCATGTTTGTTTATTATTTGTTTTATATATTATGTAGTCTTCTCTGAAACTAGATTGTGCTAGTTCGTATTCTAAAATTATTCAAATTCATCCATAGGGTCAGGTTTAGATTCGGCCTCAAAATCTTTTTTGTTAGCTCCTAGCAGTATCTTTTCTATGTCCTGTTCTGCAAACCCTTCTTTCTCTAGATCAATTCGTGTCATTGATCTAGCGTTAGCTTTTAGATCATCCTGAGTAAATCCACCGTATCGTTTAACTAACCAAGGCAAACTGAAATATGGAATTTCTGTCATTTCTGCATCCATTTCACTCAATTGAGTCTTAACGTTACCGATAAAGTCAACTCGGCGTGTCATTAATTCCATTTCTTTTAATTCTTCGAATACATTATCTTTTACCCAATTTAAACCAAGCCCAGATTTAAAAGACACATCATCCTGAAGTTCAGGATGATTAAGACACATTTGAATATAAAGCGGCTTAACTAATATTTCCTGGAAGATTGATCGTAAACGGTTAATAAATTTAGCAAATTTAATTTCATCTCTCATCATACCACTTGCTTCCAAGTCCCAAACAGAACCACCTTCTCTGTCAAATCTAGAGAATGGAATTTTTGAAGCTAGTTTTAATCTATCTGAGAAATATGATAAAGATTCTGTATCGCCAAGATCTGGACCGTCACCGCCAATGTTTTCAATTTCAGGTTGCTCGCCATCTTTAGAGGGTAACCAATATTCCTTATTGAATGGCATCATTGGATTTCCATTCGTATTCATTTCACCACTATCGAAGTCGAAGTCAACAACTTCTCGGTAACTATTCATAAGAGATGCAAGTGATTGCTTAGCTCTCGTTTTAGATTTACCACCAACTGGTATTACAAATTTGGTTTTAAAGGATGCGTTAGTAACAGCCCAGATAATTCTGGTATGTTCCATAATCCTCAACATATTGAATGATCTAATTAGTCTTTCAATATATGATGTTCTTTGTGGTGAGTTTACTTGGGAATAAGATATATAGATTACTTGAGAGTCCCACAGATGCTTTTGTTTTATACCTCCGCCAGGATATTGAGTCCACTGTTTCTTTCCCGTGGTTGTATCAATCCCTGGCACTAACGACTGAGGATCTAATTCTTTAAACCCGATTACTTCTGTTTGATCATCGTTATAAACAATCTCAAATGCAATATAACCATCGACTAACCATTTTCTAAAGTAGTTCCAAATACTTAGTGCATCATTAAATCCAAAATAGTTATATATATTATTGTATACATCTCCTATTTCTTCCTCTATTGCATTTGAAATTTGACCACTGAAGTTACCATACCCACAGTAATTAGATTCATCAAATACGATTGCTTCGTCGCACAAAACATCTAAGATTTCTTCTAACTCATCTTGAACTGCAAATGTTCTATATTTTTTTATCTTTTCAGCGTATTGCTTATCAAAGAATGAGATATTCTTTTTAAGTGTTGTATCAGTTAATGACATAGCCGCGAACGGTGAATAAATGTCATCTGTATCATTACCCATCGGATTCATCGTATATCCGAATTGGTTTTCAGTAAAACCGACTGCGCGTGAATTACGTATGACCATGTCATCGTAAGCCATGCCTAGATTAGATAAATCTTTCAATGCCTTAGTAACAGGATTGCCTCCTGTTAGAGGTCCCCTTCTATTTGTAAATCCAGCCATATGTTTCCTTCCTTGAGTTATATATCAGTGTTGTAATAAAGCGCTTGAGCTTGACTGATACTTTTTCCGACAAATCTATTTTCATCGTTAGCAGCGGCGATATACCAATCTTCGTATCCTAACATTCTCATATTTCGTATTCGTCCAAGTTTATATTGATGAACACAGTGTTCTAAATTGATATGATTACCATAAGCATTCTTTAAGTTATTCCAATTAAATCCTGGGAGAGGTGATTGATTTCTAGGCTTGCCTGAGTAAGCAAGATTTGATTCTATCACATTAGAATAACTTTGCCAGATTCTATCTAGGAATGTTTTCCTTACAGCGTAAGGTAAATAATGCAAATTCAAACCCAGTTCGTTTCCATCTGTGCTTGGGCCTAGGCCTATTACAATTGGATTGGAGTCATAGGATATTGGTTTAGGTGTAAAGTACCGAAACGAATACATCTTTCCGTACTGGAATCTTCCAGAATAAGTGTCACCAAGGATGTTAAGTTGAGATTGGCTAGCTTTAGATGCGCCAGATTTTCCACCGTTTGCCTTCGTATAGTCAGATATGCTTTCCTTAAGACTATCAGCCATTAGAATATTTTAGAATCTTCTGTAATCAGCATTACTTTGAAGTTGGCCAATTTGCCAGCTTTCTGTAGTGCATCGTTCTTACATAAGTTTTTGACATACTGTTCGTATATCCACTTATAGTTAGCCATAGTTTTTGGAGTCTTGCGCTTTGGTTCTTTTGG
>Ga0207997_1000538_pt1 | contig 19334 bp, 31 predicted proteins | sample AntAceMetag02UKN_FD_184777 | JGI IMG/M metagenome (GOLD analysis project Ga0207997, IMG submission 184777) | Saline lake microbial communities from Ace Lake, Antarctica - Antarctic Ace Lake Metagenome 02UKN (SPAdes) (version 2) | ecosystem: Environmental > Aquatic > Non-marine Saline and... | reverse complement strand
TATTGCTGATGATTTTAATGCAAAAATTAATCAAGATGAAATTCTTAAAGGTATTAATCCTTGTATTGCAAATATATTATTACAATTAAAAGATTTAGAACATAGTTATAATGAAAGATTTATTATTATTATTTATTTTTTATATGAACTGGGTTATTCAGAAACAATGGTTATAGATATTTTGAAAAAATTTATGACTCAAAAAAAATTTAAACATTGTATTAGAGATGAAAATCAATTAAAATATTTATCAAAAAAAATTATTATGCCAGTAGGATGTTCGAAAATAAAATCTTTAGGTTATTGTCCTTTTAAAGATAAATATTGTAAAAATATTAAGGAAAGATTATGTTAGTTAAACTTGATAGTAGAGAACCAATTAAAATAAAAAAAATGGCAGAAAAAATATTTGAACAATTAGAAATTGATACTCTTGATATTGCTGATATTGTTGTTGAAGAATTAGGACTTTATGTTGAAAGAAAAAGTATTGAAGATTTTATTAGTTCTTTTAAAAATGGTCATTTACAAAAACAATTAATTAAAATGAATAATGTAAAAAATCCTGTTTTAATAATTACAGGTTTTTATAAAGATATAAATTTTAAATATTGTAAAATTACTATTAATCAATTTCTTGGAATGTTAAGACATACAGGATTTAAATATAAGGTAAAATTATTTCATGTTGCAAATGATATGCAATTATTATTATTAGTCAATAGTATTATTAAAGATTTAATTAAAAATGAAACAATTCTTTTTTTTGGAGAAGAAAAGGTTATACAAAAACGGTTGTCACCCCTTGTAAAAGTACTTATGCTTATAAAAGGTATATCGATTCATATAGCTACCCTTATTGAAAATAAGTACTCTAACTTAAAGGATGTAAAAGATGTTTGTAGATCTAACTCAATTAACATAAAAGGTATTGGTCAAAAGAGACAAGAAAATATTTTTAAATTTTTATCCAAAATTCTTTAAAACATTACCTTTATAAACATTTTGTTCCATAAATTATTTATAATTTAAACAATTTAGATTATAAATTTAATGGAGACGATGAGAAATGGATCAAAATAAAAATAATAATAGAGAACTTTTTGCTATAAGAATGAAAGAAAAAGAAAAACAATTAAGAAAAATAAAAAATTTATCAGAAGATGAAATTTGTGAAGAACTTGGAGAATATTCTTGTGATTGTTGTATATAAAATTTAATGGAGTCGATAAAATGATTAAAAAAATCGAAAAAGAAGATTTAAAATTTCAAAAAGGAACTGATATTTTAGAACAAATATTAAAATTAAAAAAATTTAAAAATGAAATTGAAAAAGAAGTTATTAAAATTGATTTTTCTCCTTTAATGAAAAAAGTAATTTATTATACTTTAAAAGAAATAAATTTAAAAACAGAAAAATTAAATAAAAAATTTAAAGAATTAACTGGAGTTGAATTTTTATGATATGCCCAAAATGTAAAAAAGAATTTACAGGTTATCCTGCTTTAAGCAGAATTGATAATAGAACAGAAATTTGTTCTGAGTGTGGAATTAAAGAAGCATTTGAATCATTTGAAAAAGAAATTATAGATCTTTATATCAAAGGTAAAAAAATAGATATAAAATTTTCTAAAAAAACTATTCAAAAAATTAAAAAAGATTATAAAAATTTTAAATTTATTAAATTTAAAGATAATTTTGATGAACATTGTTCTTTAGACCAATATAAAGGAAATATTAAAGTGGGAAAATTATTTTATTCTTATAATATTGATTGGACCGGGAATGAAGAAAATAAAAGAACATGGTCAGATCCTTATAATATCAGAATTATAAAAAGTGAAAATAAATGAAATTAAAAAAATGTAATGAATTATGTCATTTTGAGAAACGAGGAAATTATTTTGAACATATAAATCCTAATAATAAATATCAAATAATGTTTGTTGATGATGATGGTTTTAATTGTCAAGTTAATAGTTTTGAATATAGTACTGGAAAAGATAAAAAACAAAATATAGTTTGGCAAAAAGTTGTATCAAAATTTGAACTTAATAAAAAAGATTTTATACAATTTACTGAAGATAATAATAATATTATTTACGATAATATTATTTATGGAGTTATTACTAATATAAAAGGTAATGAAATAAAAATTCAAATTTTTGATTCAAAAGATGTAACTTATATTATAAAAAATTATAATTGTTTTAATAATTTAGAAAAAGCAATATTCGATGGAGATGAATAAATTATGACAAGTAAAAAAGAATCATTAAGAAATGAATTAATAACATCAGGTTATGACATAATACAAGATACAGATGATGGTTTTGTTATAAGAAAAAAATTTAATGGATTATCATTTATGCTATGGCTATTCCTTACAGGTATTGGTGGTATAATATATGTTGCATATCATTTTGGTAAGAAAAAAGAAATTAGAAAATATAAATAATAATGGAGAAATAAATATGATTTGGAAATGGAATTGCGATAATTGTGGTGGACAAATAGTTGCATCAGCTTATTTATTTAGAGATAAAGTTTTTTGTTCAAAAAAATGTTATAATACTTATAGAGATAATCTAATAATAAAAAGAAGAAGAAGATAAAAATGGCTAAACAACATTTAGAAGCAATATTAAGTAGAACTTTAAAAAATAATAAAATGGATTGTTTTAAACCTGAAATATGGTATATGAAAATTCAAAATAATCCAATGGCTCATAAAAGAACTCCTGCTGATTTTATTGTTTTAACTGAAAAATATAATATATTAATTGAATGCAAAGAAACAAAAACTAATAGTTTTAGTTTTGATAGAATAACTCAAGATTTAGATTTACAAAAATTTCAAAATAATCTAGAAAAAAATTATTCTTATATTTTAATTTGTTTCTGGCATAATATTACTAAAAAATCAGATTTATATATTATAGATTATAAAGAATTTTTATCTTTTAAAAATAAATGGCCAAAAAAATCAATAACTAAAAAAGAAGCAAGAAAAGAATGGACTACAAAATATTATGTTCAAGTATTAAAAAATAATAATTTAGAAATAAGTTATATATATTAAAAATGGAGAAATAAAATGAATAAGAAAAATAATAATATAAAAAAAGGTTTTGGAATTACTTCTTTAATTTTAGGAATAGTTTCACTACTATGTTTTTTAGTACCATATTTCGGAGTACCAATTGCTATTTTAGCAGTAGTATTTTCTAATATGCAAAATAGAATTTCAATAACTTCAAATGCTAATGCAGGAAGAATTATGGGAATTTTAGGAATTATATTTAATGGAATAATATTATTTATTATGTTAATTGTTCTTTCCTTTTTTTCAGGAGTTTAAATAATATTACTGTAAAATCAAAAAATATATTTCTTTAAGACACTGTATATTAGCCATTTACCCTAGAGTAAACAGTTAATATACACCATCTTAAAATAACTATTTTTCTATTTTTCCAAAGAAATAATGAACAGCATCAAATAAAAATTTAATTATTATTGCTCCAACACCAAATTTAATAATGATAAATGCAGCCATATTAAATATTCCTGTCATAACAAATGCAGTCAATAAAACTTCTATTGTTCCAAATACTTTTAATATTTCTATTTTATTTTTTTCTATCCATTTTTTTAAATTATATCCTTTAAAACTTAATCTTATAGTCATTTTTTTCATTCTCCTATTTATATTTATACAATTGTATATGTAATATTTCTACAATAAACCCCTAAAGGTTTAGTCTTGATTAATATATCTGGTATTTTGTTTAAGAGACTCAAATCAAATGTTGCTGATACAGAAACATCTATATCAAAAATCATTGAATCTACAAGTAAACCATAAGTTAAAAAATCAAAATTCATGCTTGTTAGTGCATTCGGTTGCATTTCTAAAGCCATACTTGTTATAGCAGACCAATCTATTGTTCCAACATTGGTAAAATCTTCTCTATGAAAATAAATAAATCCTTGAGTTAAACCAGAATCAACAGCCAAAGTATTCTCAGCAATAACAATTCCATCTGTGAATGTTAATTTTATATTATCTACTTTTGAAGCATCATTAAAATTATACCAAACACTAAAAACTTCAAAACTTAAATCAAAAATACTTTCTTCTAAATCAAGTGCTTTAGTTTCTGTAGCAATAACATTTATTGCTCCTGTAGAAGTTAATTTTATGCTTCTTAATCCTGTATAAGAAATTGTAGCATCAAATGCTACTCCTGGACCTGTCCAAGTTTCACCAGCTTCCATATTTGCAATAACATTATTATCTATTATTTTTTCTATAGGTGTTATTACAATATCTTCTTTTTCTAATTCTAAATGAAGTGCAATAGATTCTTGTATTCCTAAATCTGTTCCACCTTTTAAATAAATTTGAAAATATTGTAATAATTTAGTTCTATAATGTTCATCTGTTTCATCTGTATTTCTTGCAATACTAAATAATACACCATAAGAATCTAATTTGTCTCCAGTAGCATTATTAATAGAAAGTTCTAAATATAACTGATTTAAAGATATTGAACTACTATTGAATTCACCACTAAAAGAATTAATAATATTCAAATTTGTTTCTGTTCTTTTCCAAAACTCAGGAATATATTTATCAAATATATCTTGAGTAATTTCTTCCATTGTTTGTATTTCTTGAATTGTCATAATATTTCACCTATGTTACGGAAATAGTTCCATCTTTAATTACCTTATCATCTTCACAACTTACATCTGTAAATGGAGAACCAGCTCCATCCCAATTTGTTAATGTTACATTTGTAACTCCAGGAGTACTCATAACAGTAGAATAGAATTCAGATACTTTTAAAGATTCTCCAATTTCATTACTATTCATCCAATTAACAATATTTTCAGTTGTTTTAAATTTTGTAACTGTAGAATCATAACCACCAGAAGTATTTACTATTATAGTACAACTTATATCAACCATTATAACAGTTGGTTCTCTCCATGTTACACTAATTCCTGTTGGTTTAGTTATATTAATAGCTTCTAAAATATCTGGATATAAATCTGTATTCAAAGGATAAGTTGTTCCAGATATAACTGCATTTGCAAAACCAATTTTTTTAACTAAATAGGTAACATAAAATATTGCTCCATCAACAGGATTAGTTCCTGTAGTTATCCAAACAACTTCTCCATCATCATTAACAGTATAATCTGTTGTATAAGTATAATCAACTGGATAAGGTGGTCCTACAGTATCAGATATTATTGTATTAATAGAAGATAAATATGGAATTTCATTAAATAATTTATAATCTGTAATAGCAGCATTATAAATATGTGGTTCTGAATATATATTTTTTTCTGGCATATCTTCAATATAAACACTTGAAATTCCATCAATATCAAGTAATGAATTTTCTAAAGCAGTTGAAGTTGCTTTTCCAGGAGAAGATGCTGTACTAATAATTCTTGCTCTTAATTCATCATCTGTTTCAATACTTACTCCATTAGTGAAAGCATTATAATTATAAATAGTATCAATATTAGTTATAGAACTTTCTCTATATTGAATAGCATATGTTGATACATTATATTCATCACCTACATCAGCAGCTTCACATTCTATATCTACTGTTAATGGCCACCAACTAAATGTAACAGCTGTAGAATCATCAGGATATTTTGTATAATCTGTAAATTCAATAATATCTCCTGTATATTTTTCTGCTTCTGCTGCATAAATAAAATCTATTAAAATATCTCCTTGTGCAATTGCTACTGCAGAAGGCATATTTGAAAAAATACTAACCCATTCTATATTTTTTGGATTAGGATCTCCTAAAGTATCTGTAGATTCATAATCCATATAATCTAAAGGAATTGAATTCCAACCAACATTAAGTTTATTTTTTAAAATAGAAGTTTTATAAACATCTGTAATAGTTATTAATTTATTACTTCCTAATATAAATCCAAAATTAGTAAATTTATCTATTGTAGCTTGGTTAGTAAACCAAACATTTAACATTGCTACTTTTCCTTCTATATTTGCAGCAACAGCTAAATCTTTTGAATATTGAAGATAACTTTGAGTAGCACCTGTTTTTCCTAATTGTAATGAATTTGTACCTTGAATTTTTTCTGTTCCTTCTACTGCTACAGCAATACAATCAGAAGCATTTGTCCAACTTGTTGTTGCATCACAATTATCAATAACTTCAACAGTAGTTGTATCTGTTACAATATATTCTTGAAATAAAGATCTTTTATCCCAATCAGTACCACTTACGAAAGTTGCTGCAATTGCACCTTTAGTTCCTGTTAAATTTATTAATCCACCTGTTCCACTAGTAAATTTTCTTTCTGTAAGTTTATATCCTTTTACACCTTCATAAAAATCAAATGTTTCACCAATAACATAATAAGTAAAAGTTTTAGCAGCTTTAGTCTTAAACTGTAATTCAGAATATAATGATGTTGCTGCTGTTTTAACAATGGTTTCTGAAGGAATTGTAAAATCTACAGTTACTGTTGAGTTTCTTCCAAATGAAACATATCCTGATGCTTTTGTTCCAATATTTCTTGTTACACCAACCAATGCTCCAAGATTTTCTAAACCAGTATCTTCAGCAGTTGTAATATTAGTATTATCATATAAACTTTGCATTTGAGTATATTGTTCATATATTTCAGCAGACAATGCTTCAACCAATGTTCTAATAACACTTCCTGGATTTATATCATTAATTTTATCAACCTCTGTTACAAGATTAATTAAAATATCATTTACTATATCATTTTCATTTTTTATTTCAAATACCATATTTTTCACCTTTATATAAATAAATCATAAACTAAATTTAATAATTTAATAGAATTAATTGGAATAATATTTATAGAAATATTAATAAAAGTTGTATCATATTCATCAAATAATATATTTACATCTTCAATTTCATCTATTCTTGGTTCTTGTAATAAAGTTTTATATATTGCACTTTTCATTTCTATTAATAATGCTTCTGTTTTACCAGATCCTAAATATAAAGGTAAATCTGAACCATAATTAGAATGACCATGTAATTCTCCAATAACTACTAATAATCTATTTTTTACTGCTTGTCCTAAATTATCTTGAAATTTTACTACTTCAAAATCACTATCATTACTAATAATAATTTGTCCACTTTCCATAAGAATATCTCTTCCAAGATTTTCTTCTGGAGAATTTTCTATAATATCTATCAAACTCATAATATTCTCTTTTTATATATATATATTAATTGTAATATTATTTATAAATATATTTAATAATTATGTTATTGAAATTAATAAACCATTTTCAAAAACTAATGTTTTACCATCAATAGTAGTTGTAGTTGTTATACCTTTATTATGAGATGAAGAATAATAATCACTTGCTTTAAAGCCATCATAATTTAATTCTGCATAACTTCCACCATCATTAGTAAATTGAATATCATCAGCATCATTAACATTTAATATAATACCACTATCTTTAACTGAAATATGATTATTATTTGGAGATTGTATATAAATATTACCACTATCATAAAAAATAATTTGATTTCCTTCTAAAAGACCTATTTTTATAAGTGTATTTTTTATTTCTAAATAAGGTCCACTTTTATTTTTAAGTTTAATATCTCCATCTTCAGCCATATATAAATAACTTCCAGCTGTATTTGAAGATATTAACATTTCTCCTTCTTTTAATTGAGGAATATCATCAGGATTACTTGAAAAATTATCATTAATTCCTCCTAATATAACTGGTGAATTCTTATCTATCCAACCAACAACTACTAAATCATTACTCTTAAAGGTAATATAACAACCTTTTAGATGTCCTAACCCTAATCCCAATATGGGTACATTGGTGTATGCTTCCTGTGTTTGAATAGATTGAATGTCACAAGAGTTAGTAAGTATTTGTTCAGAATTATTAGTTTCAGTATATTTTATAAATTGAAATATTTCTAAATTTCTTCCTATATTTTGTTCTGAAATAGGTGTTGAAAAACTAGAAGAACTTTTTACTTTAGTTGTTTCTTGAATGTTTATATCTTTAATATTATTATAAAGATCCAAACTATCTGATAATTTATTTCCCATATTTTCATCTATTAAAAATTTTGCCATTTAAAATCTGGTAATTTTTCATATAAACCAAGAGATCTAACATCAGCAACTATTGGATTATCAATAATAGCTGATTCTGGAAGAGTATTTAAAATGCTTGTGAATCCTTCTATAATACAACTAACATCATTTTTAGAGATCGTATAAGCAATTCTAGATATAAAAAATATATCATCACCTGTATATCTAAATCCATCTGAAAAAATAAAAGGCATTCCAATTTTATAAAATGTTTCAAATTTTACTTTAATTCTAATTTTTTGTTCTTGTTTAATTTCTAATAATTTTTCACGAGCAATTTTATTAAGTTCTGGTTCTGAATTTATATCTCGTCTATATACATTTAACATATTAACATTTATTTTTCCTGTTATTGCATCTGGTTCTAAATCTTTTTTAATAATATCAATAACATCAATAGCTTTTCCTGTTTGAAATAATCCATAAACTAATACTCCATCATATTGACAAGCTACATCAGGATAATCAACTCCAAAAACATTTTTATCAATATCGAATACCATTACATCTTCTATTTCATATGTTTTACCAATTAAATCATCATGTAAATTATAACTTTTAATAATATCATTTTGAGAAGTTATAGATTTAATTTTTTCAGATAAACTAAATTTAACATTTTGTACTTCAGGGTTAATTTGTTCAACAGTTTTATGCATATCAAAAGCATTAAGTATAATATCTACCACTTTTAAAATACTAATAACTCCTGTTGGAAGAGTATCTGGTGTTTTATTATATGGATAATAATTATCATCAAACCAATTTACAACTCTTTCTATTATACTTCTATCATCTGTATTAGTTTTATATTCATAATTATTAGCAGAACTTACATAATTTGTTAATGTTGTTACTTGTACCATTCCATCCATATTCTCTGTTAATATAAGTCCATATTTATTTCTTAATTCTAATAAAGCATCTTTTGCATTTGTTTCTTGAATATTACTTACATAGATATTTCCTAAAAAATCATTAACTTGAATATCCATATATTCTGAAGGAATAATATTTCTTTTATTAATATTATCATTATTTATTCCATCTTGTAAATTAGCTAATTGTAATATTATATTTGGCATTTCAGTTAAATTAGCTGAAATAAGTGGTCTTGGAAAATAAGAATATGCAGACAAAGCTAACATAGAATTACAAGTTATAGAATATGATTGTGAATCTTTTGTTTTTTGTAATTGAATAGATTCAATATATCCACCAAATATTTGAGACCATTCTGAATTTTTTGGTTCTCTATCAGATTCAACTTCAGTATAATATAAGAAAATATAATCAAATTTTTTTAAATTATTAATATTTAATGTTCCGGTACTAGTTTCTAAAGTTGTAATTGCAGGAAGATTAAAAGTTAAGGTTCCACCAATTGCTGAAATATCAAATAGACCATTAAAATTATCTCCTTCATCTACTTCAATTGTTTCAGTTAATCTTGAAAAAATTAATCTTTTTCTAATGTTGATTGGTTTAATCAAAGTTTCCCAGACCATATTATGCTCCACTAATTATTGATTCTCTTAATCTTGCTAAAAATGCTATTTTATTTCCTGTATTAATTAAATTTACAGAAGTGGTTTTTACATTTGCTTGTCTATTTTCAACTAAATCTATTGAAAATGTAAGATAATCATGTCCTCTACCGAGACCAAATCTTAAATCTTGAATAATCCATTCTCTATTTTGAAAAAATAAAATTGGATGACCAAATAATTCAACAGCCATACCATTTTCTTTTATTTTTAATAATTGATTTTTAATATAATTAAAATGATTATAAGAATTTAATATTACTCTTTGTTTTCCACTACTAGTAAAAGAAATTTGATATTCGTTAAATAATTTTCCTGCTAATTGTAAAGATTCTGTTTTTCTTCCAGTATTTAAAAGTAATCCACTATTACCACCTGGTGTTTCATAATTAACAATTCCTTGTGGAGCAGAATAATCTATACTTTCTAATAATTGAAAATTAAATATTTTCTTTTGTGGAAGACCTTCGGTAGAATAATCTGTATAAACTAATCTATATAGATTACTATATTCTCTTTTAGTATAATTATTTTTATTATAAACATCAACCATATTTCATCACATTGTTTTTCTTATAGAACTCATAAAAGATAATTCTTCAGCTATATTTCTTCCATCTTGTCTTCCATAACCTGTTCCTGTAACATAAACATTATTTGTAATTAATTTTGTATTATCTACATTAGAACTAGATTGAGATCCAATATTACCTAAATTATAATCTTTACCATTAAAACTAGTATCAATATCCATAGATAATTTATTATTACTTTTAAATAAATTAACTATTTTTTTTATTGCTTTATATAATGCTAATAATAATATAATTAATCCAGTTACAGCAATTATGATTGGATTGGTACTTAATCCCCATAATACTATTCCTAATCCTATAAGAGCACCTGTTATTATTTTAATAATTTTTGGTGCTTTTTGAAATGCTATTAATAAAGAATTAATTCCTTTTAATACATCAAGTAAAAAAGTTGAAGCTAAATCTACTAATATTTTAATAAATGGTTCTATTGCTCTAAGCATTTCTCTTGTTGCAATTCTTATGTTTGCAAATAACATAGAAAATTGTCCTCTTAATTTAGAAAAAGCAGTAGAAAGACCACCAATATTATTTTTAAATGCTTCACCACCTAAAAATAATAATAATCCTCCAACAGCTAAACCAGAAATAAATTTTAAAGTTCCAGATATTCCACCCAAACCTTTTATAGTTTCTTTCATTGCAATATTAACAGAAGTAAAAAATCCACCCCCATTTTTTTGTAAAGCTACAAAAGTCTTTTCAAAATCTTTAAGAGGTTTAGAAATAGCTTTATTTTGAATATTAAAAACATCTTCAATTTTACTACCTATTGGTCCAAGTTTAGAATCAAAATCTTTTAAATTTTTTTTTAATTCAATAAGAGAGCCATTAAAATCATCAACATTTTTTAAAGCTTCTGCCATTCCGAACAATTTAAATTTAAAACTAAATCCTGTTTTTTCATTCATATAAATCTCTTTTATTGTTCTTTATTTTTATTTTCATATTGCATAAAACTATACATTCTTAAAACATCTTTTCTAGATAATTTTTCAATATCACTTGGTATCATTTTATATTTTAAGCTTATTGATGATATAACTCCTTCAGTATTACTACTATCATTAAGAGCCATATCTTGCATCATAAAAAACTTTCTATATCATAAATCTTATTAAATGCATTTTGCAATTTAAAAAAATGACTTCCTTTTAAATTATTAATACTATCCTTATCCATTTTTGGATAAACAATTGCTCTTCTAAATAATCCTTCAATAATAAAAGTTTCCTTAGCTTTTCCATCTCCACCTTTACTTCTATCAAGAACATTTTTAATTTCTTTAAAAGTTATTTCTTCACATATATAATATGTTCCATCTCTCATAGTAATTTTATAATTGTCATCTTCTAATGATTTTATATAATCTGGAAATCCATCTATTTTTATTCCTTCTGGATTATCAGCATAATTTATTTTTTCATTCATTTTGATTCCCTCTCTTTTAAATTCTCTTTTTCAGTTATAAAATAAGTTCTCAAAGTAAAGATAGAATTAATATAAGTAAATTCAACATTATTACCTTTATTAACTTCTTCTTTTATCTTTTCAAACCATTCACCTTTACTTATTTCATCAGTTGTAAGTTTAAAAATCTCTTTTTTTCTTTCAACTTTTGCAATACTCTGCATATTTAATTCACCTTTTTATATTTAATCTAAAAATTTATATCCTGTTGCATTAAATGGTAATGCTTGAGTAGCAACTGAATCAAGAGATAAACTTCCTGTTCCAACACTATTAAATTTAACACCATATATTTCCATTTCTCTTTTAGGGGATTTTGAATTTGAAATTTTTCCTCTTAATGTAAAACTAGGTTTCAATACAGAATTTAATACTCCACCTATTTTAACAATCGGAAATAATACTTTAAAAAAGTCATTTGAAATCCATGCTTTAGTAACAGAACCTGTAATAGCAACACTACCATCAACAATTTCAACTGGTAAATAACCACCTGCTTCATATTCTATTGAATCATTAGATGTTAATGTTACTTCTAACCCTTCAGCACCTGTTATTCTTCCATCAAGATCTGTTCCACTACCTTCTAAAGAAATATCTATATCTTTTAATGTTAATCTTTGCATATTATTTGAATACATATTTGTTCCTCCAATTATTTAATAACTATAAATTCTAACTTACAGTTATTGTCACATTTATAAAGTTTGTTGCATAAGCAGGTTTAATTGAAACAGCTACAGTTACTGTATCAGGACTTACCCCTTCTGTTACTACTGTTGGTAAATATTCTGTTATTAATCCTACTGATTCTTGTTGATTTAAAACTCCATTAACTACTGCTTGCATTCTATCTCTTGTAATTTGAGATGTTGGTTCTCCAAGATAATCATCAAGAGTACTTCTAATTAAATCTTTAATATTATCAACAATTCTTAAAATATTAATTTCAAAATATATACTTGAAGTATCAGTAACTCTTGTTATTCCTCTTGCCCATTTTAATTCATTATTAATTCTAGAAGCACAACATATTCCTGCACTTAATAATTGTTCAATTTCAACAGAATTATAATATTTTTTTCCTGAAGAAACTAATACAGATAAATCATTAACTACAACAACTTTTCTAGTTACAGCATTTCCTAAAGCATCTAATTTTGATATTTGTCCAGATAAAGCACATGCTAAATAAGTTCCATCAAGATATTCAGAATCTCCTGTTGTTCTTGAAGTATGTTCTATACTAGGAGCAGCAAGAATAAATCTTTCATCTCTAGTTGTTCTTGTTTGTGCTATTGTAATAGTTTCATCATCACTAATTCCTGAAACAAATATTCCTTGTTTATTATATATATCAGATCTATTTACAACTTTAGCAGATATAGTAGTTTGAAAAGCATCTGTATCTTCAATTGAAACTGTTTGATAAGTGTTAGGAATCATTAATATACTCCAATCTTCATCTAATAATATATTATCAAATGCAGTTGTATAAATAAGACTTGTAGCAGTAGTACCACTTAAACCATCTATAAATTGAGCATAAGATGATAAAGCTGAAACTAATTCTGCATTATTTACTGTTGCTGTTATTATTTCACTAGAATCATTTATTGCTGCTACAAGTAAAGCATTAGTTGTATAACCATTAGTAGCACCATTATTATCAAATAATTCTACAGTATTATTAATTTTTATTCTTGCAATTCTTCCTGTACCCATAGCATCAATATCTACTGAAATATTATTACCATAAGTTCCTTTATATTTAGCTGAAAAAGTAATAACTCCTGTTTCTACTGGTCCATTAGCACTATATGCAGCTATTGCAGCAGTAGCATCAGCTACTCTAACAACCTTTAATATTGCTCCACCATTAGAGAAAAATAATTCTGCACCTTTTAATATAGTAGTATGTGTATCAACATCTTCTTGAAAAACATTTAAAACTTCATTAAAATTTGTACATGTTATAACTTCATTTATTGGTCCATATTGAGCAGTTCCTAACATTATTGATATGGTATCTCCAGCTGTTGGAATTAATGATAATGCAGTTCTTACAGCAATATCTACTTTTGGATTAAAACTCATTTAAATCACTCCTTAATTTTTAATTTTTTAAGAATTTGTTCAAATTCTTTTTTTGTTATTTCTTTATTTTGATTAGTCCACCAAGCAACTAAATCTATATCAATATTATATTTTCTCGCCCACTTCTCTGGGGATTTTTTAATTATTTTTTTATTTTCTATTTTTTCTTCCATTATATCACTTTATTTATATTCCAGTTACTCCTGTAATTCCAGTTGGTCCTGTTAATCCTGTTAATCCAACCCAATAATAAGTATTAATTATTTTAAGTAAATCTTCTTTTGCATAAACTGTTCCCCAAATATTAGGAAGAGTTATAGAAATATTGACATCACTTGCAAATAAAACTTCAGAATCATTATAAGTTGAATTTAATCCTGTTATAGAAACATCTTCTGCTCCATTTTGAAAAAAATAATCCATATAACTTAATAATGCTTTTTGTACATTTCCAAATAAATAAAAATTTAATAAACTACCACTAATATTTTTAGCGAGTGTATCTCCAGGTAAAATAACAGAATGTTTATCTTTCTTTTTTGTAAATACACCAATTGTTAAATCAAGAGTTACATAATTACATTTTAATTCATTCATTCCATCTTCAACAGTAGACTCATATCCTAAAAAACGACTTGAACCAAGCTCAGAATAAGATACAGAATTTAAAACTATTGCTATTCTAGGATAATATAAAGTTAAACTTTCCGGAGTATATGGAAATATCCATTGTTTTTCAACAGAAGTAGGCAAATTACGACGAGTAGAATTTATATCATTTACATATGTTTTTAATACATATTCAATTAAATTATAGCAATCTATAAATGGATTATTATTTATTCCAGTCATCATATTCACCAGTTCTTAGGTTTTTTAAATTTAAAAAGTATGTTCTTATACTTTCTTATATATATATTAATTATTATTAGCTTTATAAATATATTTAATCTTTTAATGCATTTTCCATTTTATTAATTATCATTTTTTTAATATTTTTTTCTAATTCATTTTGAAAATCATTAAGTAATTTTTTATCAAGCATCATTTTTTTTATAAATTGTCTTGCTTTAAATCCAGGATGTCTTATTGCTTTTGCATAAATATATCCTTGACTTTCAAAAGCAATATTTCCAGGTATTTTTCTATATGTTGATTTTCTACTTATTGGTTTTTTAAATCTCATAAATTTTTTTTTATTTGCTCTAATAATTTTAGCTTTAATACCATATTCTTGTCTATAAACATCAAAATAATTAGGATTAGTAAATGTAAATTCTAAAAAAGAAGTAGGTTGTATATTCCAAGCACCACTAATTTGAGCTCGTTTTGAAGTTACAGGACCAAGTAAAGTATTTTTTTCAAGATATGTTCCATATATTTCTTCAATAGCAATAAGTGCTGCAAGATTAAGTTGGTCATAACTTATTTTTTGACCACTCATATCTTTTTTATGTACCATGTGAACTAAACTCCAAATCGAAATCTTGGAATATTAAATCATCATTTTTATAATTATTACCTAAATTATTAATCTTAAAATATCTTGTACCAATTTTTATTAAATCTGTAGAAGATAAACCTACATTATATTTTATATAACAATGAATATTCCCCTTAGGCATTGAAATACCTTGTACCATTCTTTCAATAGAATCTGAAGAACCTTGAATACTAATTTCTGTTTTTAATTCTTCTGTTTCATTATCTCCACTAGTATCAAAAAAATCACCAGAATTAGCATCAGCATATCTTAAAATATAACAATCTACTTTTTTATGCATGTTAAATATTTTATTAAAGTCTGCTCTCATTTTTTCTGCTGAAATATCAGGCATCCCTTTATTAGTTAAAAAAGTCATAATATCATTCCTATTTAATATCTTCTTCTTGTTGGAGAATTAATGTTAAATCTAGATCTTCCAGCATAATCATCCTTACCAAATCCCATAGTTGTTTTATATGCAACAACTGGAGTAATAAATTTAATAACTTTTGTCATTTCTTGTTTAATACTTTCTTTAATAGCACCAAAAGAATTCATATCAAATGAAATACTAACACCATTTAAAGACCAATTTGAAATTCCATTTTGTAAAGTTGAAATTGGAATGTTTGTAAATAAATAATCACAAGCTAATAATATGTTTAATCTTTTTAAATATGGAATCATAATATCATTTTCAAATCTTGCAGTATATGCTTCAATAACTAATTTTTTGCCAGAAGTTGGATATGAATCATTTAAAGTAATAAAACCATATTTAGAAACAAAACTTGCAACTTCTGATTTTATATCAGTTTCTGGAGTCACATAATTTTTATCATCTAATTCATAAATTAAAAAATCATCTTTTGTTATTTCTCCATCACAACTATAATCAGCCACAGGAACTTCTATTTTTATTTCATCTGTTGCTTCTGTAATAGTATATATTTTTTTTAGAAAAATTACTGTTTTCATTAATTGAGTAGAAAATATTAATGCTCCTTCGATAATATTATCATCAATTAAAATTCCAGTATTAGTTTTAAAATCCACAACAGAAGTATATATTTGTTCAGTCATATTTTCACCATAATCATTATATATATATATTAATCTTACTTTATATTTTAAATATATTTAATTTTTTATTATTTCAATAAACTCATTTATATCAAGAATATCATTTTTATTGAATTCTTGTGGTTTATCAAAATCTATATTTACAATTTTATTTATTAATGAATTTAAATCATAATCTAATATTGTATGTAATCCTAATAATTTACTTTTCATAACAATTTGAGATTCACCATCATGTTTATTCATTCTCAAACAACCTTGATAATTCTTAATTTCTTCATCCATTATTTTTTCAGAAATTTGACCATGATAAATAATATTTTTTTCATTTAATTCATCAATACCATAAATATGAAACTTACAGTTAGGAAAGAAGGAAGCTAACTCTATAAAAATAGGTACACCATACTCTAATTCCCTATCCTGATGTGCTGACATATAGAATTCAAGTATATCACTTGGTTTATAAGATGGGGGGTAGTCATCTTTACTGTTGAATAGTACAGGTGATATAACCGATTCTATACCTATTGATAATAATTCATCTTTTAACTTGATATTATGACAATAGTGTAAAGTATTATTATTTTTTAAATCATTTTTTAGAATTTTTTGCCATTTTATATTATATAATAATCTTGAAACATCAGAACCATTCCAAAAAACTATTTTTTTACCTTTATGTTTTGAAAAAATATTATAATCAACTTGAAAATATAAACCAACAAATAAAACATCCTCTTCTAAATTATTATACCATTTCAAAGGAACTTTGTCACCATAAAATTTCATACCATAACAATAATATTTTTGCATTATTCCATCTCTTTTTTTAATTTTTCAATATTTGTTAATATAATTATTAATGAATCGTGGTCTGTGGTTTGTATTCTAGATTTACAAATTCCTGCTTTTTTTAATCTAAAAAATTCTTCTCGAGTGATAGTAGCATGCTGAAAATCAATTAAATAAATTTTATCATTCATAATTAATATTTCTTCATTTTTAATATCATTATGACAACATTTATTTTTTTCTAATTTATCTAATATAATATCTACTTGTATTCTCCAATTATCTGGTAAATTATTTGCTTGAACAGGAACACCAACATAATCCATTGTATATTCCATATCATTTGTATTAATTATTTTAGGCACAAAATCCAATTTAGATAATTTGTTCAACCAATATATTTCATTATCCAATATATTTTTATTTTCTTTTTTTCTAATTTTTTTTCTAACATATAATGGTATTTCTATAGATTCACTATCAATTTCTTTTAAATTTACATCTAAATAATATCTAATAGAAGAACTACTCATTTTTCAAACTAACCTCTTATGACATAATAATAACATTCTATTATGTTGTGTTCTATCATCCAATGATCTTGTATGAATTATATTCACATTATATAATGTTTTTATATATTCAATTTGTTCTTTTTGATTAGAACCATTTGTTTCAAATATTAAAACATCAGAAATACTATGGCATAATTGTACTAATTCTTTCCATCTTTTAACCCATTTGGCTATTGCTAACATTAAACATACATCTATTTTTTCTAATATTAATGTATTTAATATACTCAAATCTTCTTTATCAATATCAAATATATGAAATGATAAATTATTAGCTTTGTTAATATATCTAATTGCATTTGCAGTATTTATATATTTAATATTTTTATCAAAACCTATTCCATAAGTAATATCTTTAGATAGTGTATGAAGCATACCACCTGTACAACATCCAAAATCAGCAATATTTTTATTTTTCAATTCTGAAATTATATCATTAAATCTATTAATACAATCTCTTTGCCCTTCAAATATTTCATTGCCAATTTTTATTGTATGATAACCTAATACTCTATCATTAAATGGATAGGTTTTTGAATAAGTTAATAAACTAATAATTTTATCTTTATCAATCATTTTAAACACATCTTACAAATAATAATCCTTCATTAGTTGCAGTTTTTGCCCATTCTTTCCATCTTTTACTATTTCCAGGTCCTGAAATCTTAGACATATATTCAAGTGCTTCTTTATGGTTTGTATTCATATCAATACACTTTAAACAATGTTCTCTTGCTTTTTTCATATTTCCAATACCAGCATAACAATAACAAATCATCATATGAGCATCAACAATTTCTGGTCCAAAATAAGCAGTTTCTAAATACCAAGTATAATAATGAATTGCTGTTTTCCAATCTCTTCTATAATAATATTCTCTTGCAAGATAAAACTTTTCCCGAGTACAATCTGGATTATTACTAACTTGTTTTTTTAATATTCTTAATGCTCTATTAGGATCTTTTTTATGTGCTTCTGAATAACCTACATAATGTTTTAAATTAAGAATATCAGCAGAAATAACATTCAAATAATTATGAATTGCTCCATTCCATTTTACAGTAGGAGTTCTTTTAAATAATCTTACAGAATTATGACTAAAATTTTTAGAAGAAGCATCATAATGTTTTACCATATATGCTTTATTATTAGTACCTTTAGTAATAAAATTTCTAATTTTTTTTATTCCATTTGGTTCAATATATTCATCTGCATCAATAATATAAACCCAATCACCAGTACATTTTTCTAAACTTTGATTTCTAGAAAATGCAAAATTATCTCGCCATAAATATTCTTTACCAGAATAAATCTTATCAGTATATTTTTTAGCAATTTCTATTGTTTTATCTGTTGAACCAGTATCAACAATAATAATTTCATCAGCATCTTTTACAGATTCTAAACATTTTTCTAAGCATGATTCTTCATTTTTAACAATCATACTCACAGTTAATTTCATATTACACACCTCACGTCGTATTTGTTATATATTATATTA
>Ga0207997_1000536_pt1 | contig 19361 bp, 26 predicted proteins | sample AntAceMetag02UKN_FD_184777 | JGI IMG/M metagenome (GOLD analysis project Ga0207997, IMG submission 184777) | Saline lake microbial communities from Ace Lake, Antarctica - Antarctic Ace Lake Metagenome 02UKN (SPAdes) (version 2) | ecosystem: Environmental > Aquatic > Non-marine Saline and... | reverse complement strand
TTTCGCAATTAAAACACAATCGTTCACAGTTTAATTATACTAAAAAAAAGACCCCTATTAAATATCAATAAGGGTCTAGATTATGACCACCTCTTACCACTTTTCCTTATCCTTTTCATTAGCCTTTTCTCTGTCCATTTTCTCGTCGCAGACACAAAAGAGCTTCTGTTCAAGATTGGTAATAAGTGTGTCAACCTTTTGTCCTTCTACTTTGAGCCTGTATAGTTTTGAAAGCTCATTTACTACCTCCTGTAGCATTTTACTCTCCTTGATTATCTTAATTATACAATACAAAAAAGACCCCTCTCGGAGTCCTTTATGAGCTAGTTGAGATTATTCTGCTTTTTCTTCTTCTACTTCCTCTGCTTTCTTTTCTTCTTCAACCTCTGCTTCTGCTTCCTCTACCTCTGCTTTTTCTTCCTCAACTTCGGCTTCTTCTATTACTTCTTCTTTTTTAATTTCTTCCATAGTTATAACACCTCCTTAAATATGTAATTTGTTATGAAATTAAAATCTTGCTAAACCTTTTATAAGCTTCTCGTTCTTCATTTCTTTTCCTACTGCGTGGATAAACTTGTCCAGAAGTCTTAAAAATGCAGCTAAACTTATCGCTAAATCTGTTGGTATAGTATCTAAATACACTAATACTACAGGAATAGACGCTAATACAGCCCATCTTCCAGCTTCTTTAAGGACTTTTACCATTGCTTTTAGAAATATTTTCTTATTCATAGTTATCCTTTCAACTTTAATTTAATAAACTCAAAAAATGATATATCCTTTATCTTTTTCTTATATTTTGCGTTTAATATATCTTTTTCGTTAGTTAATTTTACCACTTTCTTTCCGAAGTCTAATATAATTTCATCCATTTTATTTGCTATTGTGTCTGCACTAGTTAATTTGCCTTCTAATACGCCTATCTTTAATTCTAATGCGTTTTTACTACTTGTAAGAGTATCTATTTGTCTATTTGCATTAGTCAGTTGGGAATTCATTTCTGATAAAGATTTTTGTAATGATTCAATATGTTCTTGTTTTTCTGCTTCCATACTAGCTTTATCTTCCTCACATTCCTTTTTCTCCCTTTTCCACTTATCCCTAGACTCTCTTATATCAATAATCTCGTCTGCTTTAGCGTCTAGTTCCTTTTCAAGTCGTGTTATTTCCTGTTCACAATCACTACCTGTTTCCTCTCCTTTAAACCTTAACCAACCTAAAACATCCTTATATGTATGATTCTGTTCGTGACATTCGCTACCTTTAGGATAATTTTGGTCAAAACTAGTAAAGTTATTAACATCACCTTCTACAAAAGGAGCTACATGGCCATAAGGAAAAATACCCCAAAACATAATATCGCCTTCTTCAGGAACTCCTTTAGGGGTATTGTCAATTTGTTCAAAAAGGTCTGGTCTATCAAAAGTTTCGTATGCTATTTTAGCACTAGATGCTCTTAATATTCCAGGCGAAGGTTCTCCCATTAAAACTTCGTCTATATAGAAGTGCATTAAATCCATACATTGGGCGCCAAATACTCCGTCATAATCTACATGCTTTCCGTTGTATTTCTTTATGAATTCTTTTAGAGTCATAATTTAGTTAATTTGCTGAAGGCTGTAGGCCCATATCTACTAGTATTTTTATTTGGTCTTCTCTTATTGCTTTGATGTCTGCTCTCATATCTACAACTGATTGTTCGTATTCACTTCTTAATTTAACTCCCTTATCTTGCATGGCTGCTACAGTACCTTCAAGTCTTACACCCCAGCCAAATACGGTAAAAACTATTCCTATTAGCCATATTAGGGGTACTTTTTTATCTAAAACAGCATCTTTTGTCATGCCATCCCTTTTGGTGGAACCCCGCCCTCTATAGTGGAAATAGCTTTTAATCGTTCTTTTAATGCTCCAACAATAAGTCTAGCTTCTTGATTCTCTACAGATGGCATAGCTTCTGCTCCTGCTCCCATCAAACCCCCACCCATTGGTACACTACTCATCGGTGTGGGACTACCCATAGGGTCTGCTGGTAATGGTGATGCTGTAGGGGAAGAACTGGATTGTGTGTCCATAGCAGGCATTTGACCGCCTTGCTGTCTTCTTTGAAGGGCCTCCCTTAAAGCTGCCATTCCTTCTGCGTCTGTATTTCCTAAACCTCCTTGTGGATTCATATACTTATTATATCACTCTGTTATTTCGTCTAATGATATTCCTTTTCCTTTCTGCATTTTTGCTGCAAACATTTCATCATATCCTTTTCTTAACCCTGCTAATTTAATCCTTAACTGCTGTGCACTATCTCCAACATTAGGGGTATATTTATTTAACATCTTTTCTTCTGATGCTGATAATGCTGTACCTGCTCTAGCTTTAGATATAGCATGTCTTACATTTGATATAGCGGTATTAAATGCTAAAGTTTCAGGGTCTGCTGCACCAAATGCACCTTTTATTTGTTCAAATCGCCCACCCACCATTCCTGTTTTAATATCAGAATTTGCAGTCCATAAACCTAATGCTTCGTCAACAGCATTACTTGCCTCTACCCTATTCATATCACCTTCTGTTTTAGGAACAAACTCTCCACTTCCTGCTAGTTCTTCTTCTTTTGCTGTTAATTGTTCTTCTAATATCTTTATAATCTTATTTCCTCCTGGATTATCAACATTGGCTAGTTTTAATTCATATAATTTATCCCTATCATATTCAACATCATTATAAGTAACTGTTGCCTTTTGTTGTGGTACTGTTCCCTCTGGTGCTAATCCCTCTCCATTAACTAAATCGGGAACTGTACTACCTTGTCCTATTGATTTTGTAGTACCTCTTGCAGCTAAAGTTGGAAGTACTGATTGTTTTAAAGCATCTGTAACTGCAGGAACTGTCTGTGCCTTATTCAAAATTGGTGATACTAGTTTATCCGTACCAAATGCACCTGCTGTTTCTAATGGTGGCGGTACTGCTGGTAACCCTTTGGCAACTTCTTCAGTAACTTCTTGTGTAGGTTGTCTTAAAAATTTAGAAGCATATTGTGGTTTCTGTAATGCTCTTTCAGTCCATTTTAGTGGGTCTAAAGCCTCACCTATACTGTTTATTCTACCTAAAGAAAACTCTGAACCTTGAGAGGATGCTTGTGCCCTAGCCCTCATAATAATCGGTCTTAATGTTAAAATTTCAGATTGTGTATCTAAAGCATCTGCAGCCATAGGATAGGCATCTTTTAACTCACCTCTTAAATAATTGGCTAGTCTTTTCTGTGCCTGTACAGCTACCGAACCTGTCTTTTCCTCTACTACTTTTTTACCAAAATCACTATCAATACCTTTTCTTATTATATAAGCTTGTTTAGGAGTAAGACCGTTTTTATACTGTTGTTCTGCATTTTTTATAATCTTTCCTAAAGCTTTAACTTCTCTTTCATTTCCTATTATCTTTTTTAATAACTTTTGCTCTGTTTTTAAATCATCTACATAATCTTTTATTGCAATTTTAGGTGCTGACCTACCTGAAGGAAGTGCTTCCTCAATTTGGTCACCAGCAACTTCTAATTTATTACCCCATGTACCACCCCTACCTTTATCTGATAGTGGCCCTAAAACATCATCATAACCTTCGCCTTTTCCCCAATGTTTAACAGTTAAATCATCCATACTCTCACCTAAATGCTCTGTTACTTCATCTATTTTTGCAGGACTTGCTTTATTTATCCTACTAGATGCCATTTCTGATGTTATTTTTGCCCCTTTACCGCTTTTAGTTTTCTTTAACCATCTACCAAAATTTCCTAACCCTCTTAAAGTACCTGCTACCGCAGCTCCTGTTCCTGCACCAACTGCTGCTTGACCTAGTGTTCCTAATAAAGATAATTCATCTTGTTCTTGTCCTGCACCAGCCATAGCACCTGTAATGGCACCTCTACCCATAACTTGACCTATGTTTGCTGTTGGCCCTGCTCCTGGAACTAAAAATGAAGCTGTACTTAATCCTTTTTTAGCACCTAATAATGCACCTTTTAATGGCTTACCTGATATTTGGTTAACCTCACTTTGTTTTATATATTTAGCATCCCATTTGTCTATATCCTCTTGTTGACCTTTTGTGTAAGCGTCTAGAATAGCCATAGCCTGTTCTGCGGTTATTTCACCACTATCTACCCTTGCTGATAACTCGTGGAAACTAGGTGGTTCAGGTGTATTACCTTTAAATAAATTACTTGTCTGATGTGCTAACTCTCCCACTATTCTAGGTGCTGCAGTTACAGCCCTTCCTATACCCCCTGCTACTCTTTGAACAAGATTTTCATCAGGACTACCTTCTACAAATTTATTAAGTAAGGATTGTGGTTCTGGAATTGGTTCTGGTGGTTTAGGTCGTGTCTGATAAGCACCTTGTGTCTTTTGATTAATATAGGCATCTACTTCTTCAGGAGACCATTGTTTTACAGCTTCCTGTTTAAATGCTTCAACTTGATTTTTATCAAGCCAGTTAACTGCCATATTAAAGTCCCCCTAAACTCTGTATTCTATTAGTTAAATTATTATAATAATTAGGTTGATAAGTAGACTGATTAGATGGATTAGTAGAAAACTGTTGCTGACCTGGTATTTTTATTGGTGTGTATTGAAAACTATTAGCAAAATTATCCATAGCATTACTACTTTCAGGCGTTTCATTAATAGGCGTTAATGCTGAACCACTACCTGTACTATCATCATATTTAGCAGCTAAAACATATTGATTTTCTGCTTTTGCTAAATCATATGTCTGTTGCTGTTCTGCTGCAGTTACAGCTTGTCCATTTTGAATTTTGTTTAATAATAAATTGAATTGGTTTTGTGCTTCGTTAGTATATCCAGTAGCCTCTCTTTGAAGTCTACTTTTTAAGAAATCAAACTTCTCTGTAAACGGTCTTAATTGCTTTTCTAAATCTTGCCATGCGTAGTTAAGTCTTTCACCTGTTTGACTACCTGCTTCCTGTGCCAATCTCTGTGCTTCTTGTAATTGAGGCCCCTGTTGTCCTTGTAATGATTGAATTCGTCTTGCTATTTGTGAACTAGACATACCAAAATTCTTACCCATTGTAGTAGTTTCTGGTGCTATAGTATTGTATGTGCTTAATAAATCTGAAGCTGCATCTCTCTTTTGACCTAGTCCATATTCTTCACCAATTCTTCCAAATTCGCTTTCTACACTAGGTTGTCCCGCTAACACACTTTCATATCCTGATATTGCTGCATCTTCCTCTGCCTTTTGTTTAGAAATAAGGTCTTGATACCCTGAAGCATAAGTTCCACCTGAACTTGAACCGCCCTGACTTTGATAATCACCATAATCAGACCATTTACCTGCTTTCTGACCTGCTTTATATTTCTGATAAGCTTCTGTATCTTTACCTCCAAATATTTTCTTTAGACTATAATCTGCCATATATGAATTATATCACGCCTTTCTTTTTGGCAATTTCCATCTGTTGCAGGGCAGAATCAACCTTTTTAAGGGTACTTTTACGCCCATCAGCACGCGAAACGCCATCTTTTTTATACTTTTTAAATGTAGGTGCTTCATCTTTTTCATATAAGATTATATCTACTACTTCCTTTCCATTTTCTATAGAGAAGTTAATATAACCATTTACTGTATCATCGGACTTTTTAGCCATTAAAACTACACCTAACTTGTCCTCTATTTCTTTTAATACTGTTTCTTTATTTTTTACTTGTATCTTCATGTTAAGACAAATGTGAATATATGAGCACTCATAACAGAGTTTACATACTCCGTAGCCCCATCCCCTCCTACAATTTTATGTCTTACGGCTATTTTGTTAATTCCAGAAGGTTGAATTAATATTCCTGTTTTCATAGTAACTATGCTAGTTGAAGTAGTGGAAAGTTCACTATCGGCTATCGCTGTACTAGTGGTTTCGTTATATACTTGAAAGTACCCAGTACCTGCATCAGTTTTACCATTTATTTGAAAATAATAATCAAGGTCTTCGTATTTATCAAAATCTATATTTGTACCAGAACCTACAACAGTAGTATAGGTATTATTAACAGTCCATGCGTTATCCCATTGCGGTTGTGCTTGTAACCATATTTCCCCTGGGATATAACTTAACTTTGCATATAAAACATCTAATAACCTCTCCTTTATAGCTGTAGGTAAAATATCTCTCTGTGATATTCTTCCATCATCAGTTCCAGTAGTGCTAGGTGGTTTTAATACTTCAAATTTATCAGACAGTTCTTTAATCTCTGCCATTACTCTTGTTTCTCCTCTTTTAGATTATCGTAAACAAGTATAAGTCCAATTATTTTAGGAAAGGTATTACTTGTACTAGCAACATTAAAACCGAATTCTATCTCTTTACATCTTGTGTACATAGGCCATTCAACCCTTGTATCTCCTACCGTAGAAGCTGCCGTTCCTAAAGTGAATGTAGCCGCCCTATCTAACTTATATTTTGGTGTAATACTCTGACCTGCAGTTAAAGCCTCAAACTCAACTATTACATTCATTGGTAGTATTTGTCTATCAGGGTCGCCACCATCAAATATTAATGTTTCATAACTTCCTGAACAATTAGCAGTATCTCCTAAAGCTATCTTATCTACACCTTCTGTCGCACCATCTTTCCAACCTATATATAAATCTGTTCCCATAGACCTAACCATACCTATTTTTAAAGCTGTACCCTGACATGTTCCTGTACTTATCGTAAAGGGAAAGTTGAACCCGTCTGGTAAGAAAGATTGCTGTCTACCATATTCATAAACTCCTTGATATAAACTAGCATCATCAGTAGAACCTGACACCCCAATTAAAGTCCTTCCTTCGTGTTCTGTTATAGCTCCGGGAAACACTTCAACTCGCTTACCTCTAGCCAGTAAAGGAATAGAGTCAACTACATCATTAAATGGGTCTGAACCCCCACCACCTATATAACAAGAACCTTCGTTTCCATATACCCCGAATAATTGCCCCCTACCATTATGAATAGCGTTAGGCATACCTACTGAAACATCTGTGTAGTAGTTATAGTTGGAACCAGTTGAAATAATAGTGTCCCAAAAGTATAATCTAGCTTCTTCTCCAGCACTTACAGAACCTCCTTTTATAGCAGCAGCTACAATAAATTCTTCAAACTTCGCTATAGCTCTTACCTCATATCCTGCATCTAAAACAATCTGATTAGGGTTATAAGTAGATTGGTCCCATACTGCTAAATAGCGTCCGTTACCTATAATAAGTTTCTCTGCTACTGTTACCATTGGGTGATAACTTGCTGTTACGAGTATTCCAAATAAAGTGGAAAATATTGCACCTTCTAAATCTGTTGCTGCATCAGTATCTACACCACCATCAGCTACTGTTGAGGTAACATGAAAGTGATAGGTATTTCCTATAACTATTCTACCAACGGAAGCTAGAGTAAAAGTATTATCTCCAACAACCATAGAACCATTTGCTATAGTAGAAGTTCCTATAGAATTATTCCATTCATCGTGTACCGTTAAAGTCCAATTTCCTGACCCTACTACATCTACATTTATGATAACTGCTTTTAAAGGGTCTTGTGTAGGTATAAATGTTTGTCTTGCAGCCGCAGTTTCAGCTATAGCAACAGGTGGTACATAATCTGCAGCACCAGTTCCTCCACCAGAAGCAGAAGAACCACCATCGGCGTCAAATGTTCCATTAGATAGAAAAGCATCGTCAAATGCTGGTGTTCCTGTAAGTTTTCCATATCTACCTAACTCTGTTTCTAAAGCATAATATAAATAATCGTCAAATAGTTTTAAACCTTGTCCTGTACCGCCAGAATCGTGTTCATCAGCCCATGTTCCACCTGAATCTTCTGAAAATATACTCCCACCATCACCTAAAAAGTATCTATTAGTATCAAAAGGAGAACCATCTTCCGCCCATAGGATAAGTTCGTCTACAGTAGTTCCCGATACTTTTGTTGCTAACCTTGCAAGTGTTATATAAGAAGGGTCTTCAAAAGGGTTTAAGTTCTTTGTAAAGTGGGCTGAATTAGCAACATCTTTCTTTTCACCAGTAGTACCTATTCCTCCACTAAATTGTCTTATCGGTAATCGTTTTATCAAAAAGAATCCTCCTTTATATCGTACTTGAGAGTGTAGAACTCCATCTCTCATCAAATTTATTCCATCTATTACCGCCTTTATTAATAACCTTGCTATCACTACGCTTTGAATATCTCTGTTTAGCACCTAAAACACCGCCTATTGAACCTGTAAGACTTCTGCCTTCGTTAGCAAAATCACCTGTCCAAAAAAAGTTCAAATGCTTTTGTGCAGAATCAAAATTATTTCTAGGTCCTGAATAGAACATACCCGCAACATAATGTGGTAGTAAGTTATGAAGTTCTGGTGGTATTTCTGGTATTTCTCCTACTGTATATGCCTGTGCTGCACCTGTGATACCTTCCCAGACCGTTTCTAATTCAAAATGGGTAGCATCTGTAAATGTAGTAATTCTATAAAATGTAGGGTCTACAGTAGATTTAAACCATCTTCCTGCCATATAAGAAGTAAATGTAGTTCCTGCACCTGTTATAGTAGCGTCATTATTCGTTACTGTTACGCTTCCCGTAGTATAATCCTCTGCTGTCATATCCCTATCTAGCAAACTAGCATATAAAGTGATAGTGTCACCATCAGCTTGAGGTATAGGCCATATTTCAAAGTGGTCACGCATTGGAAAGATATATTGTGGAATAGTTGTACCTGAAAAGTCTATTTGATTAAGTGCGTTCCAATGTTTCTGTGAACTTACTACTTGTAAGTCATATACAACATCACTCATTTCTAAAGTCGCTGCTTCTATAGGGGGATAAATGTCAGGTGGATAGTGATATCTTTGCTGGTCGTCTACCGTTAGTGCGGTTTTAGGAAGGTCTAGTTGGATATATCCTCGCAGTTCCCTCTGAATAGTGTGCATACCCTCATTTAAGTGTTCTTTTATAAAGTTTGCTACTGTAGAAGAAGCAAAACTACCTAATGCCTGTGATATGTAATCCTTTGAAGTTGTCTGAAGCTCTCCAAATGTTCTTCTCATGCTAATGCCCCTTTCTTACGCAAATTTCTCATATAAAGTGTGTTATAACTAGGATTCTCAACAAAATGTCCGTCATGTTTTCTATGACATGATGTACATAAGGAAATATAGTGGTCTGCATCACGCTTTAAAGTGCCGTCAATACTTGCCCACTCTAACTTACCTTCTGTCGTTCCACAATGTTCACAAATTTTAGGTTTTCCTTTTTCTTTTCTTAACCACATATGTACACCAGAGTATCCAACATCATCACCTTTCCAATTATGGTTATTTTCACCTATCAAATGTTGGTGAGTTGTTTTCATAAGACCTTTCTTATACATAGCTTTACCTAAACATTCTCTAGAACAGTACACTCTTTTATTTGATTTCCAATCGTGAAATGCCTCGCCACATTCAGGACAAGTATATTCTATTTTATTGATTACTCCTCTTTTTCGCTTAAAAGTTCTTCTCATAATGTAATTATATCATTAGACAAAGTTCATTAAGAACGCTCCGCCTTCTAATTCAGCTGGTTGAATTACTACTAAACCACTTTTATAAGCTGCACCTCCAGCAAAACCTGTCCACCCAACTGTTTCTGCACCAGATGTACCTAAAGATTTATAAGATATACCACCAGAGTTTGCAGAACTCCTAGCCTTTATTAAAGTCTGACCTGCTACAACAGTTCCTGCTTGACTTTGAGTATTAGACTGTCCTTCAATAGCATATTGACCATCTAAAGTAGAGGTAAATGGATTAGAAAAAGAAGTTGCTACTCCACCTTGTTCATCTGATACTTTTATAGGGTCTGTTTGTTCTACATTAAAAAATGATACCGCACCACAACAATGTCTATTGTTATCAGCTTCACTCAAAGTTACAGCTATAGCGTGTGTACCTGTGGCAGGTTTTAATAAATACCAAAATTCAACAAAACAAGTATCAAATTTTGTTGTTACTAATGAAGCAGTTAAAGCAACTCCGTTAAATGTTACTGCTGTAGGATTAGGATTTGCTCTACCTGAATAGATAAATATTAAGATACCCTCATTACCACTACCTACAGTATGGTTAAAAGAGAAATTGTCAACTGAACCTACATCTGTTCCACTTGTCGCATCTACTACAATAGTTTTATAATTTGACATTATACATTCATTCCAACTATAAATCCGTCATACTTGTCTGCTGCGGTAACTCTAAATCCAAAGGTATCTCTTTTACTTGCGGTTGTAGTTAAAGTAGGTGCTGAACCTCCAGCCCATTTTATAGTTGTAAACCATGTGACAGTTCTTGAACCTGTTCCATCTTGAGTTATCTCTATCATAAAACATTGTCCTACAGCTTCGTTTGAAATAGCAATAGTAATGTTACCTGCGGGCATTGTTATATTATGAATACCACCTGTAGTTATATTTAAAGTTGCTGTTCCTGCTCCTGCTGGAGTGTAGGAAGTAACTTTCTGTACTACTGTCTTATTAGTTAGAACGTCTGTAGTTGCTTTTCCTACAACAGTGTCCGTAGCTGTAAATAAAGTCGTTATGCCTGTATTAGAAATGGTTGAAATGACTGGAGCTGTTAAAGTCTTATTGGTCATTGTTACAGTACCACTATCAACATAAGCTTTTATACTCTGTTGTGTGGCTACCTGTGTATTACTATCAGTAGTCAAGTCGTCTTCATCTAATACTGCTGTTCCTGATATTGTTGTGTTTATTACAGGACTTGTTAAAGTTTTATTTGTTAAAGTTTCTGCACCAGCATCTGTACCTGTTGTTGTAGGACTTGTTATAGTAGGTGCTGTTAATGTCTTATTAGTAAGGGTTTCAGTACCTACTAAAGTAACTAAAGCTGTTGTTAGAGTGCTATAAGTAACCTTTTTGGATGTTCCATCGGTTGTTTCGGTAGTATCTGATTTATCTACAATTAAAAGTTCGTCATTAGCTGCTACAACAGCTAACCCACCCATATCTGGTACTTTTGTATCTATTGCTGCCATTAATTAATTCCTATCCTTCCTCCGTTTTGGAGAAGTAAATAACCACCATTTTGTACTAACACAAACCCGTTGGAAAAATCTCGCTGGTCTGGGCTACCCCAAATAGTTTTAGTAGGGTCCTCTTTCGTCCAATCGGAAGGATTACTTGTTCCTGCAATCCAATCGGTTGATTTAGAATCTTCTTTTGTCCAATCAGTAGATTTAGAATCACCACCACTCCAATCTGTGGAATAATTACTACCACTAGTCCAACTTGTCATGATTAATTATATCATTCGGATTATTTAGTGTTTATTTGCTCTAAATCACTTGCTACTATTCTGTCGTTCCTCTGTATTGCTAATCGTAGGCTGTACTTTGTCTGTAAGTCCATCATCTCCTTGTTGAACAGGGTTACTCTCTGTTCGTATGACAGCTTCGGGTTCTTCATAGGTGCTTTTTTCTTTTTGGTTGCCATCTAATTCCTCCAATATGCAAATAATTACATTAGTAAGTGTCTTATGGTCTATTCCGCCTTCTTTATTAGCTCTTTCAAATACATCTCCCCATTTTTCACCTTCATATTTAAAATGTCCTATTGCTTGTTCTAGTTTTCTTTTATTCATCTAATTCCTTTAGTAATTCTTCCTTTTTTTCCTCTACTTCAACCTTTTCCATATCATATTCAGGTAAAACTGTACCTAACTTCTTGTCTAATCGTTCTAATATCCTATCGTCCTCTGGTCTAACATCTTTCTTTCTAGGTAGTATTTGAGGTATATCTAATCCGTATTCCTTACTAACTCCCTTATAAATCATTCCCATGTACTGTTCTCTTAAATCTTTATTGCTAGTCATAAGTGAATTGCCTGATACAAAGTCATTCTTTTCTTCAGGATTAAGTGGTTGCCACCCTTTACTTTTTCTTTTAGCATTTTCTTTATCTACTGCAGTCTGTTCATCTGTGTTAATCATCATATCAGCGAACTCTTTCATCATCTTTTTCGCTACATATCTGGGGTGTGTACTTTCTTGACCTGCTGGTGCTACATGAGAATAACCATCATAAACACAAATTAAATCTTCTTTTAAAGGGTTATAAATAGCAAGTAAATCAGAAGCTCGTCTTTGAAGTTCTCTTTTAGTTTCTGCTATTTTATTTGCTCTATCAATTTCTTGAGGAGTAGCCATAGGATAATTTCCTTTTTAATTTATTACACTATAATTCTACCACTATCTAGGAAAAGCTACAATTCCTAAACCTATTACATCTTGTAATATTTCACTTACAATTATTTCTCCAGTAGCAAATGTACCTGGTGCGTTTTGGTTTGCATATTCTGTTGCTATCCAATCCGATGAAAGTGTAGCTGATAATATACGAGTTTCATCCAGCTTACCATCCAATGTATAAGAGGTATTTCCAGCGTAACAACCTAATCTTAAATCTCCTTTGTTTGACGCAATAGGTTTAGTTATAGTACTCGTGGTAGCTCTCTGTGTTCCATTGGTGTAAAGAACCATTGTAGTAGTAGAATGTTTATATGTCCCATGTACTAAAACCCACGAACCAGTAGAGTAGTCTGTACTATCTGATAAGGGAGTTTTACTAGACCCACCAGCTGAACTGGATACAACAAATTTATAACCATAAAAAGCACTTTGGTCTAGCAAGTAATTTACAGCGTCATCATCAAGTACATCGCCCTTACAAACAAATGCGTGATTTGTTTCCTTTGCATCTAAATTTACAAAGGTTTGTATAGTAAAGTCTGCTCTTTCCAGCACTGCATCTGCAAAGTCTAGGGTATTATTATCACTTACTCCTAAATATTGATTAGTTCCACCAAAATCAGCGTCAGTACCTATCTTTCCAGCACTACTATCAACAGTATTATTATCGGTTAAATTGTTTTCATTGGAAGTAGAATCATATCTAGTACTACTGGCTTCCTCTAGGTGATAAACAGCTTCATAATTACTATTCCAAACATTATCTGAACCATAAGCGTTGTCTCTTGCTGGTTGTGTCTCTGTGGTGTTGTCTCCCCATAGATAAATAATAGTATCATCATCATGGTCAAGTGTTCTTTTTACCCATATCTCACAAGTTTCTCCAGAATTATCATAAGAAACAACCTCACAAGGAAGTTGGGTTGCACCAGCATCGTCTGAAGAAAACCTAACATCCCCACCACCGTCATCTGTACTAGACCATGTATTAGAAACGATATGGTCTTCTGTTATGAGTACAGGAAAATCAGTCAGATTGGCACCCCCACTGACTTTAGTGTTATCTATTGTTATCTTTTGTAATAATGTGTAATCTGCTGGAAATGCCACAATACCTCCTTAAACGCTTACAATTGCATAATCCAGCCACCCGTCTATAGAACAGGTTACAGTATCAACCTCTAAATCTTTATCAGTTCCTAATTTCCAAATAGGCATTGCAAAGTTTCCTGATGTTGGGTGTGAAAGTCCTGAATTAGCTGCAAAAGGCATGACTCCTGTAATTGCTGTATTATCTTCATCTTGAAATGAAACCGTACCTGCTACTGAACAAACAAAAGATATACCATACACCCATACCTGTTTATTTGCTGCACTTGACACTAAAACTGAATCTGTTACTACTCCTAAATTGATTGCTAAATGTGTATAAGAATCTATTGTTGGTTCACCTGGCCCAACTATCGCACCGTCTATTTTTTCTAAAGCTGTTTCTGAACCCCCTGTATATAAAGCGATATTATCTAAAACTGCATTATCTACTGCACCTAAATTAGCTGTTACTGTTCCATCTACTGTACTTGTTCCTGAAGCTACTACATATAAAGCTCCTGTAGCATTAACTTGTAATGATGTTATTTCATTATCTGTATCTACAAGAGTTGCTAAAGTGTCATTTCTTACTACACCTATTAACATTCCTTTAGATGTAGTCTCTGCATAAGTTGCAGTACCTAGAATTGAAACGGGGTCTGCTATTAAACCTAAATGCGCTGAATCTCCGTCTGCTAATGTTGCAGTACATAAAAGGTCTGCCGCTACTGTCTGTACAACTTCAAGTCCTGCTGTACCTGTGGTATCTACTGTTAATGAACTTGCGTTGTCATCTACTGATACTAAACCTGTTGAATCATTTGCGATTGTTACTCTTAATGCTGTAGCTTCTGCGCCACCACCTACCACTAATAATGCGTCTGTATTTAATTCTATCTGGTCTAAAACTGCATTGTCTGTTACCTGATGTGCACTTGTAGCGAAACCTGAAATAGGAGAACTCTCTGTTACTGATAAAGGAGTCATTGAGGCAACACCTTGTACAGACATTACTTGTGAATCTGCCGCTCCTGCTGTACCAAAAGCTGCTGCGAAATTTGTATTTGTTAATAAATCTGCGCCATCTGCCACTATATCTACTTGCATTTGTCCTGCTGCTACTGCACCTGCGATAGTGGTAGTATCAGCAAAAATTGCATCTGAATTAAAATCTTGTGTCCATAAAGCACCTTCTGCACTAGAGAATGGGTGTGTCCAATCTGCTTCTGCGGGTGTTATACCTGCAAGAATATCATCTCTTTCCATCATCATAGCTGTTCCTACTGGGTTTGCGGGTACTGCATCGTCTTCTGTGTATTGTGTTCCTCCGCCAAATGAAGTTATAGGGTCTCCTGCGGCATCTGCCATAGTTACCCATAATGCACCTCTTTCTGAACCTCTTAAACCTATCCAATCTCCTGCTACTGGTGTAACTGCGGATAATTGGTCATCTCTTTCAATCATTATTGCCTTACCTACTTGAGGATTTGCTGTTGCTACATCTTCGGTATATTCTGTTCCACCACCTATACCAACATCATCATTGGCAATGTTTACATTTAGAGACGCTGTAGGAACATCTGCCTCAATGACTATTGGAGTTAAACTGTCTATATTAGATACTCCTATAAGTGTAGGAACTCTATTTCCGTCTCTTTTTGCTTCTGCCATATTCTAATTATATCATTACGAAACAGCGTCAATCATGTTCTGTAGTTGTGTAGCTTTCTTTTTAACACTCTTTTCTTTTAAATCTAGATGTAGCTTCCTATCATGTGCTATTTTCTTCTCTTTAATGACTAAAGCCTCTCTTTCAATCAAATCTTTCTCTTTAACTTCAAATTCCTTCTCTCTAGCATTTAATTCTTCTTTCTGACTCACTAAATCGTCTAATTCTAACTTTTTAGTATCTATCTCAAGTTGTTTGGTAGTTAAAAGTTCTATCTTTTCATCAAATCGTCTCTCTTTTTCACCTAAAGTCTGCTCTCTAGTGATAAATTCGTTAGATTTAGTCTTTAAACGCTCTCTGGTCAATTCTAATGCACTTTTGTCCTTTTTTAATATAGCTTCACGCTTCAAAATAGACCCATCCTTTCTTAAAACTATTTCCTTCTCATTTTTTAACTGTTTATCTAGTTCTTCTAAAGCAATAGCCTCACTTCTTAATATACCTAAAACTTTAATTAGGTCTTCTATTTTTAATCTAACACCTTCTACTTGTGAATCAGTCAAGTTCTACCTCTATTTCTTTAAAAATTGCTTCTAAATCTGCCTGTGGATTAACTTTTATACCTCTCTTATATAATAAATGGTCTGCTAGGTGTTTTTTTAAATGATTTGCAATATCTACGGGTAATTCTGTTATATCTAAAGCGTGTACTGTGTAGGGTTTCTTATGATAGTTATAAGTAAAATCGTCTGTATCAGGATTATATATTCGTAAAGTCTTTTTTGAATTGGCTTCAGCTAATCGCTGTATTTCTTTCACACCTGCCATAAATTAATTATACAATATAATATTAATCTGTGGTAGCTTCCACATTACCGTCTTCACTGATAGGAACCCAAATAGCAAAGAAGTCAATTACTCCACTATCTGTATCGTTACCACCTGAAACAGTATTAATAATATCTTGTCCATTTAGTATATATTCGGGTAAATTACCTGCAGCATCTGTTTCTGCACCTGTAATAAAATAAGCTGCTGGGGTTGCATTGTTAAACCATAATTCTCCAGAATCTATACCAGTATCTGTTGTTTGTGCATTGAATATCGCTGTTGCTCCTGCTATTCCGTTCTCTAAAGTAGCACCACCTACTAAATCAGTAGTACATTCACCGAACATTTGGATTTTAACTACTCCTGTAACTGTAAATATTGCACCACCATCTAAAGCACCACCATCATTTCCCCATGCGTCTGCTGTAGCACCTGCAAAGGTTATGGTTCTTTTGGTGATAAGACCGCCTGTAGTTATAGGTACTCTGTTTCCATCTCTATAAAATGTACTGTTTATTGTTGCCATAATGTAATTATATCACGACACAAATAGCCCCTCACTAGTAGAGGAGCTATAAGTAAACTAGACTTTATGCGGTTGGATTTACTCCCGTACTGTAGTTAGTCAATGCTGTAGCATTATTAATTCCTCCTAGAATCATAACTCCAGCTAATACTTCAGCCCAACCTGTTGAACCTACATTCATACAGTCTTTGAGTATTACAACTCCACCCTGGTCTGTTCCTGTTCCATTGTTCATTACATCAGTTTGGGTTGTTATACCCGTAGTGTCTGAATTATCAAGGAAGAAACAGTTGTCAAATAGGGCGAACCTATTACAACCAGAATCCTCAACAAATAAATGTCTAGGTGCATCTGCGTCTCCAGCCATTGTGAAGATACAACTTCTGAAAACATTGTTAGCGTTATTCTTTGCAGTTACAAACTCTATTGTGGCGTTGGCTGCTGTTCTTAAAACAGTGTCAAGACCGAATACACAATTACTAAATGTATTTTCTCCTGAACCATTAAGCCTAATAGTTCTAGCTGCTGTGTCATCACCTGCTGTGGCGTTTCCAATACCTGCGAAGTGAACTCCTTCAAAGAAGTTATAATCACTTGTCATCTCAACCGTAACATTTATATCTTGCATGTTAGAGATAGTTATATTTTTGAAAATACAACTTCTAGTTGAAATAGTTAAACAAGGTGATACAACTGCTGAACTAAAGGACATTCCTGCTCTAGGATTGAACATATTAGGTGCTGTTGAACCGATAAGGTGAGTTCTTCTTTTATTCCAATCAATTGCTACGGTTTCGTTTGTTCTACCTGTAGAGCTTGATGGTGTAATAAGAACTATGTCATCATTATCTGCTGTTGCTGCTGCTAAACCCTCTGCTACTGTTAAGAAGGCATCTGCTCTTGAAGTACCTCCACCAGTAACACTCTTTCCTGGGTCTACATACCAAATATTACCTATTGAAGGTAACCCTATCATTCCTGCTAGGTTTTCTGGCATTATCTTTACATCTGCGTTTGGATAAACATCGTTAAATTTAATCATATTATTTTTCACCTACTTTCAAATAACTTATTACTACTAAACTTCTATCTTAAATTTCTCTTCGTATTCAGCTACCAACCCAAAATCTGGGTGTTCTTTACCTGCTACATTTTTTAACCATTTGATGTCGTAGTCTTTAAAATATACAGGTGGTAGTTCTTTTTTCTTTGATTTCTTTACTTTTACTTCTTTTATTTTCTTTTCTGCCATAAATAATCACCACCTTAAAAGAAAACCCCTCAACAAAGAGGGGTATCTCCTTGCTACTTTTGTCATATACTCCCGTATATAACTCCACTCCCGTAGAAGTAGCCGAATATTCAATTGTTACTAATCTATCATTAAATAGACAGGGTTAAACTCTGTAGCAGTTCCTTCTTGCATTAACTGACCAATTACATATTCTGTATCGTCATCTGAATGAACTCCAACTGCACCATTTGTCTGGTTAGAGATTGAACACATGTAACCTACTGTAGTTCCTGTTGAGTCCTGTAATACTGGTTGAGTTCCTTTTGTCTTTAACCAACCGTATTGCGCTTCTGACACATCCCAATCACTAACTGTAACTCCTGCTGGTCTTTCAGCTATAAGCTGAGAAACTGCTGGTCTGTTCCATGGGTTTTTAACCAAAGTCACTTCCGAAGAGGTCGTGGCTGCTGTTACCAACGGTCTGTCTAAATAGAATGTAGCCGCCTCTGAACCTGCTGAAACTGGGTGACTTACTATCTTATATGCTTCTCCTTCTGGGGAAACATCTGTAAAACATAGCCATCCTTCATCTAGTTCATCAGCTATTATTGCTCCTGCTCCTAAAGTTATAGAAACGGAAGTATCTCCTACTGCTGCATCAGCTGCTAGGGGAATATCTGCGTGACAAGAATCTCTGCCGTCTGCTACTAAAAGCATTCCAGCTACTACATCTGCCGCTAATATTGCATACCTGTATATATCGCCATTTTCAGTCATTCCAATTACACCATAATCGTGCATCTTGAAATCCGTATGTTCATAAACTCCGCCCTCATTTATCATAAGAGCACCTTTTATTTGATGTTTACTCATATCTTATTAGACACCGGTGATACCAGTTAATTTCCCTTGTCTCCTAGGTTGCGAGCCAACGGTCTGTCCTATTACATAGAATCTACCAATCATTCCTGCCTGATTAGGCATCATTTGTTGCTTTTGGAAGAACCAACCTGCTGAAGAAGGAGCCTTTATTTGCGCCCCAACACCTTCAGTTACTTTTCCAACTCCTAAACTAACTTTAGATAGTTGTCCTGAGTACTTTGAAGGTACAGATGTTCTGCCTCTCCATTCAAGATATCTTTCGTTAAGCGCGTACCATACGCCTGAAGTACAAGCGTCGTCTGCAATAACAGGGATACCTCTGTAGGATACTGCGGTAAAACCAGCAGCGCCTTTTAATTCTGCTCTACCTTTCATGATAGAGTTGCCTCTTAAAGCTATTGAATTGAATCCAACACTTGCATAATCTGCCCTAACACTAGGGGAGAGAAGCCTTTCATACAAATCCCAAACGGTCTTTGTAGTTAAGTTTATTGAAGGATATTCCGAAGCTATTCCAGAAGCAGCGATTGCTGATTCCAATGTTGCTAATTTAGCAAGAGAAACTGTACCTCCTGAGGCGGTAACTGTTCCGTTTAACACATCATAAGTCGTTCTTGATTGACCTCCAATTGTTCCTGCAGTAGTTCCATCATCAACATGCGATTCCAAACCGAGTGGTTCGTTTGCTGCTGAAGTGCCATCATAGATAGCGGAACCTAGCGCTTGAATTGATTCCATTACAGCTTCTTCTAACTTGAACACATCTAAATCAATAGATTGTTCTGGTCCAGAGTTAGCAAAAGACTCCAACATGATACTTACTACTGGTTGTGCAAAT
>Ga0207997_1000535_pt1 | contig 19396 bp, 45 predicted proteins | sample AntAceMetag02UKN_FD_184777 | JGI IMG/M metagenome (GOLD analysis project Ga0207997, IMG submission 184777) | Saline lake microbial communities from Ace Lake, Antarctica - Antarctic Ace Lake Metagenome 02UKN (SPAdes) (version 2) | ecosystem: Environmental > Aquatic > Non-marine Saline and... | reverse complement strand
ATTTTTTTTTCTTTCTCTTAAAATTATTGGAAGAATATGTTTTGCTATTCTTCTTTTACTTCCCATATATCTCATCTTTCGTAATTTAAGGCTTAGGCGTAATCTCCTCCGCAGTTCCTTCAATTTTATGTATTTGGCAATATCCCCATCTATGACCCTCTAGTCCAAAATCTCCATCCATAACACGATTATTACATCCTATTACTTTACATTTTTTAGTTCCCATTTTAATCAAATCCTGTCCTCATTCTAAGGCGAATTTATACATTTGCATTATAATAATTGTACTTCTTATCTAACCAACCTCTTTCATACATTATAGTCAAATATTTAGCAGATGTATTCCAACTCATTTTAGTTAATTTAGAAATATTTGTTGTATTTAACCAACCTTTTTTTTCCAGTAAAACTTTCAGTATATCTTTTTCATATTGTGTTATTTTCATTCTAAGGCGAATAACATATCTTTTTTATTTCTAATAGTATTACTTTCTTCTTTGTTTTGTACCAAATATATTTTAACCATAAGCGATAGTATTCTTTATAGCCTTGATTCTCCAAATTAAGAATAGTCTCTTGTAAGTTCATTCCTTTTTTATCTAATTCCTCTATAATTTCCATACTAATCACTTCACACTCTGTAAAAAGCAATTTAAATGATAAGTTATATTTTGTTTTATTACAACATCATCTCCTAAAAATATATCTTTAAGACATATTGGACATTTATGATTTAGTTTTATTTGTTCCATAGTTAAGGCTTAGGCGAACGTTTTAGTTTTTCTTCTACTATCCATTCTATTATTAAAGATAGAACAATCATTCCTATCCAAAAATATCCCCAAAACTTATTTATAAAAAGGAAGGCGATATGTGACAAGATAACACATGCCCAAAAAAATACTGTTTGTGATGTATCGTTTCCCATTTTAATCAAAAGTCTTCCTCAAGCTCTCTTATTTTTAATAAGAATCCTTTTGCCCTTTCATACTCTTTTACTGCCAAAGCTATTTTATATTTTTCTTTCATAAATTCTAATGCTTCTTTTTTTGAATAGTTACTCATAACGACTCCTTTGGTTTGTTTGACGAAAGTAGTTTACGCATTTCATCATTCCTTTTATTTAATTGATTCAATACTTCTACATCCTCACATTCATTTGCATATAAAGAGGCTAAAGCTACCATTATTGTAGCCTGATTCATTAATATTTGATTTATTTTATTTTCCATTATTCGCTTAAACTATCGTTGCAGTCGCTTGGTTTAGTTGGTCTATTACTACAAAATTCACAATCTTTATTATCGCATTTCTCTTCTAACCAAACATCTTTTTCTTCATCATAATAGGCAGCGTATTCTTTATTAAGTTTTAAATCCCCAGGAAGAACACATTTGTTGGTATCCTCTTTCTTTGCCATATTCGCCTGTCCAGAGCAATCCTGGAGATTATCAACAGAAGCGGTTTGCGTTTTCTTCAACGTGTCAGAATTACTGACTCCCTCTTGTACGTTTTGTTGATTTTGTTCAAACAGTCTTCCTCTTAAATAACTTAATCTATTTGCTACTTGGATTATATCTATAATTGCATTTGGATTATTTTTAAGTAAATTAATTCCTTTTTGTAAGGTCTTTTCGTATTGTATATTTTGTTCACTCATTCTGACGACCTCTTATTTAGAATTTGCGTACCGACAGCAGCAATCACATTAGTAGTAACTGCATTTCCCATTTGTTTGTATCTTTGTGTGTCTGACATTTTTACTTTGTTTCCTTTATTATCTGTTCCGTATTCGTTCCAATCGTCTGGGAATCCCTGGAGTCTGCAACATTCGACTTGGGTGAGTCTTCTGATTGACATTCCGTCGGTGATTCCATGAATGTCTTGCCCTGTGAGAGTGAAACTTGGTTCTCCATCTTCTTTGAATCTTCTTCCGTTTTGTCTTTTCTCTGGTCTGTCTGGTGTGAGGACTGCTCTGATTTTTGGCTGTCTATTTCCACCCTGAGCTGTGTTGAGGGCTGGACTGATTCCTTCTTCTCCATATAGCCTATTGTTTGAGTGGGTTGGATTGTTGAGTTGTTGGATGGCTGTTCTTCCTCCACCCCAACCTTTCCAATAGGTACTAGTAATGGTGGATGATAATTGTTCTTTACCCTCCCCATTAGAGTATTCACACTCTGCTCCGAAAGGTAATATTTCTGGTCTACGTTCTCCTCTAAGATTTCCGATAATGAGTACCCTCTCTCTGTTCTGGGGAACTCCGAAAAATTTGCTGTTAAGTACCATCCATTGAATTTCATACCCCAATTCATCCAGCGTTTGAAGGATGACTCTAAAAGTTTTCCCTTTGTCGTGATTGAGTAAGCCCTTGACGTTTTCGAGGAGTACAGTTTTAGGTCTTTTAACTTTAAGTATTCTCGCAACTTCAAAAAACATTGTACCTCTAGTATCTTCAAATCCTTTCCGCTTTCCAGCGATTGAGAATGCTTGACAAGGAAATCCTCCACAGAGCATATCAAAGTCTGGTAGGTCTTCGGGTCTGATTTTTGTGCAGTCTCCCCAGTTCTTGATATTTGGGAATCTATATTTGAGGACTTGGTTGGAGTATTTATCCCATTCTGACATTCCGATACAAGTAAATGTGGACTTCTGTCTAGGGTAAAGCAATGTTCCTTGCTCATCAGTGGTCCCGTTCCGCCCTTGTTCGTCTTGCTTGACCTCGGAAAGTGGTTTAGAATCATATTGTCTATTTGAACTGTCGATATTGCATTGCTGTGCTTCTGAGGAACTGCCTCCCAATCTCTCGTTTGTTTCATTGTCAGATTTGTTTTCTTCGCTTCGTAGTCCTCCCTGTTGTCCTTCCCCAATTGATTCCTCCGTCTCTTGAGAAATACCACTGGCTCTTTCGAGTCCGAGTTCGAATCCTCCGACTCCTGAGAACATTGAGAAGTATTTGATTTCATTGTTCATTTTCCTCCTCCTCATTCGCAATCTGGACAAATTCAGAATTATAATATTCGCTAAGAATCTGGTGAGCATTTAATATCCTTCCAATTAGTTTAAAGCAATCCTTCAATAGTTTTCCATTAACAATTTTTATCTTGTTGTGCATTACTGGAATTAACTTTAGTCTTAATTCTTCATAAGCTGAATCCATTCCTCCGATTGTATCTTCTATTATTGTTTGGTTTTCCATTATGATTACGATACCCAGCTCGTCACTGGGGCTTTTTTATGAGGTGGAAAAAGATGTAACCACCAACGAGTGTGAACCCTCTAAGTGAGGGCTTAATAATAAATTTATGTTGTTTTCTGTTTGAAATTAGTATGCCTTTAAACAAAGATAAGGACTATCCTTACTTTCTTCAACAGTATCAATTTCTTTTCCAACAGCATCAGCCAAAGTTTCACATCCTAATTTTTTTAGAATTACTTCAACTGCCGAACCTTTGTAAAAGTTGCCGTCTGGATCTACTTGTACCCAAAAACCAACAGCCTTTAAGTTCTCACCATCAAGATATTTTACTTTTGTTATTTTCAAAGTTTCTTCTTTATCTGGATGTTTAACATGAAATTCAGCTAGGGGTGTATCCATTTTCTTTCCTTCTTTGTTTTCTTTCTTAATAGTTACACTTACAATAGTTACTTTAGCTGGACTTACAGTATTCTTTGGGACTTCTTTGTCTCCGATTTTTGCATCCAAGATGTTTTGTTCTTCTTCCATTTTATTTATTACCTCCTTCAATATTTAGAATATCAGTGATATTTTTATCTGCAAGTTCTAATTCAGTTAGGCCTTCAGATTGTTCTATTAAAATTTGTGCTAAGTTCTCACTATCTTTAATTTTACTAGAATTATTTATTATCATTTAAAGAAAGTTTTCTTTCTGTGATTTACTTCCATATCTCTTAACCCATCTCTTAACACCAGACTTAGTATCATCCCAAACAATAACTCCCTTTTGGTTTGATGGACTTCGTGGGTCTCCACTAATCTTTACTATTGTTTTTCTACCCCTCCTAATTGCGTATGCCATTTTTATTTTTTACCTCCATAAAATTTAATTACTTTTTCATAGTAATTAAACTTTTTATATTTATGGGTTTTCATTCTTTTGCCTCGGAGTTTTTAATTGCATAATCAGAATAATCAAGTCCCATTCTATTTTCGACTACAGGAGTTATTGTTACACCAAAGCCACATTCAATTTTATTGTTCATCTTTTAGCTCCTGTAATTTTTCTGAAATAATAAAAGCATCTGATAGATCTATCCAATCTCCAACTTTTGCATTATTGAATTTAAGAAAGTCCGAGGATAAAACCAAGACCTTTGAACTTCCATATTCTTTAATTTGTGTTTTCATATTTATTATTGTTTATTATTGTTTATATAGTTGTGTATTAATTATTAAGTAATAACTAATATCCTACAACAAGGAGCTCCATCCACAAATGATGAAACATTGGATTTCCTTGCTCCTTGAAAAATGAGGTGATTAAGGAGAAAAACTCTCAGAATCGTCATCATTTACCATTTAGGCTAAATTTAGTTGTAGGATTTTTCTTTTGATAGTAAGTATCTCTTTTGAGTTTATTCTTATAACATCTTGAACATAGGCCTGATTTGTTTTCTTGCCTTATCATCTTATCACATTCATTACAACGCTTTGGTCTTTTACCTCTAACCATTGTTTATTTCATCCTCCACCAGACATGGTGTTTTTATAGGGGTTTATAGGTTCAATTTTAGACTTTTTCTTATTTTCTATAGAAACCCTAATCTTATTCAAAGTCCTTGCATTTAAGAGTACATCTGATTTTCCTGAATTACACTCAAAACAAGAAGTAATCAAATTATCTATAACATTTTCACCACTTTTACTTTTAGGATTTATATGATCTACTTGAAGTTTTATATGGTCATCTATAACATTCCTTCCACAATATTGACAAGTAAAATTATCTCTATCAAATACATCAAGTCTAAGCCTTAAATACCATTCTGAATCGCCTTTCGTTTTATGATATTCTTTTGAACAATATATTTGATTCAATGATTTAGTTTTAAATTGTTTTGAACATTGTTTACAATCTTTTGTTAAATATATAGTTGTTTTGTTTCCTTGTAAGATTTTGCTTTGGAAATCATTCTTACATTTAATTGAACAAAATTGTTTTGGTCTAGCATTTTCAAAAAAGTTCTGACAATTCTCACAACCCAATTTATATCTTTTCATAAGTTATTTTCGTAATTTTATTAATATCAACTTCATCCCCATATTCTAAATCCAAATCTTCTTTATCCTGTGGTTTTAATTTAATAACATCTGTGTTTCCATATCTCCCAAATTTTCTACTTCTCATATTTTTATTATGTGTATTAACTATTTAAATGTTTCGCTTTTGTTTAATTTTTGTTTCATTATCAAATGGATATTCTGTTAACCTTTCAATAAATTCATTATACAATTCACACTTCCAGGGGTGTTTTAGATAGGTACAAGTAGAACATCCTTTGTGAGAACATTTACCTGTTCCTTGAGATTGATAAGGGCAGATTGGGAATTTCTTTTGATACTTCATAGGTTCTCTAGGATATGATCTAACTCTTGGTCTAATCTATCTTTTACTGCTTGTTTAATATGTGCAACATCTATTTCAGTCCCACAAGTTGGGCAGGTTAATTTAGTATTTATTGGTGTTTTGTGCTTCATTTTAGACCTCTGTTTCCTGTGGAATTAAAAAACCACCAGAACCACCAGAACCACTAGAATATTCAGTTGTATCTACACGTGGATTTTGAGTAGAAATTTGGGTGGTTTGGGTGGTTTCGGTGGTTTTTATTCCTAAACATAATATAAATTTAGCAGAAACTTGGTGAAAGTCTAATTGTATTTTTCTTGTGGAAACTTCAAATCCCTCATTTCTGAGTATCTTTCCAATTTGAATTGGTGACATAATTCTTAAATGTCTAACTTTTAGGTACTCATTAAATAAACCACAGAACTTTTTCAGTTCTATTTTCTGGCCAAAATCTTCTTCACATTCAGTTTCTATAAATCTCATTATAGGATTACTTCTTTCCTCATACCTCTCTTGTCTTTCAACCATAGAACCTTCATTCTCAAATTGTGATTCTTTATACATTTCTTTCAATAGTTCTAAAACACATCTACCTAAGTTTTCAAATTCTTCATTTGGAATCTGACCAATTAAATCCCTCTTAATAGAAAATTGGTGTGGGAAATCTACTATTAACCAACGCCTATAAAATCCTAATGACTTATCAGGTGTAGTAGGCATAGAGTTAGTTGAAATAATACAGGTTGTTGGAGAAGTATCAGAGAAAGATCCTTTACCTTTAAACTCATATCTCATTTCATTTTCCCCACTTAATTTCTTAATAGTATTTGTATTCTTTAAATCAGAGGCATCAACTTCTCCCATCTCACATAGAAGTTTTTTATAAAGTGCTGATGCTTCAAAATTACTAGTTGCTAATATTCTCAAATCACTTGAGCAACAATTTTCTATACCTATAAATTTTGTTAGAAGTTTCATATAAGTTCCCTTACCATTCATCCCACCACCACATAATGAAATCATTCTTTGTAAGAATTGTTCTGAAGAACAAACATAAGCAATTATTTGTTTCATAGTTTTAATATAAGTTTCATCTTGAGTTACTCCATCAACAACCCATTCTTCAATCAGTTTATCTATAGTTGGTGTTTTATTACTTAATCCAAGTTTCCAAGGAATTGGATTTGTTGTATAATATTTAGGACTTGCAATAAATTCCTCACCACTAATTACATCTACAATTTTATTTTTAAATTGAATCCAAGTTTTAGGCATATCTTTTGGTTTTTTCTTTCTCCCAATTTGTTTTAAGGCATTTATAATTTCAGTCCTATTCTTAGAACTTATAGTATTAACTTGTGGAATCTTTTCCTTTAGTTTATTAAGAATATCAATATCATCACACATCTCCCACCTATATTCTTCAGAGTTCCATAAGTGAAATAGTTTTGCAGCATCGTAAAAGAAGGGTTGGTGTTCATAAAAATTAGTAACCTGTCCTTCAATAGTAAATATTTGATATGGGTTTTCCTTAACTTTAACTTCTCTTTCAATTTCATACAGAACTCCATCACAATCTTTCCATTGAGTAGAAGTCTTTAAATTATCAATAACCTTTTGAGAGTTTTCTGTATAATATCTCTTCCAAGTTTCCCAAGATATTCTTCCTTCTAAAAGTCCATTGTCTTTATGTTTCTCCCAATTCTCTTTTGAAAAATCATTAGTTATAAGTTCTCCAAGAATACTTTGTGCAATTATCCACTCTGCTTCCAGTTGTTTTTCATCAACCTTTGGATTCTTCATTTCATACACTCCAAATTCAATTTAATATATTCTTCATTCCCATCCTCAAGTTTCCAAGGGCATCCTAATTCTTTACTAAACTTATCCCTAACATCACCCACATCTTTTGTTTGGATAGTTATCATGCCTTCACCTCAAAATCTTTAACATTCTCTAAATCAAAAACATGATAAGAACGAGTTTTATAATCTAAGATCTCTAAATGGTTTTCATCACAACCAGTAATCTTACCAGCATATATAAAATTATTTTGTAGAACTATCTTCACATCTTTACCGACGCTTTCAATTATTCTCTTCTTCATTATATCTTCCATCTTCTTCTTAGACCCGAAGGCCACCCCCACGACCGAGGCCGAAGAGGTAATACTATCAACAACTAATTCTTTATAAAGATTTATAATCACTAAATAATTAAGACAATAAAATTTCTTAATCACAAACTATATAAAGATTAAATTCGTTTAAATCCTTCGCCAATTAATACAACTTATTTAGTTTTCAATTAATACAACCGTTCCACTATCTTCAATATTTTTGTTTAATGGTTTTTCTTCTCTCTTGATTATTGTCTTAGCAATCTCTTCAAGTTTCTTCCCTTGCTGTTTTGAAATTTCTTCGATAATCTTATCATTCCAAGCCGTAGCCTTTCGACCATCTTGAAATTCAACCGAGTGAGCCTTTCCGTTAATGATTGGTTCGCAACTTCTAATTTTTACTTTTTCCATCTTTCTTATCTCCTTTCAATAATTCTGAATTTTCATGTTTTGCGTCTTTCAATAATTCCAATATAAAATGCTCCCAAGTTAAGAAAGTCTTTACCTTCGCTGAATTGAGTTTTATAAATTCCGAGTCTTTGAGTTGTAATAGGATCCTTTTCATAATTAAACTAAGAATACTTAGTATTTAAATGTATCTATTTTATGCTACGGCTTCAGTTACACTTGTAATTATTCCATCTGTAATTGTTATAGTTCCGTTGGTAGTTGCACCAATTCCAGTTGTATAAGTTCCATCAGCGACGGCAGAAGTTCCGTCTGCTGTTTTATGAACTCCTTTAACTGAACCAGTTGTTTGAATATCATAAGCTCCAACATCAATATCATTATTAAATCTAAATCCCGTCGTCGCTCCAAAATCTAAATATCCATCATTAAGACTATCAATAAATTCGTTCCCGTCTGTTTGAGTGAATTTTAATTTATTAGATAATAATGTTTCTCCCGCTATTTTAACATTTCCAGTAAATTGGAAATAATCACCAGTCGAAAAATATTGAAGCCTAACTGTTGGAGTAAAAGTATTTCCCGCAGTTAATCCACCATCAGAGTAAATAGTAAATCCCGTAGGAGTTTTATAAATAAGTGAAGTTGCGGGGTCTGTTGCTACCCAAGAAGAACCTGTAAAATAAGCGTCGTAAACCATACCACCATAACCAATATCAGAGGATAATATTCCAAAGGAATGTGTCCCATCTTTTACTTTTAGTTGTTGCCCACTTGTATAATGTGCGTTTACCGATAGTTTACCAATAAACTCTCCGTCCGTTGCTTTAAAATCATAAGCACCAATATCCACGTTTTGATTAGCACCACCATAAGGAACATAAGTAGTTGCAGCGTCAGTAGTATCTAAATAAGTATTAGTATCAATTCCAAGAGTTCCATCTGCACCTGATGTAGTTACAAACCCATTAGTAGTTAGTGAGCCTAGCTTAACACTTGTTAAAGAACCACCAGTAATAGTAGCTGTTCCGTCTGTGAGCGTTGTTGCTGTTAAATCATAAGCACCAATATCCACGTTTTGATTAGCACCACCATAAGGAACATAAGTAGTTGCAGCGTCAGTAGTATCTAAATATGGGCTTAAATCTTGGTCGCCTGTGTTTGTTCCGTTTAAATTTGTTGCTGTTAAATCCCCACCAATTTCTACATTTCTATTAAAAATATATTTTCCTGTTCCTGATGTCTGTTCAAATCTATAATTCCCATCATTGTTAAATAATCCTTGTTTATATATTACAGGAAAAAAAGTATCATAAGATAATAAAGCATTATTTATTAAATGGTTTTGCTGGATTCCATCTTCGCCAATAGTTACATTCTCACTAAAATCCCCACTCTTTGCGAAGAAATCAAAAGCACCCAAATCAACATCAGCCGTCGCTCCTGTGTAGGGGACTAGTCCGCTTAAATCCAAAGTTGTAGAATTATAATATCCAAAAGGATTGTCTATTGAATACCATACATCATTTCCTAAACTTTTAATATAATCCCATAGGGTATCTACGGAATAACTATCAAAGTATTCGGTGTTATTTACGGTTGGGATAAGGGAGTAGTTTATTGGTGCTTCTGGAGATATATAATGAACCCCATAATCAATTTCTTCATAACCAACTGATGCACTAGTAAAAGGGATTAAGAAAAGTGCGAGTAATATAATTATTTTATTCATTTGATTTATTAGTTTTTTTGACTTATATATTTATTGTCCTAACTAGAAGTAGCTAAATTATTAAGAATAGTAAGTTTAAAAACTTAACGATATATTTAAATAGTAAAAATCCTTCAAAAAGATAGGCTATTTCTATTAAAAATATAATGAATGACGATAAAAATCTTACAGAAGCCCCTGAAGAAATCTTAGAACAAGATAATAAAAGTGAAATTGATATGGCTTCTAATTATTCTTCTAAGGGTGAATTTAGTAAGGCAATAATAGTTTCAGAGGTAATAAGAAAAGTTATTGAATATAGAAGTAAAGAAATGAGATCAGGATATTTTAATACTACCTTAACAGCTAATGGGGAAGAAATAAAAACATGGGTAGCTGATTCTAGAAAAAATTTTATATCTGCAGTTATAGCATTAAGTTTAACATTGAGTCCAGAAATGGAATCCGATGCTAAAGCAAAAAAAGCAGATGTGAAATACCATGCTGAAGAAAAGAAATTATTTGAAAAATTTTGTTATGAAGATGTAACTTTAGATGAATCTAAAAATTTATATAAAAAAAATGGATGTAAATTTATTCCAGAAATAGATTATAAAGTTAAAGTTATGTTAAGGGACAATAATGGAATTAGAAAACCAAGTTCTGTAACAGGCCAATGGAACGATAAAGTAGAACAATATTGGATAGAATTACTCTCTCTTGCTGATGATTTATTTAAGGAATTAAATATGTTATTACATCGTATAGGATATTTCAATAACCCTGTTACTTTTGGATAGAAATGGGAAAATATGATAATGTTCCTGAAGCAGAAGTCGTAATTAATTATATTTTAAATTTATGGAAAAGAGGATTATTAGTTGTTGTTAAAGTTTACGGTGCTCCTGGGACTGGGAAATCTTACCTCTGTCGTAGAATAATGGAAAAATTATCTATGAAAATATATGGGAAAGATGTTAGTGGTATGCATTGTGTTGTTGATAGTCTTTTGGGAATATTAGATTTTATTAAACTCCCTAAACCAATAAAGTTTTTAACAATTGAAGAGGTTGCTGCAATCTTTCCTTCAAGAAGGGCAATGTCTACAGAAAATGTTGTTGCAGGAAAAGTTTTTGATACATTAAGAAAAAAAGGAGTAATTATTTTATTAAATTTTCCAGTGAATAAAAGTATTGATGGACATATAGATGGGTTATGTAATCTAAGTATTGAAACACTTAGTCTAAATAAAAAAGAAAAAGTGTGTGTAGCTAAACCTATGAGATTACAAATTAATTATTCAACTGGGAAAGTATATCATCATAAGTTAAAAAACTCTGATGGTATTGCTGTGGACAGATGTATTTTTAGAATGCCAGATGCAGAAACTAACGCAGCTTATGAAAATACTAAAGATGATTATCTAAATAATTTATATAAACGTGAATCATTACGTGTGAAGAAAAAAATAGAAAAAGAGGATAAAGAATTAGGTATTAAACCAGATGTACAAAAACCTCTGAGTAAAAGGGAACTTCAAGTTTATGATTTAAGGTATGGGCAAGGTATGAAGTACAAAGATATATCTAGCAAATTAAATGTCTCAATATCACGTGTTGGTAAAATTATGCAATGTATTGGTAAGAAAACTAAAAAACCTCCAAAAGATAGCTTTTCAACGGGCAAGAAGCAATAGGGGAAGTCGTAAATTAATTTATTAAAGGTTCATGGAAAAAAAATTAAAACTTCTCTAGGATTGAAGTTTTAATAAAAACCTTTTTCAATATAGATAACGTTTAATTATTTGATTTTTTACGGTTTATGTTGTTCTTTATTTTTTTAAATATATAAATCACCTAAAATTTGTCTAGCATCAAATTTATATTTTGCACTGAATGAATCTATTTTAAGATAATGTTGTACTGCAGTTGAGCCGCTGTGTCCAAAATGTAATAGGATTAATAAATAGTTACATCCTAAAAAATTTAACCAGCATTCAGTTGTCTTTCTAATATTATGTAAAGAAAACTCATAATCATTTAGGCCTATTCTTTTTAATTTTCTTTTAAGCATTTGTGATACACCTTGGCTAGTTATTTCAAATAATCTTTCTGAATTCAAAGATTTATAATATTTTTTTAATCTTTCTGAATATTGACTAGATATTGGTATTATTCTAACTTTCCCATCAGAATAATCTGTTCTTTTTTTTATATTTCTAAGTGTTATAGTATTATTTTCAAAATTTATATCATATTTTTTAATACCCAAAACTTCACTAATTCTAGCACCAGTATTTATTAAACAATCAAAAATTGGTTTTTGATAATCTTTTAATGAAAAATAAAACTTATTCCATTCATATGGGCTAAAAATTCTACTTCTATCATTTCTTATACTATAGGTTTTTCCATCAGATTTTATTATTTTTTTTATACAAATAACTTGATTAGTATTATAACTCATTCAAACTTCTCCTTCATCTTCTCAAAATCTTCTCGTTGCTTATCTTTAATTTCATTCTGGAGTATTCTTCTAATAGGAGTTATAGAAACTTTATATTCTTTAGCAATAGAGTGCATGGATCTCCCCTGCTTATATTTATATTTAACCCCATCTTCATCAATAGATATTTTAGGCCTATGACATGGCTTCCCAGATTTAGTTCCAGCAATTTCTGCACGTTTACGCCCAGCCTCCATTCTTTCTCTAATAATTGTTCTTTCAAATTCTGCGAAAGCTCCTAATATATGAAATAATAATTTACCTTGCGATGTAGATGTATTAAGATTCTGTTCAACAACTATAAACTTTACCCCATGATTATCTAGTATTGAAGCGGTGTTTAGAAGGTCCTGTAAGCTCCTAGCTAAACGATCTAACTTAGTGAATAGGATTATATCTATTTTTCTTTTATTGCATAATACCATCATGTTTTGAAAAGCAACTCTTTCGATTGTTTTTCCAGATACAGCAAAATCTTCAAAGTCTAAAACTTCATATTCATTTTCAGGGGTATCTTCCCGTAATCTAGCAATATGTTTTTCAAGAACATCATCTTGAATTTTAAGCTCTTGATTATCAGTAGAGCATCTTTTATACTTGGCAAGAACTATTTTACCATGTGGTTTGGTAATATTATTATTTTTAGGATTATCCATTGATTTTTATAAGATTATTAAGTATTTAAGTTTAACGCTTTAAAATATTCAACTTAACAATGTAAGGCAACAGATACATTTAAATACTATATATAGTATATATAATAAGATGGTGAAGACAAAAACAATCCGTTCTGCTTCAATAGATATTAATTTAAGTGAAAAGGCTGATGATGAAGCAGAAGACAAAGAACGATCATTTTCTTATGTTGTGAATGAAAGTTTGAAGGAGAGATATAAATGAAACCATTCAAGATAACTCTAAAACTTAATCCTGAAGCATCTCCACACCTTTATGTAAGGCGTATAAATGGACTTATAGCTGAAGATGAATACTTACATCCTATGTTAAAAGGATTACTCTTAACCCTTAAAAAAGCCCGTATGCCTTTTGTTAGACTTTCCTCCGAGAAAGAAATGGTTATTTCTCCAGATTTACATTGTCATTTTGAAAGGGCTATTCAACCAGAAGCAAGGGCATGGAGTAAGATGGTTTGGGAAGAAGAAGAGATTAAAGAATTTGAAGAGAATCCTAAGAGATATATTAAAGCGGTACTAGAACTTCAAAATAAGATAGGTTATGATTTCTTTGATAAAAAAGATGTAGAAGCAGATGAAATTGAAGAGTTATTAGTTTTAACCAAATTAAAAAAAAAAGCCAAAAAGTGGTGGAACAAACAATGCAAATAGATATAACTGGTGCCAATCTTCAATCCTTTATGGGATTAGCACAAAAGTTTCCAAATGGTGTAATTGTTTGTGAAGGTAATAAAGCCTATTGGGATTTTGAAAGTCAAGTCCAACAAATAAATCAACAACAGCCAATGATGATGCAGCAATCACCACAGATGCAAAAACCGCAAAAGAAGAATACTTTTTTGAATATGTTTGATGCTATGGCTAATTATTTTTAAAATGGATATGTTAAAATTTACAAAAAGAATGAGTAATTTTGGATCTAATTTAAACTTTTTAGGTTCTTCAATTTTATATTTAATCTTTATAATGACTTCTATCTTTTTTTGGTTTATTATGTTTTCTTATTATCAGCCTTACCAAGAAGTTGCAGTTGTAATGATTAAATTTATTCGTTTAGGAGTACAATTATTTGTGGCTGGTTTTTTATTCCAATCTTTTTTTTCTTTTGTAAATGAGCTAATACACCGACGACAAATGAAGAAAATAGATATTAAAATCAAAGGTAAAAAGAAATGAAGTTTTTAAATAATATAAAAAATGCTAAGAAGAATTGGAGAACTGTTCAATCAAGCCCTTATGCTTCCTTGTATTTTAAATATAAAACTACCAAAATAACCATAACTTTATTCTCATTATTCATAGCCTGGACGATTATTAGTTTAGTTATGAGAACTGGTTCAACGGGATATATGGGATGGATTACAAAAGTATTTACTCTTGGGATTGGGGTTTTAATTATCTTTAAAGCATATCAAACATTAATACCATTAAAGAAAGCTATGGAACCATATAAAAGGAATAAAGAATTAATTAACCATGCAGACTCAGATGCGAAGGTAGAGATTGAAGATATTTTAAGCCAATTTGATGGGGATGGGAAAAGAGTAAGTGATATTCACCAGGGAAAGAACGAATTAAATTTAAATAAACAAAAGAAGTAGCCCCTTTTGATTACTCGATCCCTGGTGTTTTATAATGGATAAAATGGATAAAATGAATTTAATGGTTGGTTTGGTATCGGTAATTCTAGGAATTACTTGTATAATATTATTTTGGTAAAAGGAGGTTAAATAAAAATGCAATTCAAAAAGAAAAAAATAGAAGAACCTGTTGAAGAAATTAAAGAAGTTGAATCTCCTACTGCTGAAGAAATAGTTTCTAAAGAAGAAGTTAAGGAAACTGAGACTGAAGAACCAGTTAAGACTGAAGATTCAGGTAATCGTCTAGAAGAAATATTAATTGATATGAACAATAGGATCCAGATTCTAGAATCTTTTAATTTTAGATTAAAAAATATTTAAATGAATAAAGAAATCCCAAATATTTTAACTTTAGCGAATAAGGAGAAGTTTAGAAGACAATTATTAATTACCTCTAGGTTAATTGGTATTCTCCTTGTTTTTGCTATTTTCTGGATTGGTTTTATTCAAATAAAATATGTTGCTAAGATTAATTCAATAAAAACAGAATATGGACCTAACGCATATTGTTATTTATGCGGATTAGAAAATGGAAGGAGTTGCTCTTGTAATTATATAGGTGATTTAGAGTTTAATAATCTTAATTTTGATTTGGATAGTTACTTAGAAAACATTGCAACTTCAAATGTTATCCCTTGCGAAGATAGAAATCATAAGCCTTGGGATATTGATCCAGAAATAAACTTAACAAAATAATTACTTTTTCTTTTTTCCTCTAGACATCTTTGCCCTACAAACGTTTCCTTTTCCATCTACATAATATAAATATCCAGGTTCTCTTGCAACAACGTTTTTTACTATTACTTCTCCCATTATTTTTTACCCCTCCTTTTGTATTTACCCGTTAAACATTCTGAAATATTATCAGAAGCCTTTTTCATTTCTTCAACAACTTTCTCTTCATCTTTCATATCTCGTAAGTACCATTTTGCCATTTTAATGTTTCCTCATATAAGATAATGCTTTCTTCATTACTTGTGGTTTAGTTTTAGAAATTTTAACTATTTCTGAATCTATAATGATTCCATATCCTTTTAGTAATTTAATAATAACTATTTTTTTCCCAGTTTTTGAACTTTGATAAAAATCTCCATTTGCTCTCTTTGCAATTAACTTCCAATCTTTTGTTGCCATCTTATTTAACCATCCTATTAAAATATAATCTTGCTTTTAATAAATTTGGAAATTGTAAAGTAACTTTTCTTTCAGGCAAACTCACAACCCAATAAGTAAATTTACCATTACCTGAATATCTTAATATCTGCCATCCACCTTTTCTTGCCATTATCTTTTGTGCCATTTTAATATCTCCTCTTCCGGTTTAATTTAACTCCAGCAAGTCTGCCCCTTGGATTTGGATCACGAGTACCTACGACACTATCTAAATTTTTATTCATTTTTTCAAAATATCTTGCAGTAAACTTACCTACCTTAGAAATAGTTTCTCCTGTTGCCTTATATTTTCTTTTAGCTTTAGGAGAGGTTAATCCTTTCCATGTTTTCTTTGTGTATTTTTTAAATCCCATATTATTATTAGTGTTTTTCTCTTTATATATTTATCGTCCTAAAAAGACGAAAGGCCAGTAACCGTACCCAGTTTTGGATGGGGTGTTACTGACCAACCTTTCAAAAATTAAATCAAGGTGATTAATAAGTAAATGTTGATTCTTGTTCAGCGGATTTTCCTAAACCACTTGTTAGCATACCTAAAACAATTGTTGCGAAACCAACAACTACTAAGATAGTAATCCATGCACTTCCTCCACTTAATGATGTAACTAAATCACCACTAGCGTTTGAAGTTGCTGAATCTGAATTGTAGGTATAAGAGTAAGAGACTTTTACATCTTCATCTAAAAAGTCACTTCCTAAAACTCCAACAATATTACAGTCCGTTACAACATAATCTGTTGTGACAGTTAGTAATTCAAAAGTTGTAGCATTTATTACTGTTGCTCCTGAACATATAACATCCTCATAATCAACAACTGCAAGATCATCTCCTGCAACAGTCAATCCTGTTATAGTTTCATTAGCAATAGTACCCGAACCATCATCATATGTTGCATCCTGAATAGTTGAAGCTATGAACATAGCGATAACTAATGTGATACCGATGATGACTACGCCTACAATAAACTTGTCTATGGATTGAGCCATATTAAAAAATTAAAAGGGGGAATTACCCCCCATAATTAATTTAATAAACAGGTCCAGCCATATCTGTACTCTGTCCGAGACCGCTTGTTAGCATACCTAAAACAATTGTTGCGAAACCAACAACTACTAAGATAGTAATCCATGCACTTCCTCCAGACAAAGCAGTAACTAAATCGTTAGCAGCATTTTGTTCAGCAGAAGAATCTGTCATCTGATCAGCTATTTCCGCAGAAATAAAGATACCGATAACTAGAGTCACACCAACAAGAACTATACCAACAATAAATGATTGCATACTTGCCATATTAAATTAACCTCCCTTGTATATTGTAATTATTCATATAAAACTATGGAAAATAGTTTATATATAGAAATGGGGATTACTTAACTATGAAAGAATAACTTTTCTTTCTTTATCCCAGTAAGTAGTTCTACACTTTGGACAAGTTTGAGGTTTACCATTTTTCTTTCTTGGAATCCATTCATGTCCACATCGAATACATTTATATCCCTTCTTTTTCAAATCAATTAAAAATTCATCTATGCCTTTCATCTTTCTATCACCATCCAGAATATTGAAATACCTAATCCAAATATACAAACAAATATTACTGTTTCATTTACAATTGTAAATAATCTCATAATCATAGCAGATATTAAACTTAAAAAGAAACTAAAAGCCATAACTCCAGATAATTTCCATTCAGATTTACTCCCCACATATACCGACGATAACCATACAAAAACTATAAAAGCCGTAGCCATCCATCCATTAACTAGGACATTAGCATAATTCATAAATCCTTCTATCCCTGGTCCATCTGCAGTTAAGTTATAATAGAGTTCTGTCATTTTTAAGCGGTATCAGATAGCCCCCTTCTAGCTTTAATTAATCCCATTACAACATATAAAATACTAATTGAGATTAGCAAACCGAATAAGGCATCTAAGCCTGGTATAGCTGTTTTAGTTGTACTTAATAATGAAGAGGCTATTGTCCCCATTTGGAAAAAAGCCCCAATACTTGCAAGACCAGTTACAAAAACATTAAGTGTACCAGTACCTATATTTGTTACAGTTGTCCACCAATTAGTTCCTCCAGTTGCTTCTATATTAATCGAATCTAAAGAAGATTGTTCTGCTGAAATATTCCCATAAATACTATCAAAATCCTCAGGAGTAGAAACACCATTATCGGATAAAAACTGATCATAAGATGACATAGATAAAGTTATAGCTACAACTGCAAAAGATAATCCTATAAATATCCATGTTAAGTTTGGACCTTTACCTAATTTATTCATCTGCCCCTCCTTAAATTTATAGCTATCAAAATAATTATAGAGATTAAACCATATAATACCGAACCAGTTATATTAAGCCACCCCATAAGATTTACAAGAACTAAAGAAACTGCAATTAATCCTAAACCTAAAGGGATAGAACCTATTGCAACACCTAGTGTTGCTGAAGTCCCTATTAACAGCAAACTTATTACTTGCCCAAATTTACCAATTATTAAAAATCTTTCTGAAGTTCCTTGCCTAATTATTTCATCAACAACTTGTTCTACACTATCATATTCAGAAGTTAATCTAAATATTGCTCGAATAATATAAGTACCATCATCTTCAATTTCATAACTTAATGTTCCAGATGATGAAGATACACAAGAATAATAAACTTCAGTATTACCATCTCCCTCTAATTTTAAAACTCTTAAACATCCTGTAGCTACTGCACCTGTTGTATCTGAATATGTAAATGAAGTAACATTTGTATCTTCGTCATAGGTTAAAGAATAATCTATATTCTCAAATTCTTTATAAGGATTAGCTGTTACAAGATTTATATTTAAAATTCTAGATGTTCCAGATTCTTTTCTTGGTTCTGTGGTTAAATATAATTTATCCTCATAATTTACTTGGAATCTATACCATGCATCATTTAATCTCATATTAATAATTCCTGTACCATCGGAAGTTGTTTTAATAACTCCAATTGTATAAAAGTTATTAGTTCCTATATCCCACCTCTGTACATTAATAAAAGCACCTTCAACGGGATTACTATTTTCATCTTGAACAGTAACTGTAAATATATCTGTAGTTGTCGTCGCTGCTAAATATAATGATAAATTCATTGTAGCGTTAGACAGTTCTGCATTAGTAAGAAAATAATCCCTCCTTTCATAATTTGTAGCTGTATAAGAAATTATATCATCAATATAAAAAGTTCTATCTGTTGGTGAAATACAAAAATCATAATCATTAGTATCATTTTCTAAATATGAAAATGTAAATTCTTTTTTAACAGTACCATCACCTAACCAATAATCTGCAGAAAATTCCAAAGTCCCATCCAAATCATCAAAAGTACCTTCTTCTTTAATATCAATATCTAAAGCATGAGTAGTATATGTAGCATTACATAAACCAAGGAATATAGGATTAACTGTTTGATTTTGTGATGTTGTATTTTGTGTCTTTTGAACTGGGGAAGTATAAACAAAGCTCCAATGAAAAGCCTTATTTTCAGAACTACTAATCAATGGCACATCTAAAGTTTTAATC
>Ga0207997_1000534_pt1 | contig 19400 bp, 23 predicted proteins | sample AntAceMetag02UKN_FD_184777 | JGI IMG/M metagenome (GOLD analysis project Ga0207997, IMG submission 184777) | Saline lake microbial communities from Ace Lake, Antarctica - Antarctic Ace Lake Metagenome 02UKN (SPAdes) (version 2) | ecosystem: Environmental > Aquatic > Non-marine Saline and... | reverse complement strand
TGACAATGTTTATGATGACAATGCCGGCTGGTTTCAGATAGGAGCAACTGACCATGAGGTCGACCATGCAAGTGCTGAATTTGCATCTACTGTTGATGAGACCATTACGCTTTTTGATAATATGTTGGATGCACTTCCCAAGAAATATCTTGATAGTGCTAACCTAAAAGCGTGGAGATTTTATGTTCATGTAGATATAGAATGGTTGTATAGAAGATGGCTGACTGCTATTGGGTCGTCTAATTCTGGAGCTATGAATTATCTAATTGATAATCCTCCAATTTTCTATCAGGGAATACCTGTTATTGGAGTGCCTAGACTAGCTCGAACTACTGCTGGAACACCTAGCCATTACTTATCAAAGGCAATGCTTTGCAATCCAAAGAATCTGATTGAGTATATTCAGACTGATATGCAGTTTGTTTCTGAAAATAAGCCGAGGAAACGCCAGGTAGAAATAACTGGTACAATTAATATTGATTGGCAGATTGAAGAGACAGATGCTGTGGTAGTAGCTAAAGACATACAGCATTCACTTGGTACAACTTAATATTAATTTAATTAAAGGAGATTGAGATGGAAAATAAGACAGCGATAAAACAAGTGTTGGCTATTTTGATGAGAAAGAAAACATATACTTTAGCAGGAGTAATGTATATGAAGAATATTCCCATGCCTGTTGATATAAAGACTGCAAAATACCTTAGGAATACTGGCATTTTTTCTTTTAAAAAATTAGAAGCAAAGGATGAATAATGCCAAGTGGAGTTTATATAAGGAGTAAAGAGACCAAAAAGAAGATATGTAAAAATCTTACTGGAATGAAAGGTCGTAAACATTCAGAAGAATCCAAGAAGATAATATCTGAGTCTCTAAAAGGAACAAAATATGCAGAAGGACGTAAGACTAATAGTGAGGCCATGAATGGGCATCTTGTTTCTGAAGAAACTAGAAAGAAATTAAGTAAAGCAAATAAGGGTAACATAAAATTAGTAGAAGCTTCTAAAGGTAATCAATATGCTTCAGGATATAAACATACCGAAGAAGCAAAAAGAAAAATTAGCGAAACGCATAAGGGGAGAAAACTTTCAGTTGAACATAGAAGAAAAATTGGTGAGGCTAAAAAGGGTAATCAATATAATTTAGGACATAAATTCTCCGATGAACATAATAAAAGATTATCAAAATCAATAAAAGCTTACTATAGCAAACTTTCAGAAGAAGATAAAAAAATAAGAGTAGAGCAACGATGGGCAAATTTTACTAAAGAAGAAAAAAGAGAATCATTAAAAATCGCTCAAATGGCCGGAGCAATAGCATCTCAAAAAGCAAACCCGTCCTCAATAGAAAAAATGATTTGTGAAGTTTTAGATGAATTAGAAATTAGCTATAAAACCCAAATTCCTTTTTGTCATGGAAGATTTGTAGTAGATATCTACATACCAGATAAAAAATTGATAATAGAATGTAATGGCGATTATTGGCATGATTATAAAATATTTCCTAAGCAAAAAATAAGGGACGATAGACTTCAGAAATATTGCGATAAGTGGGGAGTCAAATTGATTTGGTTGTGGGAAAGTGAAATACGAAAAAATCCTAAATTGACATTAATAAATAGTTTAGGAGCATAAAAATGTTAAAAGCTACTTTAATAAAGGGTAAAACTTTTAGTTGTGGTAAATATAGATTTGATTCTAGAGATTTAAAGTCTCAAATAATAGAAGAGAACTTTGTAGGTTTACTAGAAAAAAGTAATAGATTTAAAATAGTAGAAATAGGAAATATAGATATAATTAAACCTAAAATAACAGAATCAGGAATTCTTAAGTCTGAGGTAGTTAGTCCAAATAGAACAGGAGAACCAAAGATTTTTATCTTGATTGATTGGATAGAAGAAGCTACTGGTTACGGTAATATAGCTAAAAAACTACTAAAAAAATATTCAGGAACTATAAAATATGTCCAGAAAGGGCCAGAATTTAAAGATAATTTAGATTTAAAAGATGTTCCCTTAGAAAGTTATGTAATTCAACTGACTACTCCAAATTGTTTTAGAGATTTAAGCAATGTTAAAAAGCGTATTGGCTTTACCATGTTTGAAACTACAAAAATTCCTAAAGACTGGCCAAAAATATGTAATAAACTTTGTGATATATTAATAGTACCCTCAAAAGAGAATAAAAAGATATTTAAAAACTGCGGAGTAAATGTTCCCATTAAGGTCATTCCTTTATGGGCAGATAATTGCTATAAATATTACAAGAGGCCTGTAAGAAAGATATTTAATTTTTTATTTGCAGGTTCAGTTGATACTTTTAACCGCAAAGGTTGGTATGAACTGGTAAAGGCTTTTAAACAAGAATTTAAAGAAGATAAGGATGTAAGACTTACAATTAAATGTCAACATCCACAAATAAATAATGTTATGTATGAGCAGATAATAAGTGATAACAGGATAAAATTTATTAAGGGAACTCTTAGCAATAAGGAATTAAATGAATTATACGGAAATGCTGACTGCTTTGTATTCCCAACTAAAGGAGAAGGATTCGGGCTGAATCCATTAGAAGCAATGGCTACAGGTTTACCCGTAATTGTTACTAATTGGATGGGGTGTAAGGAGTTTGTTGACAATAAAATCTGTTATCCGCTTAAGGTAGATAAATTAGAAGAAGCTCTGTACCCCGATACTTATGGAGATGTAGGGGATTGGGCTTATATAAGCACCAAAGAGCTTAGAAAACAAATGAGATACGTTTACGAGCATCAAAAAGAAGCTAAACAAAAAGGAAAGTTAGCAGCCAAAGTTGTTGATGAGAAATTCAGATTTAAAAATTTTACAGAAAGTTTAGAAAAAATTATTGGGAAAGATAGACTCATTAATAAGGATATTTTTAAAATCAGAAATCCTAAAAATAAAAGTTTGGGAGAAATAGGAGTTTATATAAGAATGACAGATTATTATGCAGGGGGTAGGATTTACTTTAGGGATTTAATCAGGGCATTAAATGAATTAGGTGAAGACATAATAGTATATACAGATACTGCCCATGACTCAAAAACTTTTAATTATAATGATATCGGATATGTTGTTTCTCAAGATATACCAGATGTAGACCGTTATTTAATTATTATTGGTGAAACTAATAAAAGTATCCCGGCTGCTTTACGATACAAGAAGCCTTATACTTTTGTAATCTTTGACGCTCTACCTAATTTATTAAAAATGGGAGTAGATGAATATAACTATAAAGAAGAGCAAGAAAAATATTATAATAACCACGAAGTATTTCTTACGGATGATAGAGCAAACATTGTAACTATTTCAGAGTTTGCCCAGTCTGGAATAAAAAAATGGGTAAATAAAGATAGTAAAGTAATATATCCTTGCATCCATTCTAATATAATCCAGAAAGCAAAACAGAAAAAAGTCGAAAATTGGATAACGATAGTGTCAAGAATTGATAAGATCAAACAACCTATGAAGTTTTTGGATATTTATGAGTATTTCAAATATGACTATGAGCTGCATGTAGTAACTAGTTTTATCAATGGTATCTTTGAAAGACAATTTAGAAAAAGAGCAAATGAATTAAATGTAAAAATTCATTTTCAAGCTTCAGAAATTGAGAAATATGAAATAATAAAACAGAGTAAAATTACTATTAACACAGCAGCAGAAGAAGGGTTCGGAATGTATATAGCAGAGTCACAAGCATGTGGAGTACCATTTGTAGGGTATGATCTACCTACAAGCCTAGAGATACAAAAGATACAGCCACAAGGATTATATTTAGCCAAAAATGATGAAGATTTTATTTCTAAAATGAAAATAGCATTAGAAGCTGATAGATTTAAGCCTATCTGTAATTTTACTTTTGAAGATTTTAAGGAACAAGTGAAGCAGGTGATGTTATGAAAATAGCTTGGATAGCAGATTTTACAGTAGAAAGTTATAAATCTGGTGGAGCACAATATACTAATAAAATGTATATTGAAGAAGGAAAAGCAAGAGGGCATAAGATCGATATTTTTACTGAAGAGTTTGATTTGGTGAATAATTATGATTTTTATATCTTAAACAATATTACTCATTTTTCTAGTGGATTTTTAGATAAAATAATAAATGGTAAAAGAAATTATATGAGAATAGAACATGACTATTATACTTTAAATAATATAAATAGTTCCCAGAATCTTTTTAAAAATAGTTTCTTGAACATCTTTATGTCGAAAGTCCATATGATGGAATATCTAAAAAAAATAGGAGTTCCCAATGCTGATTATGTAACTAGCCCGGTAGATACTAAAAATTTTATACCTGATGGAAAAAAAGACAATAGAATGGTGATATGGGTTGGAAATTTTTCCCCTCATAAAGGAGTACAGAATATTTTAGATTATGCAAAATTAAAACCAAAATGGACATTTTATTTATTTGGAAAAAACTTAGATCCAATTAATCTTAACAGAAATAGAATACATGAAAATTGTAAGATAATTGGAGAAGTTGGCCAGGTAGAATTGATTAAATATTATCAGAAAGCAAGGTATGTAATTCATTTACCTAATTGGATAGAGCCTACAGGGAGAAGTGTTATGGAGGGTTATTTATGCGGTTGTGATTTGATCGTAAATGGTAGAGTTGGATTTATGCACGAAGATTGGGATTGGAACGATTATGAAGAAATCAAAAGTCATTGTAAAACTGAAAAGGAACTTTGGGTTAAGATAGAAGACAAGTTAGGAAGGTTGTAAATGCCAGAATTAAAAAAAGAAATAACTAGTGAAGACATTCTAAAAGAATTAGATAGAATAAAAAAAGAGCTGCCAAATTTCAAAGATCCCTGGCAATATTGGGTACAAGGTATGAAATTTGGTGAATATGAATCTACACAAATAGGACCAAGTCAGGATTGGCGAATTTCTTTATTGCCTAAGGATTATACCGGGAAGGCTGTATTAGACATAGGAGGCGCAGATGGATTTTACTCATTTAATGCAGAAGATAAGGGATCAAGTAGAGTCTTAATAACTGATTTGAGAAGAAATATAAAAAGAGAAATGGCTTTTAGATTATATGATACAAAAGTTGAAGAAAAAATAATTGATATTTACGATATGGATGAAATAAACGAGCAATTTGATATTATAATTTTTATGGGTGTTCTCTATCACCTCAAACATCCTATTTTGGGATTAGAAAAAGTCTATAATAAACTAAAAGAAGGTGGGGAGCTTTATTTGGAAACTTTAATATATGTTTGTGATGGACTGGATCAAAAGCTACCAATAGCAGAATATATTGAAGATGATAGGTACAACAATGATATAACTAATTGGTGGGCGCCTACAATAGAAACTGGATTAGCAATGATGAGAACTGTTGGATTTAAAGAACCTAAATTTTTGTCAAAACATAACAATAGAGGATTTTTTTATGCTAAGAGATAAGATTTTAGAACAATTAGATAGAAAATTATTTATACATAGTTGTATTTTTGTAGATAACACTTTAGATGATATGTTAAGATCATTAAAATTTGATTATGCTATAGAGTTGGGAACTTTGCGAGGGTTGTCTACAATTATTTTATCTGAATATGTAAAAGGAAAAGTTTATACTTTTGACATAGAAGAACATATAGAGAAATATGAAATTTGGAAAAAGTTTAAAGTTGAAGATAAAATTTATAGTTATGTAGTAAAAAACAGAAAAGAGATAAAAAGGATTTTGAAAGATGCAAGCTATCAGCTTAATTTTAAATTTGATCTAGCCTTTATAGATACTGTCCATAATTATAATAATGCTAAAGCAGATTTTGAATTAGTTAAAAATTGTAAATATGTAATATTTCATGATGCAGATTTAAATGGGGTAGATGAATTTGTTAACGAGATAAATGCAACAATTATCAATAAAACTTTTGCGATATGGAGGAATAAAAATGAGAGTACATATAGTTAATATTCCGGAAGATTGGATATTAGATAAAATTGCAGACAAGATGACTAGAATATTTAATCCTAATTACGAAATTACAAAATCTAATTTGCCAGACTATGATGCCGATATAAATTATTATGTAAATTGGAAAGTTTTTTCTCCTAACCAGGAAAAAAGTAAATGTGATGGATGCTGGTTTACTCATTTTGAAGAATCTGATTTTCCAAAAGAATTAGATAAAAAAATCTTAGGGCAAATGGACTTTATTACAGCAAAATCAACTCACGGCAAATTAGAGTTAATGAAAAGGAATATCCTTGAAGATAGAATACATATTTTATGGGGGATAGGAGTTAGTCAACATTTATTTTATAAACAAAAAGTTGTTCTAGGGGTTGCTGGAAGACCGTATCCAGAAACAGGAAGAAAGGGAGAAGATCTGTTAATTCAGTTAAGTAAGGACTTGAATCCACAAATTTGGAAGTTTACATTTAAAGGGGATTACTGGAATGATATAGCTAATAGAATAAAAGATAATGGCATGGAAATAGATATATCAAATAGTGATAATTTCTTTTATGAAATAGATTATTATTTACAAACCTCAAGGGCAGAGGGTGGCTCTATGGATATATTAAATGCAATTTATGTAGGTAAGCCAATAATTTCTAAAGATATAGGTTTTATTTATGATTTAAAAACAAATGAAGATATTATTTTTAAAGATTATGTTGATTTGTTATCTCAAATAAAAGTTATTGAAGAAAGCAAAGAGAAAAAAATAGAAGAAATAAAAAAATATACTTGGGATAATTTTGAACTTTACCATGATTATTTATTTAGTAAATTTTTAGATATACACAAGGAGGAAAAATGAGTTGGCCAACAATAGCAGAATGTAAAGCGTATAGTGCAGATATACCTGAAGTAGTGACTTCTTCTGATAGTGTAATTACCGGCAAGATAGAGGATGCAAAGATATTTATTAAAAACCATTGTAAGCAGGAGTTTGATGACCCTGAAGCCGCAGGTACTACTAAATATTTTAACGGCAATGATAGTGATGTATTAGATTTATTCCCGCGTTGTACAGCAGTTACGGCAGTTGTTGATAGCACCTATGATTTTACAGGCTTGGTAAATCTAAAATATAGCAATAATTTTTCATACTTAGAGGCAGATTATCCGGTTTATGGATATGGTCCCAGATACAGAGTAAGGGATAGATTAGACCCGGATAGAAAAATGTTTATGTTGGGTTCTAACAATATTCAAGTAACTGGCACATGGGGATGGGCTTCTATTCCAGAAGATATAATAAGCGCCTGTAAAGAGATTGTAGAGAGGCTGATAATGAAAAGATTAGATATTAGACAATGGATGACGCCCTTTAAAAGTGAAAGAACTGGGGATGGTTTTAGCTATAATAAAGCAGAGGCGGGCTCATCTATTTTAGATTATGAACTTGCGCAGAAATTAGACCCGTTTATATATGATTTAACAAACATAACTAAATTGTGAGGGATTATGCAAGCATTAATGAATTGTAGTATTACAATAGAAAGTAGGGCGACAATTGAGGATGACGCTGACGGTAATAAGCAGTATTCTTATGTTAACACGCTTGAAAGTGAGAGGGCAAGGTCATCTATTAAAGTCTTAAATAAACTGGCTGATGACAGGAATTGGATAACATATAAGGTTAGAAGATTTACAATTAGAGATGTTACTACTGATTTAACAGATGCAACTCATGTGCTTTATAACAGTAAATATTATAAAATTGAAAAGATTATAGAACCAGAAAGCTTTAGCAGAGTAAAACACAGAATTGTAGAAACAGAATACAAGGAAGGTAAAGGGTAATGGCTGGACAGGAAATGATAAAATTAAAATTGAGACCAGGAGACCAGGAAAAATTACAAAGAGCATTGGAGGCACAATTAGCCAAAGCTGATGCAAATACTCCTATAGTCTTAGCTCAAGCGGGGCATGAAGGAGCTTCTTATTGTAAAAAAAAATGCCCTGTAGATACTGGAAGGCTTAGAGGCACTATTGGAAACCCTGGATATATAAATCCAAAGCAAGGGAAAGGTGGAGGTATTTTTAGATTTGGGGAAAGTGGTAAATTAGGTTTAGGAGGGATTACTGGGATTATGTTTGGCACGGCTGTAGAATATGCTGTAAAAGTAGAAAATACTCATAAGACAAAGAGCCATTATATGCTAAGAGGAGTTACTGCGGCAATTCCTAAAATGGTAGATATATTATCAGGAGTAATAAGGGGTTAAAATGGCAGAAATTATTAATGACATAAGAAGTTGGCTTTTACTGGAAGAAATAATAACAGATATTGTAAGCACCAGGATATGGAAGTATGAATGCAGAATGGTGGATGATAAAGTATTTGGGGTTAGCGGACTTAAGGCTTTAGTACTGGATATACTGCCTGGAGTTCCTAATAATCCAATGAGCAGCCAGCAAAATGCTTTTGTAGAAGTTAAATATTATGCCTCAAATACCATAGTCGAGGGCAAGAAAACTAAAAATGATGGTAATGACAGGTGTTGGGATATGTATTATATAATAGACCCTGTACTTAATCGTATTAGTAGAAAAACAAAAACTTTAACTGATTTTTTACTGCTGGGAATTTTTAGAAATGGAGCGCCAAGTTTACTACTTGATGAGCAACAGGAGTGCCCTTATATTGTAGTGCTCTATGAATTTGAATATTTATTATCGTAAAGAAAGGATAGCCATGACTACAGAAAATAATATCAAGGAAAAAATTGAATATGAAAAGGGAAAGTGTACAAAGTTGGAAGAGAAAATTGCAAAGGTAGGTGGAAGATTTAGTGCTCCTTTAATTAATTTGGATTCGAATTTAAAAGTTATAAAAGATTTGCTTTTTAAAAACAATTTGATTACTAAGAATGAATTTGAATTGGAATTTTTTAAAAAAGAACAAATTCTTTTGGGAAACATTTTAGAAATGTTAAAGAAAATTAAAAAAGAATCTTCCAAAATAGTAGTTCCAAAACCAAACATTGATTTAAGTAAAATTAAAAGTGAGGTAAGAGCGTGAAAATATTTATACACTCAAATTTTGATACAATTACTGGATACGGTATTCAGAGTACCTATCTTGCCATAGAACTGCAGAAAAAGGATATTGATGTTTATCCTATTTGCAAGTCTATAGGGTTGGGTATGCCTGAAGAATTCTTAACTCTATTAATGAAGAAATATCCGATAGGGCAGTACATAGATTATTATATAAATATGGACACTCCTAACAGATTAGATATCCCTAAGAATTTAGAATTTATTGAGAAAAAAATTGCTTATACAATGTGGGAGCAAACAAGGCTGACAAAAGATTTTAAGAAAAAGCATTTTAAAAATTACAGTAATATTTTCGTGCCATGTGAAATGAATGTTAAACCATTTGGAAAACTTTTTGATGAAAGTAAAATAAAGATTGTGCCTTTAGGTATTGATGTTAGATTTTATGCTCCAAGTAAAAGAGATTTTTCTGCTGATAAATTAAAAGTTTGCATGAATGGAGCATTAACTTATAGAAAGGGAATTGATATTTTGGCTGATGTAATGTTAGATGAAAGAATAAAAAAAATGCCTATAGAGTTTCACCTGAAAAATAGCCAGAGAACTATACACCCAAAAATAGCAGATGTAAATCCTAATATCTTTGTCTATGAGGGGGTATGGGAAAAAGAGCAGGTTAAAAATCTGTATAATGATTGCCATGTCATGATATGTCCTAATAGAGGTGAAGGCTTTAATCAAACAGCAGTTGAATTTTTAGCAACCGGTGGAGTAGTGCTAACTCATAATTGGGGTGGGCATCGAACATGGGCAAATAGTGAATATTGCAAAATAATCCCGCATAAGCTAGTACAGGTCAGAAATTGGGATAATGTGCAAGAGGACAGCAGATGGGCAGAAGTATCTAAGGATAACATCATAGAGGCGCTACTGGACTTATACAATAATAGGTCAAAATTGGTTCAACTGAGCCAAAATGCAATAAAGATGGCTGGCTTTTTCAGTTTTGAGAAAATGGCAGAAAAGTGTATATTAGAATTGGAGGAATTGAAAGCATGAAAAAAATAGAGATTAGATGCCCGGAGCACAATTTTCGTTTATTTGCTAAAATTGTAAAAGTAGATAAGAAAACTAATTGTTTCGAGGTAAAATGTCGTGAGTGTTCAAAAGAATATACAAAAAAAATGGGATATAAAGTCGATGTATTTCACTATTTCAGCTTGGCTGGATTTGTGGAAACAAAGATAATACCAAAAGAAAAGGAGGTGGATAATAATGGCAACAAGAACAACTAACGTAGAAGGCTTTAGTATTTCTCATGCAGCAATATTGGATGCAGCTGGTGCTGAAGAAACTAATGGCGATATTTATGGTGTAAACTCTGGTAACCTAGATGTAAATTTGGGCTCTTACGAAAATACAGGTGATGATACCATAATGTCAATATGGGACTGGGTAAACTATGCAACCGTAAGTGTACAGGCTGGTTATGTGAGCTTTACTCTGATAGCACTTTTAACTGGAGTCAGCTTATCAAGTTCCGGTTCAGGTGATTCAATCCAGTACAATATTGAACTCTGGGAAGAATCAAGTTTCAATGTGGCAGAAAAATCTATGAGAATTAGAGTGCCTTCACGAGATAGTAATAGTAATACAATAAACTTAGATATTATTCTTTACAAAGTTAAATTTGCTCCGATGACTTTTGCTGGTCCCGCTTATAAAGATGGTCTAAAAATCAATTATAGCGGTAAAGCATTACTCTCCAGTACAGACCATACTGGTGCTACTTTGACCAATAAAGCTGTTGGAAGAATTTTATCAATAGCATCAAGCTAATATAAAGTAAATATAAGATTGCAAAAGACAACAAAGGAGAAAAGAAAATGAATGACGAAAAAGTAAATGACAAAAAGGTAGAAGAAGTATTGGGAGCTACAGGAATAAAACCTGGAGAGAAGGTGGATAATATAGCACAAGAAGTTCCAAAGACAGAAGAAGCAAAAAAGGTGATAAATGATGATTATCAGGTAATTCTTGATAATAGAGGGCTATATAAGATTGCCGATAAATGGTGGGTGAAAGTAAGAAGAATTAATGTCCAGGAAATGATAAAGGGATGGGGTATTATCCAACACACTTTTGGGAATGTTACTACTATGGGAGCAGATTTAAAGGATTATCGGACTTGGATAATAATGTTTGCATCTGCAACTACTGTAGTGCCAGGGAAGTTTTATATGTTTCTGGCTCAAATTATGGAGTTACAATATGATGAAGGTATGCCACAGAAAGAGTTAAGAAAACTAAGAGATGAGTACAATGGTTATTTGAGAAAAGATTTGAAGACTGAGGAACTATTAGATGTGCTGGGAGTTATCTATAAGCAAGAGGAAGATAGGATTGATGAATTGGTAAAAAAAGCACAAAGCCTGTTCGCTCCGCTGATGGAAATGATGAAGAAAAAGGCAGAAAAAGAGAAGATGGAAGCGGTAAAAAAAGCAACGGAGATATTGAAGAAATAGTATCAACCTATTGGCAGGATAGTTTTGATTTGATTTCTAAAGAGTACGGATGGGCAGACGGAGAAATTAAGATTTTACCATATTACAGGTTTTGCCAGATTATAGAAACTATTAACAGGAGATTGGTAGATGATTATAAAAGAGAATTAGAAGTAAAAGAGATAATTACAAGATTTGAGACTTCTATCTTTACAATAGGTTCTTATCTGACAAAAGAAGGAAAGAACGAGATATTGAGTAGAATTAATGACTTTTCTATATTAAGAAAGGACAAAGAAGAAGTGAAAAAAGAGGATAAGAAATTGCCGCCAATCGGTAGCTATGAAAAACTTATGGGATTGTTTGGAGGGAGAAAATGAGAACAACCATTGCTGAACTTGTAGCGGTTCTTGCTATGGACAGCACTAAATTTAAGCAGGGCATTAAGGGTGCAGAAACAAGTGCATCAAGAATGGCACAAAATCTTGGTGCTATAGGCAAGAGAATGACAATGATGGTAACTCTTCCTATTGTTGCCGCTGGTGTAGCTACTACTAAGATGGCTATGGACTTCGAGTCCCAGATGGCTAATATCTTTACACTGATGGACAAGGCTACTATTGCAAGTCGGGATTGGAAAAAAGAAGTTTTAGATTTAAGTAAAAAAGTTCCCCAGTCCACGGATGTTCTTTCGAAAGGATTATATGATATTGTTTCAGCCGGCATAGATGCTGGCAAGGCTATGGATGTATTAGAAGTTGCTTCAATAGCTGCAACTGCAGGACTTACAGATACGGCGGTTTCAGTTGATGCCATTACTTCTGTTTTAAATGCTTATGGACTAGAAGCTGAAGATGCTTCAGATGTTTCGGATGTTCTATTTACTACTATACGATATGGGAAAACAACTTTTGCAGAATTAGGACCAGCAATAGGTAGGGTTGCTGCCACTGCCTCGGCTGCAGGAGTATCATTTGACGAAGTTGGAGCGGCACTTGCCACAATGACGATATCTGGACTTAAAACCGATGAAGCAGTTGTATCACTAAATCAAACCATACTCTCATTCCTAAAACCTACTGACCAGGCCATAGAAGCAGCAGAAAGTATAGGTTTTGAACTGAGCGCAACCACTCTGGCTACCGAAGGGCTTGGCGGGGCAATGACAGAACTGTCAAAAAAGGTAGGCATTACTGTTGATGATATGGTTGAAATGGAGCAAGCTGGGCTGACAGATGCAGAAATGTATGATGAGTTAGCTAATAAAACTGGTAAATCTGCTGAAATGATGGTTGCATTATTCCCAAGTATAAGGTCATTAAAAGGTGCTTTAATTTTAGCAAAAGATGAGGGGGCTAAATTCAATGAAATGCTTGGAAAACAGGAAGAAAGATTGGGAGCTGCAGAAGCTGCCTTTGCTAAAATAGCAGAAACTACAAAATTTGAATTTGATTTAGCTCTAAGCTCACTTAAAGCAACGGCAATAGAAATTGGAACTAAACTACTTCCGCTTGCCACAAAATTATTCAAGTCAATAGGAAATTTAGCTAACAAATGGGGAGAATTATCTGATGCTTCACAAAATGCTGTATTGGTAATGGCTGGAATTACAGCAGCAATAGGGCCTTTGGTATGGGTAACTTCTAAAGTCTGGAAATTAGTATTAGCAGTTAAGGCTCTAAATGTTGCTGCAAAAGCTTGGGTAACTACTATGGGTTTATTTGCAGCAGTAGCTACCGCAGTGTTAGCAGTAGGACAAGCAGGTGATTGGGCAGCAAGTAAAATTGATAATTATTATTTAGCTTCATTAGCAAGAGCAACTTTGCCACATGCTACATTTATACGCCAAACCAAGTCAATGATAGAAGTTATTAGAGGGCTTCAAGATGGTACTCTAACTTGGAGCGAGTATATTAGAATGAATGGAAGAGAAATTGATGAATGGGCTAAAAAGCATAGAGAATCTATAGAAGATACAAATGCAGCAACGGCTTCAATTCGTCATTATGAACAAACATTAATAGATACAGGACATTCCCAAGAAGAAGTAACAGAATTAGTAAAGAAGTATGCAGAAGGGTTTGGATATGCAGTTAATGAGCAAGGCTATTTAGTAGAAGCTACCGGAGGGGTTATAGAAGCAACTGAAGAAGAAATCGATGTTTTAGAAGAAGCTCTGAAACTCTTGCAAGAATATAGTGATGAGCTCCCAAATGCTTCCAATAGGTTGTTGTTTTTAACTCAAATGCTCCAAGATGGTAAAATAGATATAGAAGTTTTTGCAATTGAAGTTGAAAAACTACGAGTAGCTACGCGGGGTGGCACAACTGATATTAAAGAAGCTGAAAAATATACAGGTCGATGGGCTCAAACTATAGAAGATGCCACACTAACAGAACTTGAAGCAACAGTTGCACATCAAGAGAATGAAACAGTACTTAAAAATCTAATGGAACAATATGATTGGACCAGAGGTGAGGCTGAAAAATATGCTGAAGCTGAAGGATTATTAGAGAGTCAAACTGAAGATGCCACAGTAGCTATAGATGACCAGACTGAATCAGTTGATAAACTACGGGGTGCTTTCAATGAATTAATTGATGTTTTATTTGATGAAATAGATGTAGATAATAGATTACAGGAAGCAAAATGGAAAGTTGCAGATATTCAAAAAGAACTTAATAAATTGGTTGATGAAGGCAAGGAAGGCACTAGGGAATATGAAGAAAAAATAAATGAATTAGATGGTGCTAACAAAGAACTTATTAATTCTCTTTATGGAGTTTATACAAATGTTGATAAGACAATAGAAGAACAGGAAATAGCAAGACAAGGAGCCTTAGAGTATGGAGCACAATTAGTCCAAACAGGCCAATGGGGGGTAGATGCTTTTGTAGAACTTGCACGGCAGTTTGATTTAAGCGGACAGGAAATAATTGATAAAGCTGACGAAATGGATGTAGATATAAAGAAATATTTCCAAGATGCTATCGATAGTGGAGCAGATAATTTTATTGCACTTGCTGCTCAATTCGGCATAAGTTCTGGTGAAATAATTGGTTTTGCCGACACTATGGAGCTTGAAATTAATGACGCTGTAAGAGAAAGATTTATAGAAATTGAAAAGGAAGAAGAAAGAAAAGAGATGGAAAAATTCTCTAATGATCTTAATCGTGATTTTGATTTTGCTACTAGAATGAGAACACTTACTATAGATAAAGCTCCTGCTGAAACTGCTATGTCAGAATTTCAGAAAATGGCCAATGCAGCCTTAGATGGTATTCAAGATGAAGATGTTACAGTAACTATTAATACGGTACGTAATGAAACTATAAGGCGTATTTATGATCCTTTTTCTGTTCCTGAAGATCAAGGCAGACATGGATTATTAGTAGAAGCTCAAGAAGGATTATTTGCAAGTGCTGGGAATGCAAGACCAGTTTTAATACATCCTCCTGAATTAATACTAAATAAAGAACAGGCATTAAACGTATTATGGAATATGGCCACTCAACCTAAAGCAGTATCTTCAGGAATGCAAGACACAAGTATCGTAAATAATTATAACATTACTACGCCAGAAGCATTAACTGAGTCAGAAATAAAACGTCAAATAGACTTAGTGTCCAGAGAATTTGGACACAGAATGGGGGTAGGGATATAATGCTTATAACTTTTGTAAATGCAAATGATGAATCATTCGCTATACAAGATAATTACATTTTATCTAAAAATTGGTCAGGGTTTAGCGAAATACCCATAGACCATCAAATGAGTAAAGCACCTTATCAGGATGGTGAAACTTACATTGATACATTATTTAGCTCAAGAATATTAACTATTGAATTTCTAATAAAAGGAAATGACAGGCAGGAAGTATTTGATAGACGGTTAACTGTAGCAAAGCAATTTAATCCAAAACTTGGAGTTGGGAAAATTATATGGCAGCAAGAAGATGGCACTGAATATTATATTGATTGCATTCCATATACTCCAATTTTCCCAGATGGGAAAGCACAAAATAAATGGTATCAAGCAGTGATACTTCAGTTTATTGCACCTAATCCATTCTGGTATGACCCAACACAACTTGAAAAAATTATGGTAGGATTTTCAGGCGGTTTTAGTTTCCCTTTTAGCTTTCCTGTTAGTTTTGGAACTGTTGGAACTCAAATAGAAGCAATCAATACGGGCAATGTTGATACTCCGATTATGATATATCTTTATGGCGAGGTAGTAGACCCAGTTATAACAAATACTACAACCGATGAAGCAATAACTATTGTCAAAACTGTAGATGATGGAGATATATTAATTATTAATACTGCCTTTGGTGAGAAAGGTGCATTAATACTTTCAGGAGGAGAATATAGCAATGCCTTTGAATATGTAGACCCTGATTCAGTATTCTGGAAACTTGCGCCTGGCTCTAATACATTAAGCTATTCTGTAACCAGTGAGGGAGAAAATGCACAGTGCAGGATATATTATTTTAACAGATTTAGTGGAGTATAAAATTGAAAGATATAATAGTTTTTTTAGTAATAATATTAGTAATTGGATTGTCTATAATCTTAGCTTATAAATTTTGGAGGTTTTAAATGTCGTCAGCAACTCTATCAGTTAAGGCTACGGGTAGCACTACACTTAAATGCACTTGGCGGTATTATGATATCCCTGCCGGACATCAATTTTGTCTGTACATGAAAAAAACTGGTTCTCCAAGTACTCCTCCTACTATATTTTATCCAGCAGGTACACGCTCTGGGAGCAATTCATTTGGTGGTTTAACTAAAGGAGCTAATTATACTTTCTACTGTTACGACTACATAAATTCCTCAAGATATACAGAATTATATAGAGTAAGCAAGACTATGACATATTCCTCACCTGCACCTCCTCCACCAGTAACGTCGGGAACTCTAAGTGCAGAAGTAGTAGACCCTACTACAGTTAAGCTAAACTATTCATATAAAAATGGTTCAAGTGTAACACTATTCAGGGATTCTGATTTAGTTTCAACATTTGGTTCGGGTACTGATTCGGGAATTTATACAGATGAAGGGCTGGCACCAGACACCGTATTTGTTTATACCCTTAGAAATGGTGCGACTATCGGTTCTACACTTCTTGCAACTGCAACTGTTGGGACTCCGCCACTTCCTGCAGAAGGAACTTTATCGGCTCAGGTTATAGACTCTGCTACAATAGACCTGACACATTCATTTGCTTACGGTACAGATGTTTCTCTATTTAGCAGTTCAAATAAGATTACAACTTTTGGCTCTGGCGCAGGTTCTGGAACTTACAGAGTTGGCGATTTAGATGCTGATACAAGTTATACTTTTTATTTAAGAGATGGTACAGCAGTTGAAGATACTTTACTGGCAACAGTTATTGCTAAGACTGCAAAAGAAGCCAGAAAAACTATTATAGAAAGAGGCAAAATCTTACCTCTAACAAGTTTAGTTACAATATTTGACAGTACTCTTACGGCACAGGGAATATTAGAAGATTATGAATCTTTAAGCTGGAATTTTAGGTATAGGGACATATCTGATTTCAAACTTATTATTAATAGATATAAAAATAATGTTGAGTATCTTATTAAAGGAAATGTTCTGGCTCTTTATGTAGCTGGATATTACAGGGCAGGGATTATTGAATCAATAGAAATTGGACTGACAAAAAAAGGGAAAATATCCGAGAATTATGTTATTACTGGTAGAGGTCTTAAGGGGTTACTTGCTGAGCGTATTGCTTTGCACAGCACTGCTGCTGGAACAGGATATGATAGCCAAAGTACTGTAGCATCTACAGTCATGAGACATTATGTAAATGTAAATTGTATGGATGCAACTAATGCTGATAGGAATTACCCACTTCTATTTTTAGAAGACCCTGACCCGGCGGCCGGAGGTAATATAAAATATGATGCAAGGTTCCAGTATATTTCTGAAATTATGAAAGAAATAAGTTTAGCATCTGGAATTGGTTGGGATATAGTTTTAGACCCTACAAATAAAAAAATGGTATTTACGATTATAGAAGGGGTGGATAGAAGTTGGGATAATGGAGTAAATTCTGCTGTTACTTTTTCGCCTAAATTTAGTAATATAAGATTAATTTCTTATCTTGATTCTAATATAGGTTCTAAAAATGTAGCTTATGTTGCAGGTCAAGGTGAGGCAAACGCTCGTGATGTTGATGAAGTTGCATATTTAGCTGCCGAATATACTGGTATGTTAAGGCGTGAAGTTCTTATTGATGCAAGGGATTTAGATGCTACTGATAAAATGCTCCAAAGAGGGAATGAAAGACTTGTAGAACTTGGCGAAGAAAAAGTATTTGAAATGGAAAATTTAAACGCAGGACCATTTAGTTATGGTGAAGATTTTTATTTAGGAGATATAGCCACAGCAAATTATCCAGATATAATAGAAGCAGATTTAAGGGTAATAGAATCCAGAATAGAAATTACTCCAAAAGAATTAATACAAAACAAATTAATTTTTGGAAAACAATTTCCAGATTTTCTTATTATAAATGAAAATAAAAATAAAAACTTTTATCCAGAAGTAAGAAGATAAAAAATATCAAGAAATATGTTATAATTAATAAAATTGGAGTGAAATAATGACAGAGAATAAAGTAATAGAAATTTTGGAAAAAAGATTATCAACCATAGATGGAGAAATTGCAAGAGCGGATAATAATGCTCGGATAGCGATGAATAATTCGAGGACTTTGAAAAAGTTTAAATTGGATTTAGTTAAAGCTATTAAAGTTTTACAACCTAATATGAAAGAAAGGAGATGATTTAATTGACAGTATATTCAAGATTTTTTGGTGGACCGGAAGGGGCTGTCCCTGCATATACCCAACCCCAATTTGCAGAAGTATTAGAAAAGATATTTTCAAATGGAGTTTTTACAGATGTTGTAAATGAACTCGAAGTAGTAGAATGTGACCCCGTTGCCTTAGCAGTTAGAGTTAATACGGGTGAGGCTTGGATTAATGGATTCTGGTGTCAGAACACCGCATATCTTACAAAATCACTTGGAGCAGCAGACCCTGATAATGATAGAATAGACAGAATTGTAAAGCGGCTTGATACTACGGTAAACTTCAAAATATCAATTGAGGTACTAGCAGGAACTCCGGGGGCAGTTCCGGTTGCACCTACCTTAACTCAAACAGCGTCAACTTGGGAAATAAGTTTGGCACAAGTTTTGGTAGAGGCAGCAGTTACGTCTATAACCAATGCAAAGATAACAGATGAAAGAACTTATGCAGCAATACCAGAAGCAGTTAATGCTGATACAGTTACAAATATTGCGGGGGCGTCCTTAAAAGCTAATGAAATAATTATAATGGCAAATGGCTTTAGTATTGATGGCTCAGATTGTGAACTTTCAGAAGAGGATGGGACAGCAGCAAAGTGCTATATAAAAAATCTGGCAGTGGCAAAAACAGAATGGTTTGATATGCCTAAATTTAGAGTGCCTGATAATTATGATGGCGGAGATATAGTAATAACTGTATGTTTCCGCAGTGCTGGTGCAGCAAAAACTCATTCACTTGGAATAAGGGCTGCTTCAGTAGCTACAGGTGAAGTGCATAATCCAGATACCGCAGTAGCTTTCCAACTTTATAATGCGGAAGCTTCTGACGCTGTTGCAGGAAAAACTAAAATTAAAACAGTAACCGTAACACAGGCTCATTCTTTATGGGTAGCTGAAGAAATATCGCATATAAAATTTGTAGTAGAAGACGATGCTGAATGTGACGCAGATGATACGTTGTTTGATTGGATAAGAATTTTATGGAATAAAGGATAGGTGATATAAATGGCTAGTCCATTAACAATATATCCA
>Ga0207997_1000533_pt1 | contig 19409 bp, 21 predicted proteins | sample AntAceMetag02UKN_FD_184777 | JGI IMG/M metagenome (GOLD analysis project Ga0207997, IMG submission 184777) | Saline lake microbial communities from Ace Lake, Antarctica - Antarctic Ace Lake Metagenome 02UKN (SPAdes) (version 2) | ecosystem: Environmental > Aquatic > Non-marine Saline and... | reverse complement strand
GGGCACCGATCAGAATACCGGAACTAATGGAATCGCCGCGCATGTGCAGACCATACTGCCACTTCGAGGTTCCGCCATGGACGTTCACGGTGTACGCAGCCAGCCAGCCGTCGCCGTCGTAGGTCCGCGTGGAATTCAGCGTAGCCTCGAAACCCGACATGTACGACCCAACGGTCGTGGCACCGGAAGCGCCTTCCTCAAGGGCAGCGCGAACGCAAGCCACGCGACCAGCAAGTACTCTACCGCTGGTGCCGTCCAGTTCAAGGTAGCCGGTGACCGGAGCGACAATCGAACTCGCACTGTCGATCATAGCCAAATCAAGCATCTTGATCTGGCCGCGTAGTGCATTGAGCGTGACCGCGTTAGTCTGCGTCTCACAGAGAAGGACGCGCGAAAGGGTCGCACGGTAGTCGCCAGCAGCGAGTGCTTCTCCGCCGTCGTCGAACAGTAAGCTCACGGGACGCTTGTTCGCGGTAGCCAACTGAATGGCTAGCGCACACGTCGAGCTATACGTTCCGGTAATCAGGAACGGAGTCGTATACGAAGCGCCGGTCGGGTCGGTCGTACTGATCGCAATCAGCGGGCCAGTCAGGTCGTCATCGAAACTGATCTGCGGGCTCTCTCCGAAGGTGGCGGCCGAGACGGGATTGAAGTCGCAGGAAGTGGTGGTTCCTTCGTTGATGTAGAAGGCGGTGTCGTTACTGCCGTCAGTATGCTGGAACACACAGCCGGTCTGGTAACCGTCAGTTCCGTCGGCCGGAACGGTATGGCCAGAGGCTTGCAGGAGCCCTCGATCTCGCCTGTTGCCGCCCTTCTTCAGAAGGTAATTTATTCTGCTTTTCATAATCTCAAGCTCCAAAAGTGGTGAAGTGAATGCCAGGACGTGTGCTGGCTGGTATCAAATTGTCCCTACGGTCTCTTCTTTTTCTTCTTCGGCTGACTCAATACAGTGTTGAGTGCCTGCATACCAGACGATCCAGGTAGTGCATTCGCAGCCTTCGCCGCCAGTGCTGCGGCTTCCCTAGCCCGCTTCTGAGCAGCAGTCTCCTTAGGCTTGGGGTTAGTAACGAACCTACTTGGCTTTGGCGGCTTTTTCCCAACACTCGCCCACGCCGCTTCTTCCTCTTTCCTACCCATGTCGTCCTCCGTTAGAGTCCAGGTGCGGTCGTGAACGACCACGTTATTTCGTCAGTGATTCCAAGCCACGGGATTCCGCCCGTGCTCTCGATGGCCCCGAGGTCCACCTTGATATAGTACGACGTGTCAGCCGTCAGCGGTGAGGTAAGCAGCGTGAACTGCACGAGGCTCCCGGCTATTGTGGCAGCACCTATCGCGATCGTCTCGATCAGATTGTCATCCGAGTCGTACAGGTACAGGTTACCGGCACCAGCCTGGACGTTCATGTCAAACAGGATGCCGATTGGATTCACGTCGAGGGCTGTGTAGTCCCAAAACTTCTCGCCCCATATTGGAGTCGGGGTGTAGTGGAGTGCGACGGGGTGTTCCTGGCCGCCATCTTGGAACCACCAGATCGGATTGTTCAGGATGTGCCTGTACTCAACGCTGGTGTGCGTCTCGATTCCGCCGGACGACACGGCAGCACTGATCGCACTGACAGCGAGCCTTGCCTTGGCACCAAGGACCCTCACTGTGTGCCCTATGCAGCCGAGCATGATTCCGGTCTCAGTTACGGCGTCAGTTCCGAACGCCAGGAACACCGGGTCCTCGCCGTCAATGACTTGCTCGTGAAGCTGGATAACAAGCTCGTCACGGTACTCATCGGCAGCGATGATTTCCGTGGCCGTATCAGCAACAATATCCCAGGCGTATGCAGTCATGGCATCCTGTTAGTAGCTGTAGACGTATGAACCAGGACGGTACTCGACATCTTCGTGCGTCTCGATTCCGACACGCGAAGCGTTGGTGGACCAACCGTAAATCGCCAACCTAGCCTTGGCGCCCAGCACGCGAACTGAGCACCCAGGGTAGATTAGCTTGATCCCGGTCAGGTCGACAGCAGCCTCACCAAACGCGAGGTACACCGGTTCGTTGTTGTAGAGTTGGATCGTGACGTGGTCACGATATGCGTCGTTCTCGGCAGCGGCGAGCAATAGTTCGCTCGACCCACCGACCAGTGCTGTTGCTGAAGCAGCCATCTATATATCTCCACCGTCGTAGGTTATTGGGTAGGAGCCACCAGTGTAGCCCCTGTGAAATGTGTTCAGGTGATCCTCGCGGTGTCCCATCTGTCCGAAGTTCCTTCCCGATCTGCCTTTGTCGCGCTTCACTGCGTCGATCAACAGCCGCGTGAACTGCTCGTTATGGAACGCAACTTCGTTGTTCACGCGACGTTCAGCGACGGCAAGGCAAGACTCTATGAAAAGCTCGGCGAGATGCGACCCACCTAGGGGGTACGGGCTTGCGTCACTGAGCTTCCCGCTGTAGGCCTCGTACTCGTAAGTCAGCGTCCTGGCCTCGTCCGTGTCCGGGTAGAACATGATCTCACTGCGTTGCCCCGTTACGCCAGACGAAGTCTTGTACCGCGTGGCAGCGTACGACGGAGTGTTCGAGTATTGGCTCGCAGCGCGCAACTGCAAAATCCTCGACACCGAAGTAATCTGAATCGACTTCAGGTGCTGATCGGTCTCGTAGTGCAGCATGCCGACGATCCTATTGAAGTCGTTCGGCATGTCATACGCTACTCGATTCATTACGTATGTAGTCAGAGCGTCAGCATCGACCGTGGTGTCATCCAGGGTGAACTGTGCTATTCCATCGTAAGTAGCGATTGAATAGACGCCACCGGAAATGACAATCTCACCAGAAGCGGCCCACGTCGGGACGGTCCCATCAGCCAGTGTGCAGACACCTGCGACAATCGTTAGCGTTCCTGTGTTGTATGGGGCGACCAGCGACAGCGTCGTGGTCGGACGAAGCCATGACCACTGGTATCCTATTGTATCATCGGCTACAGCCGGCGGGTAGTATACCAGGCGAACACCCGATTGGACTATCTCGTCCAGCCTAGTGCTTACGGCCGCAGACCACGCAGACCCGCCAAGCCCCAGATAGAGACCGGTCTCTTTCTTCATCTCGGTAAAACCGATTGACAGTCCGGCTTCGGCTCCACCAGTAACCGGAACGCCGTCCGTATACGTGTAGTCTGCCATCATGCCACCACGGTAGTTTGCGGGTTAGTGAACGTGTACCCAGATAGCTGTCGCCAAACGTAGTACGTCCCGGGGTCAAGGTAAAACGTCGTCAACCCAGCCACGTTTGACACAAGCTTCCCAGCGACAGTCGTCAAGCCAGCGGAGTCAGTCGTGACCCACACATCTACGCCTGGAATTGCAACTCCTCCAGCAGTTTGCGTATATACGTTACACGTAGTGGCGCCAGCACCACCAACCCCATCACCACCAACCCCAGAATTAGTCAGGTCAGTTGTTGTGTCGACCAGGGTTACGCGATCAGTGAGCGTAACTCCGTCGACGAGGGTTGTGCGATCAGTTAGTGTTACTCCGTCAACTAGAGTGACCCTATCCGTGAGCGTAACTCCGTCGACGAGGGTTGTGCGATCAGTTAGTGTTACTCCGTCAACTAGAGTGACCCTATCCGTGAGCGTAACTCCGTCGACGAGGGTGACGGACGCAACGGCGTCAGACGCTGGATTAAAGTCGTTGAGTTCTGACGTAAGCTTGTCGATACCGAAAGCCCCAATCCAAGAGTTGAGCGTCCCCGCGTCAACTGTGACGCCCTCGATCCTTACTTGATATTTCGATCCAAGTGCGTAAAGGCCAGCGTCATCAGTGTTGGAGAGATCTAGTATTAGGAGGTGGCTCCCGTTGGCTCCTCCAACATTAAGCCTTAGGGTCTTTCCCCCAGGCGTCCCCGCAACCGCTGCTCCGTCCTTGTGGACATACACATCACCAACCACGAGGTCCGTGACGGTGACCGACGCCGCTGGATCATCTGACGAAAACGTATTGAACGGAATCTCCACTGTGTCTGCTAGCGAATAGTCCCCGAAGAAAGATACGGACATTACAGCGGCCCTCCAAACGGTCCAGCGAACGGTCTTGCCATCGGCCCGCCAACTCTACTTCCACTAGAAGCACCGCCTGTGCCACGAACGGTAATATACTCTTCTTTCCGCTCAACTGCGTACGGGTCGCCATTCAGGCTGTCGATCATCTCATCAGTGAACTTAAAATTCCAGATTCCACACGCCCTGAACTTTCCACTGATTGCGTAGTCCCCAACAGGCGCGCTTATTAGGTTCTGTACGTTGAATGTTCCAGTCATCCCTGCGTCCGCTCCTATAATCACTCCGTTCTTGTAGTACGTCACGAACCCAGACGCATCCACAGCTATCAGTATCTGAACCCAATCAGTTCCAATGACAGCCGCTGTCGCCTCAAGGTGAGCCGAAGCTCTAATCGCAAGCCCAGTCGTGTCAAGCTGAAGGCCATACGACGTAAGGCCATCCTCGCACATTACGTAACTGTTGTTTGCATCCAATTGCTTGTGTGCCCAAATCGTGCATGGCGTAGACGATAGCGTGGTGATTCCAAGAAGTGGCATGTGCTGCGTGCCATTATTGGTCCCAGTTATCACGCGGCCAAATCTGCTCCCGCCCCAAACCATCCCACTGTTTACCGCGTGATTCTTCGTTGGACTTATGTCGAACACGCCCTCTGATCCGCTGGCAGACGCAGACCAGTACCCGCGCATGCCTTGCCAATACTCCTTATTGAGTGCCTGCAATGGGCTCTTCGCCACAGTACCGAGGTCCCACGATGGGACAGTCGACATCGGTAATTGAATGACTGGCATCGAACTCCTATACGGTAAACACCGCTGATCTTATTTTATCATCGTCACTGGCTTCAGCTGGCCAGTTCAGTGAACCGACCTGGGAGAGCCTATCGATCTCAGCACTCGTGTACCCGGCAGCGTCTGACCTCAACTCGCCGGTAGCGTCTCCGCCGTCCAAGAACAGGTCGAACCTGCCTATCGCTGCATTGCCAGCGTCGTGCGTTATTTCCAATTGAACATGAACAGCAAGGTACTTCGTCACCGTGTTGGTTATTTCGTCCGACTTCAGTTCGCCGCCATCCAACCAGTCCTCATTCCCGTCGAAGCTCATGTCGTCGTCTGGAAGCGGCGTATAGTCGAGCAGCCCGGTGGCCGGATCAACAAAAATCCCGGTGACCTTCAAGTTCACGAGCCCGGTATCGAAGTTCACTGTCTGGCCCGAGTTATTCACTGCGAATATACGAAAGAACTGCGGAAGCATTACGACCTCTCGAAAAAACAGCCACCTGCCGAGGGAAGAGAGAACCTCAGCAGGTGACCTTTGATCCGCCTCTCGGCGGTTGGGAGTTACGCAAGTGCCGGCATGGTCTGCGTTGCGCCGGTAACAAACCAGGCACCGTTCCATGCCAGGTTGATCTTCGTACCGACCGTAGTGGACGCGCCAGCAAAGGTGACGGACGACAAATTGGCGTCGTCAAGGGCATCCACGCGACCCGTGGTCACGGTAATCACGAGGTTATTCGTCGCGATCTCAGTGGTAATGACACCGAACTTCTTGCGAATGTTCTCGCGCGCTCCGTCAGCAAGCGTGTAGGTGCAGTGGCCCGCACCGATGGTCGCACCAGTGACCAGCGTGGTTCCGCCGATCATCAGAACGCCAATGGCGTCGTTATCCACGATGTCTACGACCTCGACGCCGCCAGACGGTGGGCCCTTCTGGAGCAGTGCCATACACAACTGGGCAGTGGCCACATAGGTGGTCGTCTGCATCGGCTGTGCGGAGCCCTCGCCCTCAAGGCCCTCGTAGCGGAACTGACCGGCGAAGCCGGACGTCACGTCGAAGGTGAAGATGCCAGCACCTTTGACGGTCGTGACTGCAACGTAGATGTTACAGACGCTACCCGGCAGGTAGACCTCAATCAACTGACCGCCGGTTACCGCAGTATAGTCGCGAGCGGCTACGCCGGCGAAATACTGGGCGTTCAGGGACGTCGGGGGTTCAACATGGTTGTAACGCCGCGCGTCGAAATCGGTCGCGGTCCCGTAGTCCCAGTTGTAGCAGACCGCCTGGCCTTCGTGCAGGGCAGTGGCTGACTCGAACCAAACCCACTCAGAGAAGGTCCGGGCCTTTTTGGTCGGAGCGTTAAGTGCGAAACTTGTCATGGTCTCATATTCCTAGTTGTTGTTGGTGTTATCGAAGTCGCAAAACGTCAGTCAGCGAGGCCTACGCGGGGTCGTGAAGGACGCACTGGCGCCGAAGGTTGGTGCAGATCATGTTCATGGTGCAGTCGATGTCGACGCGCCGCACGGTGTGCTTGTTCGGGACCATGTACGGAGCAGTGGTCTGCTCTTCCCAGCCGGCCAGGACGCCGCAAGCGAGCCATTCCCAATCCAGCATGTAGATGGGATTCTCGGTGTCGTCGTCGAGCTTCGGGGCGTACGTGATCGGGGTGGACTTGAACATCGCCCGGCCATCCTTGCTCGCCATGTCGTTGCCGAGATTCATGTTCTGGTCTTCGAGGATTTCCTCCATGAGGCCGATGACCGTGTCGCCGACGTAGATTCCGTTCTTCATGGAGCCGAGGGTCGGCTGCGCGTGGGATACCGGCGAACGGAACTGCGTCTGCCGGTGGGCTCTTCGCATCTTGCGAATCAGGTCTTCCTTCGTGACCGCCTCGTAGGCGCCACTGTAGTTCGACCAACGGGGATACGTGGTGCTCGACACGCCGGCTCGGCCGGCAGCGAAACCAGCTGGGTCACCGCCATTGAAGCCTTCTGCCGCGTTCTTAACCACCCAGTAGGTGATACCGTACGGGGTCTTGTCGTCGGCGGACGTGGCCGGCTTGCTCCACAGGACACCCTCCATGTAGGTGAACAGTGAGATCATCATGGCAGTGTAACGGGTCTTAACGAGGTCCACGATCTGGACGTTACCCTTCTGGAAGGCGGGCTCGCGCTGATCGTAGATGTAGGCCGCGTTGACGTGACGAGGATTAACCTTCATGGTTATCATCGTGTCAGTCAGGGCGGTCCCGTCAGTCTCGTAGAGACCGACCGCACGGGCCGAGTGATTGTGGTCAATCTGCGCCTGAAATTCCCAGTCGTTGCCACCAATGAAGGCTCGCTTCTGGCCTTTCCACATTTCGCGGACTGCTACATGCTCGGTCAAGTCCGTTTGCAAGTCGAGAAAAGCACCGCGAGAAACTAGGTTCTCTTGTGTCAAAAGCACCGCGTCATCGATCTGACTAAATTGGAGGGACATTTGTCTTTTGTCTTTCGATTATGGCGTCCGGGCCATCAGATAGTGTAGGGCGTTGATTAGAACGTCCTCGTTGTCCCTGAAGTGCCCAAGCGCTCTGTTACAGTTGTTACATAAAAACCCACGAAACATACCAGTCTCATGGCAATGATCCATGTGCAGCCGAGTGGTACACTCTTGCTCGGGAACCCCGCAGATTTCGCACTTGCCAGTAAAGGCATCCCGCAAATCTTCGGCAGTCGCCGAGCATGGAGCATATCCGCGTTTCTTCGCACGAGTGCGGGAACTAGCCAGCGAATGCACGAATCGCTTGACCTCACTAAGTGCCTTCCTTCTCGCCTTCAACATTTTGCGATTCTCAGCATACCACTTTTTATGACTTTCGCGGCACGCCTCGGGATCTTTCGCTCGCAATTCGCGCTGGTAAACCCGGTTCGCCTCACGTACCTTTTCGAGATTATGTTCCCGATAGTTACGAGACGACTTTCCTACGCATTCCTTACACCACTCATTCTTCCCATCCTTGGCGCTACTTCGCTTCCCGAACTCACTCACGCTCTTCGTCTCACCGCACCTACTGCACGCTTTGACGGCTTCGTCGTTTCTGACGGATTCATTCATTTCATTCTCTTCTGTTAAGGGTTACATTGGCCCACTCCCATGGGCGTTAATTAGTTCCGAATCGCTTGTTCAGTAGGGCGACCGTGTCGTCTTCCGGATCGCCGATCGGTGCCGACTTCTTTCCGCCGGCCCTGTTGATATGTTGCTTGCCACGAGTCGCGAGCTTCTTCGAGAGCTTCGTCTTCTTCGCGGCTTCGATGTCATCGGAGAGCACGAGCTTGACGGCTACGTCAAACGCCTCCTTATTGGACGGCATCTTCTGGCCGGTCGCCCGATAGCCGGCCAGCATGACTGACATCTGCCGGGCTATCGAGTCCCGCTTGATGTACGTCGGACTCCCCTGAGCTTGATCGTTGTAACCGCCCTTGCCGAGGACAGTCTCGAACTCGTCACCGAGCCCCTCGACCTGCTTATCGAACCAGGCCACCGTATCGCTCGCCGCTCTTTCCTTGGAGTTACTCTCGGCTTGCTGCTGCCCGTCACGGACGCCGTCGATTTCAGCCTGCTGTTTCTCGATGATCGCCTTCATCTGCTCGAAGGCCTTCGCGACCTCAGGGTTGTACTCTTCCGGGTCGAGCGTCGGGAACTCCAGTTCCTTTTTTTCCTCGACGGCCTCGGGCTCCTCTACCACGAACGTATCGGTGATCGACGCGATTGTCGCGGAGAGTTCCTCGTCCGACTCATGCCGCATGGCTACTCTCGGCGGTACGCCGGCGCGAACTGCCGCGGCAACCAACTCGTCGCTCAGGGCGATCGGGTCGGGTCTAGCGGTTTGGTCTCCGCCAGAGAGCGACTCGTCTCCTTCATCTTCGTCGCCGCTACCCTCAACGACCTTGTCGCTTTCAATATCTCCAGTAACCTCACCAGCCTCTCCTTCTCCGTCGCCAGCTTCCGGAGCTTCAGCTTCAGCTTCAGCTTCAGCTTCTCCACTGACTTCATCGCTCATCTCCGGCTCGGGCGTGGAGGCTTCGACAGCCACAATGATTTCAGCCTGCATCTCTTCAGACAATGCCATGGTATCTCTCTCCTAAGAAAAGGAATTCCTGTGATGAAGATGCCGAGCCTTCAGGCACTTCGCCTGGTGAGTGGCATCTGTGTAGACTGGATTGCCGTCGCTACTCACTTCGCAATTGATCTTCGCGTCCCTGAAGAACTTACGAAGCTCTGGAGCCTGATTGGCGTTCACTCCCGACGCGATGCACTCGATCGGCCATCCGGCCGTTCCGCTTCGCCCTCCTTGTCTTTCGGCAACAAAGTCGCGATAGAAGACTCTGGGATCAAGTGGTGAGGAAGTCCCGATTTTCGCTGGGGCCTTACCCATTGGAAAAAGTTCCTCAATCGTCTCGCCGTCGTCCGACGTGAAGCAATAAAGTGGGATAGCGTACCCTCCTCGTGTAGCGAAAAACCCGCACCAACCTATATTATATCAGAATTAAGTTGATGCGGGTAGTTGTCTTTTCGCTACTAAGCCATCTTCGCGGCCTCAGAGGACTGCATACCCTTGCCTAGTAGCTGCTGCTGAATGACAGAAGACTGTCCTTCTCGTGTCATGCCACCCCTCTGCTGGGGTTGCGGCGGCCCAGTCGGGAGCTTCCCGGACGCCGGGGCACTCTCGACCTCGACCTGCTGTCCAGGTTCAAGAAACTGGACGATAGCGTTCAACTCTGGCATGTCCGAATACTTTGCGATGTGCTTCAGTAGAAGCTGAACGTCGATCGTGCCGCCTGCTTGTTGGATGAACGGGTGCAGCGGCATGATGACCGTGTTAATTAACTGAAGAAGCTTTTGCAGTTTAATCTGCGGGGAGTTCTCCTGCATGCGATAGACGTCGATTTTGATGCTGTATAAGTCGAAGTCGCCTCGCTTGTCCTCCGGCCCGAACCTCGACGTGACAGTCAGGTCAGTGTTCGGAATTTCCTTCTGAAGCATTCGCACGCGGATCGGATCATGCCACTCGTAGTACGCCAGTGCGCGCATGACTTCCTGAGTAGCATCGGCAGTCAGGTCGCTCATGTCCTCGACCTGGGCATTCGCCGACTGCGACATCAGTTGGTCCTGCCCGACCGTCTCGGACATCGCACCGAGCCCACCGAGGCTATCGTAGTTGCCACCAAAGTAAGACGAGAGGTCGCGGACCTGGAGATAGAACGCGAGTGTCTTCTCCTTGATGCCGCCAGCAGTCAGCGTCTCCGGTTTCGAGCCAGGGTACGTGATGCCGTCGCCGTCCGAAGCATTCTTAAAGGCCTCGATCGCGTCTACGTCATCGCCCTGGAAACCAAGGACAGACTTCTCGCTGTCGCCTTGATTACCAAGCTTACGGAATAGGCGGTTACCGAGATCGTGAAGGTCACGCCAGATCTGCACTGGCGCGAGCGGAAGCAGGTTGCCAGGAACCTCCCCGAATCCGAGCTTCGGGAACGGCCCTCCATCAGGCCCGTCCCAGTCGATGATGTTCAGCACTACACCATCCCTTGCGGTCATGGTGACGAGGATCTTCTCCTCCGGAAGCCAGACATCGCGAAGGTTCACGCGATCCTTGAACACTTGGGCGGAACCGCCCTCGGCAATCCCCTCGGCCCTCACCTCGCCATTGATCCCGATCGCCGTAGGCTCGTCTGCATGCAGCTTGTCCCTGGCCTTCTTATCCACCCATTCAGATTCCATCAGGGCTTCGTAATTCATCCAGTAGTCGTGTCCCTCGTACTGGATCTGGTCGTACGACTTCGCGGACATGTCGACGAAATAATCATCGAGCGTAACAATGTCGACGAATGGCGAGCCGTACGGATGACCGAGGTGGTTCCCGGTGGTGTGAATTCCGACCTTCAAGATCCCCATCGAGAACAGGGCCTCGATCACGAACTTGCGGAGCGTCGACTGCAACTTGATCTCGCGCGGAATTTCGTTTACCGCGTACTCCAGATTGATCGCGGTCGCCTTCAGTGGGTCAACCTTCGTGCTCATCATCACACGAGGGTTACGCGGCGTCAGCATTCGCCCGTAAATATCGACAGCCATCTTGAGATTGTTGACCGGAACTATCGTTGGGTCACCGTTCTTGTGATAGTGCGATCCGCAGAACGACCAGATTGCTTCGACGCGCTGTTTACGAGGGAACGCCATTTGCAAAGTTCCCCACTCAATCGCTGTCCGGAGTCTGTCTACTTGCTTGTCGCTGAGAAGAGGCATGCTGTTCCTTTCGAGTTAATGTGATCGCCAACCAGCCGATAGGCGGTCTTTCTTATTATATCGCTCTTCACGCTTTTTGTTTCGCCACGCAAGGCTGCCGTACGGAGTCTTCGGCTTATTCCCCTCATCAGACGGTAGCTTCTTCTCGCGTTCCGTCATGCCTTTCCACGCCAGCGCGTCAGCCATAGCACGGTCGCCATGGTTCGCCTTGGCTCCAGTCGGGTCGTCCTTCCGTGTCGAGCGAGAATGGACTATGCTCCCGTCCGGGGCATGGATGTATTCCAGGCACTCCTCTAATGCCTCCTTGGATCTATTGATTACCCCTCCGCTGTCCTTCTCGATTGCAATACGGTATGCACCCAGAATCGCAGCTTTGACCTCTTTGGTCTGAGCCACTCCAGGGATATCGGACACCTTCTTGGATAGTGCCTCCTCTCGCTTGCGGAGATAGACGTTGCTGTAGTGAAGATCTAACACCCGACTCCCGAATTGCCGGCCCGGACCTCCACTTTCCCATATCAGGTATGGCCTGTTGAACCACCGACAGATCGCCACAGCCTGCCTCGCGAAATCCTCCGGCCGTACGTTGGCGTTCGCGTACTCGAAGACCTTCTGCTGTGTTACGTTGTCCCAACCAGACAACGCTGAATTCGACGCCCCAGTGCCGGCAGAGACGTCCGCGCCGACAGTGTGCTTGTGTTCGATTGGCGGGTTCCCAGCACCGTCCAGCAGGATCCAGAGCTTCAGATGGCCCTGTTGGTCCTCACGAAAGCGAATGGGCTCTCCGGTGTCGTTGTCGTACTCAAGGTCGCCAACCATGAACGGCGGGCGAGCGTGCTCCCTGATCCGTCTATTGATGGTGTCCGGGCTGAAAAACTGGTACACAGAACCGAGGTAATCAATGTCGAGTTCCTGTGCAATATCCTTAGCACTAGCGGCACGCCGACATTGCCTGTCGTACCATGGACTACGCAGCTTACCGTCAAGGATGGGCTCGAACAGATCAGGCCACGAATCTCTACCGTTCGGATCGAGGATTTCGAGTAGCCCGTTCTCATCTGTCGTGTAGGTCCCTATCGACTTGTCTGGATGCACGGACCAATGCATGCGGATCTTGACAATATCCTTGCGATTTCTTACGTCGTAGAATGCGTTGTTGGTTCCCATCGGCGTCGAGTTGAAGATACGACAGTCCGTCGCGTCACGAGTGGCCCGCAGAATTCTCCAGCCCTGCTCGACTGCTGCGAACTCGTCGAGCACGATCGCCGTTCGGCGGTCGCCACGAGCGAAGTTGTCGTTGGTCGACTCGCCGTCAATCACGCTGCCGAGTTCAGGGTTCTCGATATGGAGCTTGCGTCGGTGCAGCTTCCTGTCGAACCCACGCGGCAGCAGCCACTTCGGGAGGTTGTGTAGTATGAAGTCGATCTTCCAGAACATCGACTTAGGGTTGCCCTGGTCATCGACATAGGCCTCGACGCGAGACCCAAGGAGAAATGATAGGTCCTTGTGGAACAGCCACGCCCATACAATGATGATGATACAAAGCCACGACGCCCCCATGTCGCGCGTCTTCTCGATGACAGCGTCCTCGAAGCCGAGGGCCCTCGCGAGGTCCATGATCGCTTCTTCCTGGAAGGGATACAGGAGAAACGGCACGCGAGAGAATGGCTTCGGCTTACCGGCAGAAGATGGCCGCGGGTCGTACGTGTAGCAGAAGGCGTTGATGAAGAAGATCGGGTCTTGCTTGCACGCCTCCTTGAGTGCCGCAATACGCTTCGGGTCTTCCATGACACTGGCGTGCATCCGGGCACGCCACTCCATATTTTCCCTGAGGCCTTTTGGAATTTGTCTGCTGAACCGATCAGTCGCCCGCATTAGCCTATCCGAACTTCAATCCCGGAGGTGTCTTTTGGTTGACCTGCCTCGGCGCGCGTGATAATGAACACTGAGTTCGTCATGTGATGAACGGTTTCCAACACAGCGGATAGATTCTTGATACAGTCAGCGTCGTCGATCACCACGCAATCGTAACGCGAACCGCGCATCTCCCGGCAGTCACCAGTCGCACCGCAGCCCCTGACTTTACAGCGAGCGAAACCATTGATAGTTTCGCTAATACTACATCTCGTCCTGTCCCAGCCGCCTGGAATATACATCCATTGCGGAAGGTGGTCCGTTAGGTAGTCGAGCTTACCGAAGAAAGAACTCGTTTCGCTAACGCAACGAAAATTGTCAACCCATCTTTCCATCTTGTAGACGACAAGCGTACTGGTGTTGTCGAAGAATAGCATCCTATGCAGCACCACGCATGCCGCGAGCCAACTGGCACCGACATTGCGTTCGAGCTTCCTGATCGTCAGATCATCCAAGCCGTACGAATCGCGCATTGCAATAAGTGCCCGCTTCTGCCGCTTCTCCAGCACCACCTCACGGCAAGTGTTCTTCTGCCGCGGATCATAGAAACGACAGAACGTCTCGACGAACCACTTAATGTTCTGCTTACACTTTTCTTCGATCGGCAATTTCTTCTTCATTTCTTCTTCTCTCTTCTAGGGTGGAAACGAACCTCAGATAGAACGTACGATAGCTTCAATGATCTCCCATAACGACTTCGGCTCCGTCGCTTCGACAGGCTCCACGGCGACTGGCGCCTTCCCCCAGTCGCCGTGCCTCGAATCGTCGCGTTCCCTGCACCTTCGGAGGTAACTGTCAGACAGCCAGGGCGTTATCTCAGCCGGGACTGAAAGTGTAAAATCAACGGCCCACATGCAGTCGTGACGCTTCGCCCACGCATACAGGTATCGAGTCGGCTCCATGATGTTGACGCGGTGCCCGTTCTGCATGCCCATCACGAGGAGCCCGACGATCCCTCTGTCAACCTCGTCGACCACTGGCCCGCCTGAGCAGCCACCTCCGCCTGTGATGTCGATGTGATCCAAGTAGCGCCCAGTGTTAATCAAGCCGAACACAGGATCGCACCACTGCTCGACAGCGGACATGCGGCCGAAGAACACGAGCCGCTCATTCCAGTTCTTATCGAACGGGCTGCCGCAGTGAACGATCCTCTGGCCAAGCTCGATCTCGTCGAACGCCTGGTAGAAGTGCGCATCCCCGGAGAGCCCGTGGTCACCGATGAGTTCGAGCAGCGCAAAGTCCCTGTCATGCACGAAGTCGCCTCCACGAATAACACGAGCACGAGCGACCTTGCCACCTTGGAGAATCGTAGCTTCGCGGTACGTCCCATCGGAATTCTCGAAGATCTCAGCAACGTGGCCTGCCGTCCAGATGAAGGTGCGGCCGGAATTGGAGACCATAACACCCGAGCCGTGCCCCATCCCATTGGTGACGATGACCGTGTTCCCACGGATGTCGTCAGCCACCCCACCGAAGCAGTTCATGGTCAGTAACAGCAGTAATGCAGCGACAATCGGAAGGAAGGCCGAGGCTAAGATTGAGAAGGTAATTCCGAATACGAATTTACACTTTTTCCTCGTGCAACTGAACATGTTTCTTCTTTCGGTTCCGGTTTCGGCTGTTGTGATGCCACGAACAATTCGCAACATTCTTGTGAACAAAAGAATCGCGGGGCGCCGTCGACCATCTTCGCGTAGTCGAATCCCGCACCACACGCGCACGAGAACGATCCGGACGTCCTGTTTCTCCATACCTTCAACTGCTCCCCGCACTGCTCGCAGTTCGAGACGATCGCGGGTCGGCTCTTACGCTTTGTGCGCTTCGCCTTGCGGCGCACCTTCGGGGTCTTGACTAGAGCGAGGCGAGTACGCTTACCCCTGACCTGGGTCTTCGATGATGTCATACGCTATAGACCTCCGTGCTCTTCTTGAACGCCACGACATAGTCGTCAAGGTCCGCTGCGTCCCAGTTCTCCTTCGTGACGAAGCGTGCCGCAGAGTAGGTCGTAGCGGGGTAAGCGGAAGTGCCTACAGTCGTGCCGTACTCGAACAAGCCGACGACACAATTCGCTGCATTCAGGCCACCGCCGTACGACACGCCGGAGTCCTTTAGTAAATCAGTTATCTCGCTGAAGATAGCCTGGAATTCAATGCGGCCACCCACCTCCACGAGCACGTCCTTGTCTCCAAAGAATTTCAGCGTCTCAACGATGTGGAGTGCAAGTTCGTGGGAGTCTTGAATCGGATTCTGGATACATGTCTTACAGCCAAGAGAATCGCGGCAGTCGTCTCTACTAAAGAGATTTTTTCTGGCGAGACACATAGACTCCTCGTAGCAGTTGCATCGAGCGGTCAGCGTGGCGACAGAGTCGTCTGCCTTCGCGAGCTTCTGCTCAAGGAACTCTTCTTCACTCTCGGAAGCTTTGAGTTCGCTCCTTAAATCTTGCTCACGACGCAACGCTGCGTTGAAGTTCCTAGTGGTAAGCTCAACCTTCGTGCGAAGCTGACTGATTTTTCCTGCATCCTCATTAACGCGGCTCCTGGCGACGTCGAGGTTCTTAGTGGCGTCCCTATATTGCTGCTCTGCGGTTCGCAGCCTGGCACGAGTCACCTTACGGCAGTTACGAGAGACCTCCAGGAGTTTGGTTCTCTGCTTCACCCTGCCGCTTAATTTGTGAATCTCTGCGATCAGCCCTGAATTCTCACGCACAAGATCCACTATCTCTGTACGCAGCATCTTCTTCGTAATCTTCGTTTCGGACGGATTCATTTCTCTTCTCCCTCGTAAATTGAAAGTTCTTTCAGGAAATCTTCGATCTCTTCAACGGTGGCACGGCCCTCGCTCCTGGCGTTAAGCCGCCCCTCTTCTTCCAGATCTGTCTTTAATTCAAGCTGCCCAATTTTTGACATGAAGTCCTTCGGTTCGTCGATCGCGGATCGGTACAAATAGAACGCTCGATCGTTCGGGCACGAGAACGGGTGCTGGCCAGTTCGGAGAAACGTCCCGGCTGCGTTAATCGCCCATCGCATAGCCTCTCTGTACGAGAGTTCCTTCTCCTCGATTCGGATGTCAGGCTGTTCAGCGGCCGGGATCAACGGAGCGTTCTTGTGGCTGTCCGGGCATGCGTCGAACCCTGTCATGTCGTACTCACGGAACAGCCGGTGCAGGCACTCGAACTCCTTGCTGGCTCGCACGATGGCTTCCGCCTCAGTGAACGGAGGCGTGGCCCCATTCCGGAGCCACTCGACCCGCTCCGTCCAGAGGTCGAAATCCGGATGCTCCTTCCCTGTGCCTTTATTCCACAGGATCGACCTTGCACGAGACGCAAATTTCTTGATCGTCGTGCCCGAGGCGATCTTCGGTTTCGGCTTCGGCAGCCGCTTGACCTGTCGGTTCTTCACCAGCCTTGTGATCGTGCTTTCAGAGACGCCGAATTGCTTGGCGATCTCCGTGACAAGCTCGCCAATCGCGAAGAGATTGCATATCTCGTCCCTCTGGTTCTCGGATAAGGTTGGTTTCGCAGGCAAGACTACTTCTCCAGTGACGCTGCCGGCAACTCAGAGCAGCCAGACTCGCCATTCACCACTGACGCTTCGAGGGCGGCCAGTTCAGCGTCGAAGTTTCCGTCACCGGCCGGGCGTACTTCTGGAGGAACGACAACCCCGGCGGGCGCGTTCGGGCGACCATCTTCCGGCATGACAAACGGAGTGGCGGGCCCGCCAAGCACTGCTGGGCCACAGTTCGTCACCTGTTCTGGGGGGCTGGTGACCACCTGATTCTGAAGTGCCTCGGCGGCCGCTAGGAGCGAGTGGAGTTCGACTTCGGGAGTGGCGGCGGCAATGGCCGCCATTTCAGCCCGACGTCGCTTGACTTCTGCGACAATGGCAGGATCTGGGACCGGCTCGGGCACGGTCTGCGGCATCCGCTCGGCATTCTCGCCCGATTCTTCGAGGTTCCTCTTTACGGACTCGACATCCACAGGTGTGCTGAGCACGACTTGCTCCTTGGCGAGGGCTTCCAGCGTCCGGGTGCGGAGGTCCTTCTTTACGGGGGCGGGGGGGCCGGCGGCCGGGTTGAAGTTCATGTCGAGGTCCTCGGCCGCGTCATCCAGTTCCCGCAGCTTGGCGATCCACTCGTTCGAGGCGGCCATCCGCAGGGAGTGCTCCCGGTACTGCGTCGGCACGTTGGCCAGCAGAATCGGCTCACCGGTGACCGGGTCCGGCACGAGCGGGTTCGCTTCGCAAACCACCAGCCGATCGGGCACATCGCCCTTTGCGGCCTGTCTGGCGGCATCCAGCCGGGAGTTGAAGTCCTTCGTCTCCTTCGGCACCCGCGTGGTCGGAATGGCCAGCCCGAGGGCCTCAAGCTCCTCCCAGGTCGTCAGACCACACTTTACTCGCGGCCTCGCCTGAGAGTAACACTGCCGGCACAAGCCTCTGACAGTACCCTCTCTCTCGCAATGACCGAAATCCCCAAGACACTTCATACCTTATCTCCTATGTACGTGAAACCCTTGCACACTTGTTTCCTGCTCACCTACATACATTGTATCACTAAGAACACTGAAAGTTTAGAAACACAGCAAACACAGCAAAGCGTGCGGGATTCGGCTCGGCACAACGCAATTGCGTTGTTTTTGGCTGTCCAGGGAGGAGCCGATCGCCTCGGCAGCATGGTCCGCATTTTGGGTACTACCAATGGTATCGAGGTCAACTAGTCTGCCGGGGGACTTAGGTGTACCCAAGTGTCAAGCAAGTGTCAAGGGTGTTTCTTGACACTTGAAATCAAAGATAAGTAACTTTATTACTCCAGTTTGGTTAGTAGAAAAACCCTATATATCTCTCTCTCTCTTCTCTATCTCTCTCTTCTCCTCTCTACGTTCGTCTCCGGTGAGGGCAAGTGTCAAGGTGTAAAGCATGTAGATTTTCTCTGGAGATCCTGATTTCCGAAAGCTCCAGATTCGTCTTAGGGAAGTCAGGCTACCAGTCCTAATGGGGGTAGCCTTAAGTCGTTGGTATGAAAGGACTTATGGAAACCCCTACTTGAGAGGACCCAACCTGTACTCCTCTCGGGTGGAAAAATGCCCTCATATCCGGCAGAGGGGGTCCCCGTTCTGAAAGTGCTGTCGGGCCGAGGCCGGGGTAAGTAGTACCGGGCCCCGGAAAAGGGCGGGAGGGTGATTCGGATTCTGACGGTCATGGGGCCCCCTCAGATCGTTTATCTAGTCGCATACTCACTAAAAACACTAATAACACACTATACAGTCGCACACGCAACACCATTTACAACAGAAACCGCCCAAATCACTGTAAAACTGGACCACTGGCGACACGAAGGACACTAGGCGTCACGAGATTGCCCGATTTACCCCAGCCTCACGCCACATCACTGCCAACACACACACACACACACACACACACATACACACACACAAGAAACAATGTCACACTCCATACACTAGCACACTAGCTATACCACTATACTACACACACAATACCCTAGCACACTAGCGACACTTCAGACAATCCGACAACAAATAACTTGACAACACACAATCCGTAGTGTAAGCTTGAATTGTAACAACACACCAACACACCAACACACTGGACAGTACAAAGGGAGAATACCATGGGACAATCGCTAGACCGATCACTGGCAGACGCCAAACGCTTCCAAGAGCAGATACGTAACCTCTGGACCAACGTCAAGCGGTTCCATTGGACGCACGAAGACTATCTCCGCTATCGATTGGAGATAATCGAGAACCCGCACTACGCCCGATTGCCAGTGTGGACAAAGGAAAATCTGCGGGGGTACGACCAAGCCCTTGCCGATGCTGCATGGAATCTTGTCGTCTTTTCTTACGTGCTTGGCAAGAAACGAGTCACAATCAAGTCGGCCGAATGGGAAAAGGCTGTCGGTAACCTCCACCGACGAGAAAAGGCCGGAACATTCACGACCGATTCGGGGGCCTTCGTTTGGGCCGATGCACCCGACAAGCTTTTCACCCTCCCTAAACTTGCAGACTGCTAAACTCACACCACCACACCCCAAGAGAGAAGAGACAATGAACGTTCAACAAGAGACTTGCAACAAGTGTGGCTGTCATTTCAAGTACGCCCCCAACAATGAGGGAACCCGCCCGACAGAATGCGTCTCGTGCGACCCCGACAACAAGCGGGCCGTCAAGATTCTCAATAGGGCTGAACCGGTTGCCGACACCCCACCCGCCATGGTCAAGTGTACCTTCCTCCTCCCCTTACACGATAATCGCGGAGAAGCCTTCCCTAGTGCCTTGATTAGTCGCGTTAAGGACCGGCTACTCGCCGAATTCGGCGGGATCACTGTGGCCGGCAAGAATACCGGGTTCTATACCATGGCTGATGGT